>Ga0307515_10012772_pt1 | contig 15763 bp, 19 predicted proteins | sample 17_EM_MG_FD_194513 | JGI IMG/M metagenome (GOLD analysis project Ga0307515, IMG submission 194513) | Populus trichocarpa ectomycorrhiza microbial communities from riparian zone in the Pacific Northwest, United States - 17_EM | ecosystem: Host-associated > Plants > Roots > Unclassified | place... | reverse complement strand
CTCTACAACCCCATCCAGGCAGATGCAGGCGCCTCTCGCAGGAAGCTGCGTAGCTCTGCCGATGGACCGATGGCTTATAGGAAATCACAATGTGCGCGAGCTTCGCATTCGGAACTTGATGCAGTCCGGCGGATGACGAAGCATCGGTGACCGGGTCACATGAGAATGTGGCACGTGTCAGTTTCGTGGGAACGCCCCACGTGACTGCATGGTTTTTTGCGTTTTTTGCAGGACGGAGGCAAACGAAAAAACTACAAGACCCGAGACTTACGTCCCGGGAATTTACCTATCCTCATGCAAACAATTAGGCTCGGTCGAAGTATAACTGTATACAATCATTTTGCCCTCATCGAGGACGAGGAAGTAGGGCCTTCCACTCGAAGTACTTCGTCGAATGTAATGATCACGTTGACTCGAGTACACTCCGAACGGTGAATCAACAAAGAACCACCACCGACCCAGCAGAAACGAACGCCGGCACCAAGCCTGGAGCCACACTGAAGCACGACCCACAGTAAGGATATTGCGTCGCCGACCGCATGGGACTTGGCGCGTTCGATACTGGCGTCTGCTCCATCTATCGTGTCCTCTTCGCGATATCACCCTTCCCCCGTCCTCGAAACGTTCTCCCTCGAGAGCGATGGAAAGTCGAACCCTCTGCCGGATATCGAGTTTGGTATACTTCCGGAAAGTTCCGAGTCCTTAAGAACGCATGGCCGAGGCGCATTCCACTCACAAATCAACTTCTACGCCTGACGACACTCACGACACTCATCTCGTTCGACTTCTCTCATTACTGCATTCACTTGCGCACGCTGCTCGCTTGCTGGCAGAAAAAAAAGCCCCCCGTGTTTCATGCCGAAGCATTGCGGGGGAAACTTCTTGTAAAAGGGTTTCCCTCCCAAACTTCCGAGGTGTGGAGCTTCCACCCCCCACGGTATCCCCGGTGCTGATGCATTTATGCCTTCCTCATACCGCGAACATCAGCATCCAGGTGTTGCATGATGATTTATTTGATTCATTTTTCCGTGAAATTCTACCTCAATCCTTGGAGGGCCTCCCAGGGATAGCCTGGACCACCTCGCTTCAGTATGGTGATGCGCAATCAATAGCGGGGGTTTTCTCTGGGACTAACCCAGCCGGGGGGGTCATTCAAAGTTTAATGGCTCTTTAATCGCAATTTCTCTGCCGGTCGGACTTCCGGCCGCTGGACATGTAGGATGTGTGGGAGCTCTGTCTACCGGAAGCACAGCCCGTCCCTTCGTTGCTCTGCACCAGCGATTGCAACGCCCTCAGCAGCGTGTTGAACCAAATCTTTGGAGTGAAGATTCTCGTTCTCGCCAGACAGTCCATGGTCGGGAATTTAATGTCTACGATTGATAAAGGCGGCCTGGAGTCCGTCCCACCCTATCCACGATATTAATCATCATCCCCACCTTCAGCACAATCCCCTCATCCAACTGGTAAACCGGCGCAAACCAAACACCGGAGCCTCGGACATCTCCTGCGTAGAAGTCCAGGTCTTCGAGCACGGGGCATTCCCTGATTTTGTCCAGGGATTGAAGATGTTGGAAGTGATAGTACGGTGGTCCTCAAGTGTCCGCACCGGATCGATAGGGAAAAGTCTTCTTCCGAGTGGATTCTTCCATTAGGGGCATACCCCCTTTCTACTGAAACGGACTCAAAGACTACTGCCCATAAGCTTCGAGCACCCGACCCATGCGCTCAGAGGCCGGTCAGAAGGCGCACACGGCACAACCCAAGCACCCCAAAAATGAGAGACCCTTCTCAAACGCCCGCGCACCGGTAACTTGTTAATCGCATTTACTTCGTTGCTTTTAGCGGACGGACCATGAATGCTATTCTCACGGGTTTTTTACATGCACTTGCCCGCAACATACTAAAACCATAACCAATACATTTCTACAGTTGTGTAACTTAAACCCGGTTCGCATCATTCGAGGGCGGATGCAATATAATGATCGTTCGTTCTCACCCACTTACCGTCCTGCCACAAACATGTAAGACCCAGGAATCGGGATACAATACGGGCCGAAGCTAACCCTTGTGGATAGAGTGGGGTGGACAGTCTCTTCAGGCCCTAGGGCATCAGCAAGTCATGGAAAGTCCTACATAGCCTCGTGCAATCGATGCGCTTCCCCGACAAGGACTTATATTGTAACGGGTTATAACTCGTTGTCCGCTACCAGTATTCCGAAAATGGTAGACTAACATATTCCGGTATGACCCTCAGCTGAGGAATTGTGGAGCTACAACCGGTTACCTGACTTTCCACAGTTTTCTGATGTCGTCACTTCGTCTTCCGCTCAAGCAAGCCGATTGTCCTCCAGTGCTGTGCATTCATATCAAGGGAATCCTCCATGTCGAAGTTCTAGAGAAACCGAATCATGAATAACGGCATCTTGTTGCAAACAAGAGTGAGTGATCGCATCGGATGTATGATGTCAGCGTGTGCGGCCGAAGGGAAATCAGATAGAGATCATACTTGTTGACCGAGGCAGATCCTGGAACCTGCGTCGAAGGGAAGGGATATGAAGGGGTTTGGAAGGAGATACTCCCCTCCGTCCGGTAATCATACCGGCTTTGGATTGGTCGCAATCTCCGGATCTGCGACGGTATATCCCCTACGATATCTCCGCCGGAACGTAGACGGGCTTCCCATCCTTTCCACCTTCTGAAGGGCGGTCTCGTTGATGAAGCCTCCCGAATTGATAGGGCTGGGGGACATTTGGTCATGCATCGCCCGACACCCCCAAAAAGAACGAAGAGGGCGCACACCGGTGAGTAGAGATGAAGAACCTCTATTCAAAGTGGGGGGCCGACCATTCAGGATTACGCGGGGGTACTTCATATCTCGAGTATTTTCGCACGTCGGTCGTTCCGTGGGACCAACCATTTTAAGCACTTCAGCCCTGAGACGCTCGAGTACCTCAGGGTGAAGTGAAGGGAGGAATAAAACTTTGAAGTGACACGACCCGCCGTCCCCCGTAAGAAGGAGCCTAGCAACGTCTTTCCCCTGTTGTCCATTACCCTAGCTTTAGTTCGTGCGGCACGCTTGGCTAGGCCTGCTTCAAGGATGAGGTTCAGGGATCTGTCAATAGCCTTCATGTATGGCTCTGAATTATGCAGTTTATCAGATAGAACCGTCCCTGCGCCAATGAGTGCCTGTGAGAAGACCACTTCATGAGTCAGTTTCCTTGCTGATCTCGGTGATTAATCACCGGGGTGCGATTGAATGTGGGGATAGAGGAGCTCAGAGTCCAGGGTGTGCAGGGTTGTCTCGAAAAGAAATTCACAAGTAGTGTCGAATGTGAAGCAGTAGGTTCCATCCTAGCCCCCGCTCGTTCTGTTTAGCCCTTTGCGCAGGAGTCTCGCGCATGACCCACCTCAAATTCCACCGCATATGGCCTTAAGTAATTAAACTGCCGCTTCATTTTGTCGATTGCATTCATCGAGCGTTTGTAAAATGTTTCGAAATCCTTTATCCGATCCTTGGCAAAGAATGGATGTGTCATAGGCCGGTGCATCCTGTAGCTCCGGGAGTGAGTAATGGATGGCGACGACGAAGCCTCACCTCACTTCCACAGCTTCCTGCAGAGGCTCAGAACTCCGCAGTAACAACTACAAAAAAAAACGAGACTCACCATCAGCTTTGGAAACTCCTCCGAACACGGATGCCATGGTTTCACGAGAAGAGAAACCCAGTCAGGTGCGCAATCAAGGAACGCCCCATTGAAGCGTAATTTGGCTTGCCGTTCTCAAGGTCGTTGGGCCCTGTGCAAGGTAGCGCCTTGATGTCCCCTAAATCCAATGTTAACATGGACATAAACTGCTCTCCGGAGACCTCACCAAACGTTCCAGATCTGGCCCTCTCACGGCGAGTAGCGAACCGTTCCCCTATATCAAACGAAGAGAGCCGCATCGGATGAACACAATGTGACTTACGTACTCGAAGGAAAGAAACTCACCAACGAAACTATTCTTTTCGTCTTCCTGGATCTCCTCGATAATTTTTATACCCCAAAATAACTTCCCACGAAATTCAGAAGTGGGAAAGGTGCCCTAGCCCTGCGCGCTTTGCGCCGGTGTTCATATCTCATCCCAAGTGAAAACTCGATTGGCCAAGCTATGATGGCACCGCCCGCCACCCATAGAGGCCTGTATGGAATATCAAACCGGGAAGCCAAAAGGTGGACGGAGAAATTAATAGCCGTTGGGGTTACGATGATCCTCCGAATGAAGCGCAAGGCAATGACCTGTCTTCCGACGTGGGGAGTATCTTTTAGGGAGTTCCTAACGCCCTTGAGTAAGATTTGGAGGGGCCGACGCACTCCCGATGATGCGGATGTGACTCTTTCCCCCCGCGGGGGGGTTTTGGATGATCGCTAAGACGGACTCCATATCAAATTCACCGGTCGGGGAAGGTTTCACGCCGGGCCGTTCGGCCGCGCACTCAGGTCAACAGGGGAACTCAAAAATCCAAAACACGGGTCCCGATTCCGTTCCTGGTTACAAGTAAGTATACTTGAGTTGTGTGCCTGACTGGGAAAACTGCAAGCGAGACTACGCGTGCGTTGCCAATGCCAACGCCCCAACCGCTGCAGCGTCATCGACAAACTCGACGTACTTGAAGATTTGCCCTCTCTTCTTCAAACGATCCAAAACCAACTCCCGGTAATTTTTGATTCCAACAAGCGACCCGCCAAAGGAGAGGACGGCCTCTTCGGCGAGTACGGCGTTTCCGTTCCGCGACGAACCGGGCGGAGAGCTGACAGTGGGAATGAGGAACATCGCGATCTGCTCCGCCAACGAATCGGCGCATTCAGTGAGGATCTCCAGCGCCAGCGGGTCACGGTCTTCGAATGCGCAGCGGAATACAATCGGGGAAAGGGAAGAGAGTCTTTTCTCTCTGGGATACAAGAGAAGTTGACGAACACCTTCTGGAGGAGGGGAGGCAGGTGACGGTTCGGGGAGATGAGCCAAAGCCAGGAGATCGTGTGGGACCTTTGCACCAAAATTTTCCAGTACCGCAAGGATTAAGGTGGACGGAGGACTGGGAGAATCGGGGTTGAGAGAATCCCTATCTGCTTGAGCGACAATCGTGCGAATCGCCGTGCGTCCTACGTGGAACCCTCCACCTTCGTCTCCAAGAAGCCAACCCCAACCACCGACCCTCCCAAATTCCTTGAGGTTTCCGTGTTCGTCTTCCTTGAAACCGACGGCGATGGCACCAGTTCCTCCAATGGTCGCAATGGCATATTTTACGTCCTTGTGCATGCGCAGGGGGGCAGCTAGGAGGTATGTGTCGTTGCAGATGCTCAGGTTTGGTCCTGGGGGGATACCCACGAGTGCCGATAAGGCTGGGGTTATCGCGTCCGCAGCCGAAGGCGAATCGACCCCCGAGACCCCAAACCATGCTTTGGCGAAGTACGACTTGTCCTTTGCCAAAACCACAGGCTCGGTCGACGGAGGATTGACGGAGGTCTTTAAAGCATTCGACACGGCAGTTTTAACCGCTGCAATGAACGATTCGACGCCGATGTAGGCGAAATTGGAGGGTCCGCTGAGAGCACGACCCAAGATCTCGCCATGCTCGTTCGCAACGACTGCAGAGGTTTTAGATCCCCCACAGTCTACACAGAGATAGAGAGTCATGGTGATGACGAGAGAACCAATCTCTCGCATAGCCTGGACCACGGAAAGATAACCCCCCTTAATCCCCCATGGGCCGGGCAACCGATTCAGATAACCACGTGGGCCATTGCTATTTACTTCCAAGTCTCCGTTCACGTGATATAAAACCTGCCCTAAAGTCCGCGAGTGTAGTACTTCCGAACGTCCAGACGCGCTTTTTCTTATGTGCGGCGACACGGTTATTTTTTCCCCAGTTGCTCGTGGCTGTAGTCCCCGCAAGGGCGCACCTTGCGGCCGTTTGAGTGTCAAACCGAGGTCAAGAAGGATTCTGGACGTCTCAGTACCCTATGTCCTACTATCTCACGAACTCGTTCGGATGGGTGGAAGGACGGGTCGGTGGTTCTCACATTTCTTGATACCCTAGTTACGTGCACTATTGTTGGGCCAGGTTCGAGTTGTAGGGATTCCGAAAATTATCATTGGTCGACGGGACTGTCCATCGAACAAACCACTTTACAATGACCGGACAGAGGGTTGCTGAGAGTAGATATACTTGAAGCAAGCGTTCTGGGAAACACATAAGGGAGGAAGGAAAGGAAGCGGGAATGTAGAGTTGCATTATTTGAATCGTTTAGATACTTGGCATGGTCGTTGACCACTCCACATCCAACACCTCAGATCTGTGCCTTCACTCACTCTCAGAAATCAAAGCGACAATCATTCTAAGGATCAAGCATCATGCGTCAGTCTCAGCCCTTCATCCAAGGACCCTGGCGGACGTACCGGTAGAGATAGTAGAAGAAGCACAGCAGATAGAACCCGAGCTTGATGAAACTCTCCTTTTTGTGCCCAGACAGTGTCCTGAAAATTTCTGTTGCATCGTACATATGGTTTTTATTCCGAATCCTGTGGGGATGAAACGTAGCCATAGCTGGTAAGTACACGTAATCCAGAGCATGAGGCAGAAATGCACTACTACTGACTTATTGACGTTGTACCCAACCAAAGGTAGATTTAGAATAAACGCCATCCATTGGCCAGAGAGCAGGAAGAGCAGTGACAGGAATGCGTGGGCAATGTTCTCGGGTAACACGAACTGACGTTGTCGGAATAAACAGGGACAGTTACAGACTTCGTGTCAGCAGGGAGAATGAAAACGAGGCGGCATAAATGCGTACCTGGTTCAGCTTGTTGCAGAGGTCTATAGGATTAATGTAGTCGCATTCCAGATCTGAGAACATGATGATCTGTATGAGGGGTGGAGTTGCACGTCAGCGTTCGACATCGCCACTACGTGCACCCAACGAAGGCCTTGAGAGACACATACGAAGAAAACCATCGTGAAGAGAAGACCCGCAGCCATAAGCACTGCAAAGAGGAAAAGCCATCCTATTTGGTAGGAAGTATGGGGGAAAGTGTGTCATCCGACATATATGAGCCTGGCATCGAGTGAAGCCGGGCAGATGAGGTACGCACCTGCGCCACCCATGTTGAGTTAAATGGACGTTTGGAGGTCGTATGGAAACGGAGGAGGGTATGGTCGAGGGGTGTGTCTGGAAGGTAGAGAGGAGATCCCACTGAAGTCGAAAATCCGCTGTTGTCGCCGATGTGTGATCTGTCTGTCACGTTTGTGACGCAAGTGTCTGAAGCTCGATCTTTCATGAGTCCAAACCCCAAGCAGCCAGCATCCGCGAACTGGCTCGCTCTACAGAAGGTCGGTGAGTCCTCCTTTTGCAGGTAGTGGCGGGTCTTCAAGCTTCCCTAGGAGATTGCCCCGGACCCCTCTCATCGACGGGAGAAGAGAAAATCTGGCCATGAGACCGTACCGGACCAGCGTTTCAAGCGCGGAGAGTCTTCCTCTTCTTCTGCGGTCCCAGCACCTACCCGGGTAGCCCCACAATCAATGCCTCGTCCGCACACCGGTATGAAGAATGGTGAATCTATCGATTCATTGCGGAGGATGATATTGGGCGAACTGGAAGACCAATCTACCGGTCATCAAAAGCAGTATGTCTCTGAAAATCGGACCCCCCGAAATATATGCCGGCTAATTTTTACCAAGGCCAGGAAAATACGTCGCCCTCGACTGCGAAATGGTCGGCGTGGGTATCGACGGCAAGGAGTCTTCGCTTGCACGTGTTAGCATCGTGGATTACGACGGCGCTGTTATGTTGGACGAATTCGTCGAACAACGTGAACGCGTGGTCGACTACCGTACTCAATGGAGTGGAATTCGTCCAGGTGACTTGGCCAATGGTAAATTTGTGTCCTCGTGGCTTCGTGTTGTGATGGCTTCTCCTAACCGTTGCCAAACATACAGCCCAGCCGTTTAAGGAAGTGCAGAAGCGGGTGGCCGATTTACTTCGAGACAAGATCTTGGTGGGACACGCTCTCTCACACGACCGCAAGGCATGTCCGCTCATAATAAGTTCATTACTCTCGCACCTTACGGTATTCCTCGTGCAGGCATTGATGCTATCGCACTCATTTCGCTTTACACGAGACACCCAAGAGCTTGCATACAAATATAAACTTTCCAAAAGCCGGCATCCAGCACTGAGAACCCTTACGGTCCAGGAGTTCGGAATACAAATCCAGGAAGGGGAGCACTCCAGTGTTCAGTTCTCTCTGAGCACATCATACTGCTGCGCGTATTTACGTTTCCGTCCAGGTCACAGACGCCAGAGCCACAATGGCGATATATCGTCTCCATCGCCATGAGTGGGAGAAGGGGAGGAAACTCCCGTTTCAACAATCCGAGGACTGCGATCGCTCGGACCCCTCCCGAACACGGAAGAAACGGAAACGTTCGAGCGGGGAAGGGGTCAACGAACCTCCCGGCGGCGGGAAGAAGGGTATAGGCTCCGGGCCCGCATCGGTCGTCAACCGTTTGGGCCCTTCAGAAAAGAAGAACACGTCATTGCCATCGCTGGCATCCAAGGAAAAGGCCGATTGGTGGTCAGAACTGGGGTCATCGAAAGGTTCACTTCGAACACCATAGAGTTTTTGGGACATATTCATCCTACTAGGAGTACGAGAGTCGGAACTTTGATCTAGACCCTGTCGCCTCTACTGAAAATATGTTGCCATCTCCACACAGCTGATGAAAAATGCGGGAGGCGCCCCACCCACACGTTCAGTGGTCCCGCCGATCGCCCCCTCTTCGGAGGGCGCTCGCTAGTCCCAATGGGCCTTCGTCGCTCTCGGGATGACCAATGGGAGGGAGAAAAGACATTAAACAGAACATGTGACTTGTTTCACAATGCGAACGGGGATTTCGCACACGCCTATACCTGGATTTGAATGCACGGCGGCAACATATTGTGCCCAGTAAAAATTTTCTCAATGGACCCGGCATTATTCCCAATTTATCATACGCAAAATATGGCCCACAAAAGACTGGGCGAGTGGTTGTCGCTCGCAGTATAAAAGGTCCTGTCTTTCACTAGATTTTGGTTCCCAGCGACCCAACTCAGACCGCACTCCCCTAGCCAGTACGATGTCCCGCTCTGCCTCCACTTTCACCGTCGCCGTCCTCCTCTTCTTCACTTTCTTCGCCATCTTTGCCTCTGCTGCTCCCACCAATGTCACCTGCGATGAACCGGATGTCAAGAGCAGGCCTGACACGGTCGATGGTGTCCCACCTGTGCCTTCGGCCCCACCTAAGGTCGACAATTCCACCGACACTACCAATACTACCGTCGTAGACGATGGTAGCAGTGATGAATATGGTGTTGTCAATCTTGAAAGTATCAATACATTGGCTACCAGCGCGACATATAGTGGAACGGTAAGGCACTTCAGTGATCGGCGCCCCGTAGACCTGATGCTCATAACGCCGCTCTTTATCCGCTTCGGTGTGTGCAGGCCACCTGGTTCAACCCTGGCCTAGGAGCGTGTGGTTCAAAGGACACGGATAGTAGCATTATCGTCGCTTTGGCTTCGCCCAATTGGAGTAGCGGATCGCATTGCAACAAGGTACGATCGACTTCATTCTTAGCCGGATTCAGCGGTACCCTCGACCTTATCACGCTATCACTTGCACAGAACATTCAAATCACGAACCCGAAGAACGGCAGAGTTAAGACAGCAGCCGTGCGTGACTTGTGCCCAGGATGCGGCTCTGGAGACCTCGGTCAGTCCGCCCCCCACCAGTCCCTGCATCTATTCTCATCACCCGTCTAGATATGTCTCCCGCGCTCTTCAAAGCCTTGGCTGATAACTTGGATCTCGGCGTTTTCCCGATGACATGGAAGTTCCTTTAAATTGCCCCAAGTTAGACCGTGTGTGCTTGCGCACCGTTTCCCTCAGTATTTATGGATCTCCACGCGTGTTTGCTCCTCCAGACTGCGCTGCTGGATAAACAGCGTTGTTTTACCGGAATTTCCCTCCCTCCCCCATCCCCTATTCCTCGTCCCCCATCTCCTATCCGGATCTCTCTCTTGGTACAGGTCCGCCATACGGGTTATGTCGGCTTTTCTTGGTGTATACGTGCTCCCCAGTTGTTGTGCGATAACTGTAGTTCTAGACAACTGTCATAGTTATGGTCGCGATATCACATAGACAGGGGCGCTTGGCGTCTTATTTCCTTCCCCATTTGTGTGAACTGATGTGAAGTGGGAGAGTAGTATGTCGACCCAACGGAGATAACGCATTGTGCATTATGTATCATATAACGCCTTGACATCAGCAAATCGTGGAAAGTCCCACATAGCCTTGTAATCGAAGCGCTTCCCCGACAGGGACTTATAACGGGTTATAACTCGTTGTCGGCTACCAGTGATCCGAAAATGGCAGACTAAGATATTCCGGTATATCCCGGTACAATGCGTTACAATCCTCAGGTGAAGGACCGTGGAGTTATAATTGGTTGTCTGGTTTTCCACGGTTTGCTGATGGAATGACTTGAGCTTGTTATCGATCGTACCCAACGATCATCGGTCCATGATCTATATCTATGGGCGCCCTGAATCTACAAACAGTGCAAACAAGGCTCCTGTAACCCACAAATATTTAGCATTGAATCCCCGTACACCGTGAGCGCCGATAACTAGCAATCGAACAGAAGGATACGTCTGTAGTAGGGTACACCGGCAGGGTTCGGCTCCATCACCATGACCATTCGTAGGTTCGGGCTCTCCGAGTTGCTGGGGAGAACGGGGTGGTTACTCGTTGAATGTGGAGTTTAAATCACTGCCATCCAAAGGGTGGGACGAAACGTCAAGTTGAGTCATACGTACAGCTCCCGCCTACAGTGACCGCCGCCGTAATTTTGGGGGGTCTACTAGTACGCCCGCTCCAATCTCATAAGAATTGCCAAAAACCCCAAAACAAAGACCTCCATTCTTTTGGCGCAAAGATACTTTATCACCCGCAGTGCGACCGTCTAGTGAATTGGTACCGGGGATGCCGGAGTTCCCCAATTCGTAAGGGGTGAGGGGCGTCGACTCGTTTTCTATGTACCGGCGAGCCTCCATGACCAGCTGGAAATGGACCATGGCAGAGGCAATGATCGTCACGGAATGGAGGCCGCCCATAAACTGAATGCTGAGCGCTGAAGTACTGAACATTTATGAAGGCTTCAGGGCCCCTGAGCATTCCGTTACTCGGCCTTGGTACATGATGGCCGCTCGGTCAACACACCCAGTGACCATTTAAATAACGGTGTTGCGCTTGAGACCCTCGTGTGGAGTGGCTCTGTCCCCGACATAACCCTCGGATAGGTCCCTCTGGGAACCCTCCAGGGGGCGCAGAGATCATGAGTGAATTGTCGGCCGCCGTTGAGTTCGCGACCTACCTCAACGTCCTCGGGTTCATTTGAGTGACCGAGTGGCCTGAAGTCGAAAAACAATTTTTTTGTGAATCTTTTTTTTTTTCCCCATAATCTGGAATACCGTTTATCGCGTACCCTAAATCTGCCCATTCAAATCCTCCGAGCGCGGGTCGTACGGACAGACAGCTGAGGAAGGCCCGAAGCAGGGAAACCGTGGGTAAAAACAATTTCAAATTTCCACAAAGTAAAGGTCGTTTGTAGCCCGGAGTTGATCGAACAGACAACAAGATCGTCTTGCGGTCGTGGGGAAAGAGTCAAAGACAAATCTCGCTTACCTTTCGACCCTAGGCTTCCTCATCAGAGAGCGGGGCGCTTGGATATCCCAAATTCGGTGCGATCCCCCTCCAACCACCGCCCCTCATCAAGAACCCTGGCTCACGGTCCTCTGCTCTAGACCACCACCAACCCAATCATGGATGAAATCTCCGTTGCCAACCGGGACCCACTTGTCGATGAAGGAATCATTGCAACCAAGGCGGAGGACCATGGGTGGTCGCGATGGAAGGAGGTTACGGAGTATCTGCTCCCTGGCCGGACCATATACCGCGCCTCTTGTCCGAACTACAGGACATCCAAAGAACTCAGCCAGAAGGCCGTCGATTGGCTCAAACAAAACAAGGTTAACAGTATCATCAGCTTCAATTCCGTTCCCTACAACCAGGCAGAGCTCGAACGGTTGAATGCCGCGGGCATCTCCTATCGTCACTACGAAACCGAGGATTGGACTTCTCCGAGCATCAAGGACCTTAAGGAAGCCGCAGCATTCCACGAGAGTTTCCCGACGGCTGTCACCCTCGTCCATTGTGGGTATGGTCATGGGAGGACCGGGACGGGAGTATCGGCGATTCAACTCTACGCAAGTGACGGAGTTTGGCCTACAGAGCAGCAGTGGATCATCGATAACAAGGTGGAGGCGATAGGCCAGGTCGAAAACCTCAGAGAACTCGCGGCGTACTATAAGGCGCACCCGCGCAAGAAGCTTGACGGCGAAGAGTAAACAGAAAGGTCAAAATGCAGTATGTATTGTGCGCTTACCTTGAACATGTAAATCAATTGTCCAAGTTTTATTGCTCTCACATTCGATTTTGAAATGTCACCGCTTGTCGTGAGCTCTCTCGAGTCTCACGCCCAGGGGATTTTCCTACGGCATCCAACTCTCAGGTTGTGCCCAGCGATCTGGTTGCTGGGGGACGTTGAAGATCGCGACAAACGGACGACGGGGGCTTTCAAAGGAGAAAAAGGCACTCGGATACGAATAGAAACTTGAGTTTTGGAGCCAGGCATCCATGGATTGGCTCTGAGCTTTAGGGTACGGCTCATCAAGAAACGTAGCAGGGGATATCAATGTAAAAGTCGAAGAACATCGCAAGTCGGATATGGTGTAACGGCTAACATTGCCGCCTCTCATACCTGAACGCGGCAGCTCGGGGTTCGATTCCCCGTATCCGAGTGCTTTTTACACCTGCTGTTTCCCCATTTGAATCGGCAGCTTTGCCCGACCCCCAGTTACTGTGCCATCGATCGCAGACTTTGGAGATCAACCGCGATGACCAAGGTTCTGATCTGCGGTGACCTTGCATGGTCAGACACTGAGGCTAAAGAAATATTCGCCGGTTTGGCGGAGATCGTCGTCAGTCCATATCACGAGCGATGTATGCTTTGGACTAAGCGTTTTCTTTTGTTCCCCAGCGAATGGACTCTCCAGACAGGGCCGATTTTTTGAGGAATCTCAAACCCGGAGGGAAATACGCAGGGATTATCTGCGCGTACAGACACAACGTCTCCGCTAGCGCTATTGGGATCTTCGATTTGGAAATAATCTCTGCCCTGGCCGAGACGGGAGTCAAATGGATCGCACACAATGGGGCTGGTTACGATCAGATCGACGTCTCCGCCTGTATATCCAAGGGTGAGCGAGTCCTTATTATCACGATTTGTGAGCATAACGTTTGTTCTAGGTATTAAAGTATCGAATACACCGGGAGCCGTTGATGATGCAACGGCTACAACGGCACTGTATCTTATCATATCCATGCTCCGTCAATTTTCCAAAGCGGAACGTGACCTGCGCAAGGGGGCATGGAATTCCGGTCTGGACCCTGGACGAGGATTCGATCTCACCGAGAAGACTCTGGCAATCCTCGGGATGGGCGGAATCGGAACAAGGATCGCTGAGTTGGTTCGGGCCTTCCCCATGCGGGTGATTTACCACAATCGACGACCCGCCAAAGGAGCACCGTCGTGGGCTGAGTACTATCCGAGGGAGCGGCTTGCCGAGTTTCTGAAAGAGGCGGATGTGTTGGCAGTCAGCGTACCCCTAAACCATGAGACGGTGGGTCTTGTGGGGGAGGGGATGATCAGAGGGTTGAGGAAGGGAGCATTCATCGTCAACACAGCGAGAGGGAAGGTTATCGATGAGGATGCGATGATCAGGGCGTTGGAAGATGGCCACGTGTGTCCGCCAGTCATCCTGTTCGTACCTCTGCTGACCTGCATCACTCGCAGCTGGGAGGCGTGGGTCTGGATGTGTATCCAAACGAGCCCGATGTGAATCCGCGACTGCTCAAGTTCGATAACGCGACTCTGCTCCCTCACATGGGGACGGAGACGAAGGATTCTCAAAAGAAGATGGAATTGCGTGCGTTGGGAAACCTCAGAGATTTTTTGGTTCACGGTGCAGGAAAGGATCTCGTCGTCGAGATGAAAACCGAGTTGTGATTTTCCGGTTGTCCGTGAACACTACCTCTGCCGATACCATACGGTTCACTCCGAATTATAAGCCGACTTGGAAATCGGAAACGAATCGCCGTCGAGATGATGATCGTATGCCACGTTTACCTTCCAGATATGTTTATCGATACCACCTGATTCGCCCAAAATTCTTTATTTCCTCTGCCTCGCGTTATGCACGCGTCCTATTCAATCAAAGATAGATAAGAGCGAGGAGGGAACCGCAGAGGTGCGCCTATTCTCCTTTCCTCCCCGCCACAGTTTGCAAAGACGATGCCAGGCCTTAATGCGAACGGCAATGGCCCCGCAGCCTCGGGGGCCATGACGAGAACCCAATCTTTTGCGCCAATAACCCCCGTGGTGAAAGAAAGGGTTGGAGATGTCGCGAACCGATTGTCCGAAGTGTAGGCATCGTCATCCGTTTGCATACTGGCCCTCGTCCTCACCATGTCGTCTTCAGGGAGAAAATCATTGACGAAATCAACCTCCAATCTGCTACGACTTCAACTCGTAGCCCAACTATGGTGGGTCGATCCGCCTTCTCTACAACGTGTTTTGTTACTGAAGTAATACGATCGACGTAGGGAGACTTTCAGCAGGAGGTTGACGTCCTCAAGAAGGACATCAACCAGACACGGGATGCTCAGAAGAAGCAAATGGACGCTCTCAGGAATGAAATAAAAAATGACGTCAAGGAGCAGATCGGAAAGAAGATGCGGTAGGTATCCCCCTCGCTATCCTAATCCATCTGGTTGTTGATACCTATACAACTCATAGACCGCAGATCGAAAAAAAGATCGCAGAGTCAGTGGAGGCACAGGTTAAGATCGACATGCGCGAGTGGGGGCAATCCACCCCGACAAAAAAGCTGATTGAAGATCTCATGAAAATGGCCCAAGATAACGACGCCCTGCGCCATGACGCGCAGATCACGCTCGATAATTCGTAAGAGCTGGTCATCTCCAACGACGAACGTTTCTGATTCGATGACTTGTAGCCGATCTCGTCATGCGAACTCGACGCTTGACGAACACGCTGACTTAGAGACGGAACTATCTAAGATCAAGCTACCTAACGGCAGTGTTAGCAAGGCATATCCGCACACACTGGGACATTTGTTCTTGTACGATGGTCAGCCCATGCATTATTCATCCAGTTTTGGAACCTGACTAACAGGACATCAGAACAACAACTTCTCCAGTTGTTCGATGACTACCGCTTGCAAAGGCTCAACACCCACCTGGAGAACCTCAATAGATTCCTCGCATTCATTGGTGAGTTGATACCGGTGTTCCATGATGATCCAAGAATGACATGTGGACTGATACAGGCTCTCGTTCTCTCGTTCAGGGTTGAGGTTTTCGATCCCTCAACAATCTCTAGATTTCTTGGATCATCCGCCTGCATACCCATCTTCCAATGTCCCAGAATCCTCAAAGGAAAAGCCTCACGACGACCCACCGGTACCCCCCCAGAACCAAGGGGAAAATAGAACAGAAGCGGTGCAAAATGCACAACCAGAACACGAACCACCTCCCCGGGAGC
>Ga0307515_10012769_pt1 | contig 15765 bp, 17 predicted proteins | sample 17_EM_MG_FD_194513 | JGI IMG/M metagenome (GOLD analysis project Ga0307515, IMG submission 194513) | Populus trichocarpa ectomycorrhiza microbial communities from riparian zone in the Pacific Northwest, United States - 17_EM | ecosystem: Host-associated > Plants > Roots > Unclassified | place... | reverse complement strand
ACTACAGTACCCGGAACCTTGAAAGTCCATGGCGCTCCAATCCAAATCCTAGATCTGCGTACGCAATGGATTTCCCTCCCCTTTTTGCAGGTCTGATTGCCATGCAGCCGGAATTATCGAAGGCGCGAACGACGGTAGGGGTAGAGGGCGTCAGGTCATCGCAGGCATGTTCCTCTCCACCTCCCCAGAACCACATCACTCACCTACTACTCCTTCCGAAACAGTCGCTCGGACATGCAACCTCATCTTCATCATCCTGGATGTACTCAAACCCCTCGGCGACAAGAAAATAATCGAATCCGAACTCGAAGGCTTCGGGATCCGATTGAACAAGAAACCTCCAGCGATCCTCGTTCGGAGAAAGGACAAGGGCGGTATAGCCATTACGAATACCGTGCCGCTCACGAACATCGACCACGATGAAATCAAGGCCGTTCTGAGTGAGTATAGGATATCAAATGCCGATGTTGCGATTCGACAACCGAACGCTACGGCGGATGACTTGGTGGATGTTGTTGAAGGAAACCGAGTGTATATCCCCGCAATCTACGTGAGTAACGCGCATTCGAGCATCTCGTTGATGATTTATGATCGGTTACACCCAGGTCCTGAATAAGGCACGCACCCAACCTTCTCACCCACTATAACACCGATTAACCCAACTCGTACACAGATCGACGCCATCTCGATCGAGGAGCTTGACCTCCTCTACAAAATCCCCCACAGCGTCCCGATCTCTTCAAAGGAATGGCTTAACGTCGACGAGCTAATCCAGAGAATGTGGGAAGACCTCGATCTCGTCCGAGTTTACACCAAACCGCGCGGTGCTGCCCCAGACTACTCGGCCCCGGTGGTCCTGCGTCAGGGAAAGTGCTCAGTACAAGATTTCTGTAACGCCATCCACAAGGAGATCGCAAAACAGATGAAATAGTGAGTTGATGATTTCCAAAGACGTTTTTCGCTGTGGGCTGCGATTGCTGATGACGATCTGGTTTATCTTAAGTGCGATCGTCTGGGGTTCAAGCGCGAAACATGCTAGGGGCCAGAAAGTTGGACTTGACCATATACTTGAGGATGAGGATGGTAAGTTTTGATCTCTAATGCACCGTGATGCCGGTTTAACCACCTTTCTGCAGTCGTTCACATCGCGAAGAAGTAAAACCGTAACTTCTAAGATTAGTAGCATCATTACATTACACACTGTATCATGTAGGACATCCCACGTCCCCACACACATGCATTTCGCCGTTTTCACAACCACACACCTACTGGGCAACCTGGGCGGAGTGTATTGACAGGTTTGGGGACCGCAGATAAATCACTGAAAGTCGAACGAATGCCCAAACCAGCCCAACAGCGCAATAAACGCTCGTTAACAGGAGGGGTAAGAACTCTTTCGAGGGGCCCAAGGCGTAAGGCAAGATCGTAACGGCCAGATGCAGAGGGATAAAACCAGCGATGTAAAGTCTTTCGAGAGTATCGAGGATGACGAAAGCTAACGAGCGAGGGAATCTGTGAAATGCAGATCGTCACTCCCTGGAGATGCATGCAGAGATAAGCCACCCACTCATAGACCCTACGTTGTATGGGCAAGAGTACCATGATCGCCCACACAAGGGAGTAGACGAGCTTGATGAGCGATTCTGGAAACAACCAAGGCTATGAGTTCATCCAGACCCTGAGAAAAGAGTGGGACTAACCAGCAGGAGTAAACAACAACGGAAATAATGAATAAATGCCGGCTACACTAGCAATCAAATATGTCCTAAAGTAGGCATGGTTTTCCGCTGCTAGCAGGCTGCCCATTACTTAGTCGCCAAGAATACGGGATGGACCGGGAAGGCACACCTCAGTGGTACGAGGACCAATAGGATGGCTTTCTCGTGGACATGCCATCCGAACATGTATGATGTGTATCCGCATAGAGTGAGAGCGGTCAGGAAGGATTTATAGGTCGGCGTTGTCCAAAGCTTCACCATGAACACCTATAGAAGGAACAACATCATAAGTTTCAGAAATAGACGTCGACAGAGACGAGGCTAACCACCAAGACGCCAAGCGTGATAGCAAAAGTGTGTAAGGGTTGCACGTTCGGAACAATTGCAAAGACGGTATCCCCAACCAAGCCCCTCGAACTCGATGCGACGCCAGATTCGTTGATAGGGAGATCGAATCCAGTCTTTCCGGCCACTGGAATCCGACGCGTTCAGACGTACATCCAGTGAATACGGCACGAAAAAACACCCACGTTTCAGTAAAACCCGATCCAGGGCGGTGACCAACGCCCAAGCGTTCGGAGCCCAATACGCATGGTTAAGCCCACGTGTGAACGGGAACAACCGTGAAAGCAGTTGCGGTAGCTGACCCATCAGAGCAAACGGTCCTATGGAAAGAAGGAAAACGAGTATCACCGCGTTCGCCAGTGTGAGGAACCGAACGAAGAGAATTTCCCCCGAAGGCGACATGCAATATGCTCGGAGGAGGTATACGAAGTAAGCTGGCTAGAAATTCACGTCAAGACAAATGTTGAAGTAGTCAGTTCGCGAGCACCTACCGCCATGTACATGTATATGTGTTTGAAATTCAGTAGTACGGCAAATAGTATACCACTCGTGAGGGTATTTCCCTACACCTCACGTCAATAATACCCTCATCTCAGGAGAGGGGGTGACCTACATTACGAGCCATCAGAAGAGACCAGAGGAGGATCCCATACATGAACCCGTTGTATTGGAAGTGTATATGGTCGATGATCAGGAACCCTGGATGTAAGAACAAGGAGGCAGAAATTATTCGCTGCATAGACGGGTGCTGAGACCCAGGGATGAACCTCGCTCGTGACTTCCATCAGCGAACGTGCATGATTTGCGTCAAAACACGAACTCACTTTAGGAGTGCCCACCCAAGGACGAGCTCCGTAAGAATAACCGTCGATCTCTGGTAAGTAATCACCGACCATGAGTCGTAGTTGAGGTTCTGTAAGTCGACTATCCGAGGGTCAATCCAATACGCTGGTATTGACATGACCTTCTCAAAGTAGGCGAAAAATGGGGGATAGTCCAACGCTGACACGAAGTATCAGCTGCCGCGAACTCGAAAGGAGGTAGAGAACCCCTACTCCACTCTGACGTTGTCTGCACAAAAACATCAGCTCCTTCGAACTCTTCGCAAACATAATAAACAGGGCCCGTACGTCGTAGTACCATTTTGATATTGGCAGTGAATGCGTGATAGCAAGCCAGTTCCGGTGAACTTCAAAGTCAGTCGACCGACTGGGAAACACAGGTCAGAACGTGTATGCTCGTGGCAGAACAGTCAAGCCTTGGCTTACTAGGCGGGGAAAAGTAACAACTTCAAGCACGTAGAAATGAGAAGAATATCCCGTTCTGCAGGTCCCAAGGTCACACAAAATCGATGCCACAATGAACTCTTCGTCTGTTGTGGTTCGGAGGATTCGAGAGCATCTTTCGGTTCGTCCTCCGGGATTGTCGGTTGTGATTGAATGGAATCATGGGCCAAATGACTCGGTCTAGCCGATGAAGACCCGCGCATTGGTTGAGGGAGTGGTTTCGACCCGCTAGCCTTGGGAGAGAGGTCGTGTGGTGAGGGGTCCATAGCGAAGATTCACGGGAAGGTCAAGAAAGCCCGATCACACACGTCACAGGTCTGACGTTGGGTGTTCTCAACCACGATCATTCGCGTTCCTTGATCATGAGCGGGCCAAACCAAGTGGCCGACAAGGGACTACAAAGGTGGGCAATCTCTTCCGGTGCGCAGAAAGGATGGGTGAATTATTGACGGCTATCCTGTAGAGGCGTGCTGGTCAAGTTATTCGCATTCAGCATATCACTTGCTGTTGTTCCAATAACCTCCTACTTCCTATCTAAAAAATACGTGTGGGCTGGTACGTCTTGTCGTTTGTTTGGACTCTACTTGCACACATATGACAACTTCTTCCAGGAGACACAACTGCTTCTGCGCTGACTGCTGTGTTCATGGCAAATCTCGTCCTCGTAGCATATATCGTCGTCTCGGTCCAAGAGGAAAGTAAGGCGAGGGCCACCACAACGACTACGACTGGTGAAACTAGAAAGACACAATGATTAGCGTCGGAGACGTCACGCTCCCATGGTCAACAACCTGGTTCTATTCCGAGAGCCTTTAACAACGCAGATAATTACTGGTTCTACAATGGGCTTACATGTAACTAAACGAATTGAGATAACACACATGCATAGATTGAATTATGGATAACGCGATGGATACATAGTCAAAGCGAGAGCGAAGGTATATCAAGGGGCTACATGCTCAGAAGTCTTCGTCGACGGTGCTGGGAGGACAGTTAGTTGTGTAACAGGAGCCTTTAGGCGAATATAACTCACAAAGTCTTGGTGCTTTGGGGCTGTTCGTTAGCAGGCGTTGAAGCGGTCGTGTGGTTGACGCCGGCTTTGGAGTAATCTGAGACACGCTTCTCGAAGAAGTTAGTCTTGCCTTGGAGCGAGATCATGTCCATGAAATCGAAGGGGTTGGTAGCATTGTAGATCTTCTCGTTCCCAAGAGCGACGAGCAGTCGGTCAGCGACAAACTCGATATACTGGCACATGAGCTTGGCGTTCATGCCGATGAGGGAGACGGGGAGAGCATCAGTCAGGAACTCCTGCTCAATGACGACGGCCTCCTTGATGATTCTCTCCACGAGTTTGGGGTGGGGCCGCCTCCTGAGGTGACTGAACAGGAGGCAAGCGAAGTCGGTGTGCATACCCTCGTCACGGCTGATCAATTCGTTGGAGAAGGTGAGACCGGGCATGAGACCACGCTTCTTCAGCCAGAAGACGGAAGCGAACGATCCAGAGAAGAAGATGCCCTCGACGGCGGCGAAGGCAACCAGACGTTCACCGAAGGAGGCACGGTCATCGGTGATGTAGCGAAGAGCCCAGTCAGCCTTCCTCTTGATACAAGGAATGGTGTCGATGGCCCCGAAGAGGTAGTCACGACGAGCGGGGTCCTTGATATAGGTGTCGATGAGGAGAGAGTATGTCTCCGAGTGGATGTTTTCCATCATGATCTGGAAGCCGTAGAAGCAACGAGCTTCAGCAGCCTGGACCTCGTTGGAGAAACGCTCAACGAGGTTCTCGTTAACAATGCCGTCGGATGCGGCGAAGAAAGCGAGAACGTGGGAGACGAAGTGTTGCTCGTTGGCATTCAACCGGTTGTTCCAGTCATGGAGGTCCTTTGAGAGGTCCATCTCTTCCGCTGTCCAGAAGGAGGCCTCGGCTTTCTTATACATCTGCCAGATCTATGAAGTCGCGTCAGAGAGCGACTCGACGTGCTGCTCAATGGCTTATGTACCTCGGGGTATTGGATAGGGAACAACACGAAGCGACGCTTTGACTCAATGAGAAGGGGCTCCTGATCTAAGCGGAACATTCTATCAGGGACGCGTCGGAATGGTGACAAGTATCGACCCGAACCTTCCGTGATGTCAACATCGCCAACGAATTGCTTCCTAAGTTCCTCAAGCTCGGCCTCTTTGGGGTCGACCTCAATATCGGTAGCGGTGGAGCCGACCGTGTCGGGGGACTCCTCGCGAGGAGCGTCGTCGAAAATATTGAGCTCGAGTTTCTCGGCCTTCTTTACACCCTTGGTAGGGGACTTCAACGCGAGTTCCTTAATAGCAGCGGCAGCCTAGAGTAATGAACGCGACGCGTCGAGATTAAAAAGCGCGTCCGACGCGACACATTGTATAGGCGAGTCAACGAACCTTCTTAGAAGGGGTCGACTGAGGAGAAGTGGCGGGGGTGGAGGTGAAGAAGGTTGAAGACATAATGGTTTGTTTCAGGGAATGAGAAGGGATGAAGACTCGGATTGTGGTGGTACTAATGAGAGAAGAGGAGTGGTCGAAAGACGCGCTTATAACCAACCCGTTGTTTGGTCTCGCCTGTTTGGTCCTTCGTAATATCATGTGATGCCGCGGCAACCATGGTTCGCGTTTCCACATTCCACAAAATTCCTTCGCGGTGGGCTAAAAACACGTCTAAAACAACGGAAACAACGCGCCAACGCCCACTGTCCATTAACTTTTGACTACGCTTGACCATAAGACACCGTAGCGGAGGACCCATGGGCACGTGACCTCATTAGGGACTGCGCGATCGTGTCCTCCATTCTGATTGGGGAGCCTTATTTAGCGCTCGTCACTTTCCCATCGGCCGAAATCGATGGCCACCTGCGGCAATGACCGGTCCGCAAATCACAATACGGGCACACCATGAGTTAGTTGGAGAACGTCACCATCATAGTGCGAAGACGAAAACCCTCAAGGGGGTTCAGTCAGAAAGTTAATTTATTGGTGAGGGAAAATATGAGATTGCGATCCTCAGCTTACGACGGATTGCGACATCACTGGTCCCCGTGGCAAGTCCAACCGCAGATAACTGTGTGGCATGTAGCACAAACGTGAAATGACCAACTGCGGACTAGTTTCTATCACAGTCCGCCAGTGAGTGGCCGGTGATCGGACAGAGTTCCAACCCGGAAGTGATCACGACGACGAACCTCACAGTTCAAACAAGCAGCGGTGGAACTGGCATCATAAAAATTTGTCATGTGACTACCGAGGGACGAACAGTAGTCGCACTCTGAGCTGTCACCCGTGGCGCCAATGTAGCAAGCAGTTCCTGATGTACCCATCAGTTCAAGAGTAGTGGACACAGGAAGTCGATATCGAAACACGGTTGTAGAGTTGAGATCGTGACCGAGGCTGGCGGTTGTAGGGAATAGCGTTGGAGGAATATGTCCGAGGACACTGCCACCTCACTGTTTTGACGAACGCCAAACCTAGAGGCGAGGATGCGGTATAATCGAAGTGCAAATCCCGCTGGTTGCACAACCTCACACGCGCTCCCAAAAACAAATTCCACAAATCCGGCATCAGATAAAATACAGATGAACGACGCAATGACTCCCACGACAACGGTGCCAGTCTCGCGATACGGTTCCCCTACGTAGCACTTCATTCCTGTATATAATAAACCAGGTATTTCGCGAGATCGAAACCGAGGGAATGTGTGAGTGTAGACAACGTCTCTCTCACTCCGACCTCGTCCGACCATTGACGATCCTGAAATTTCCAAGGTGAGCCCAGTCAACATGAGTGATGAGGAGACGCACAGAGAAAGATTCGATCTGTGGCTCTCCATCGTCTTGGTCCACAATAACCAGGAGGGACTCGAAAATCTCCAGTGGGACCTCCGGTACCGTAGCTGAAAATCCGGGTGAGAGGAAAAGGTTGCGCCACGAGCGACGACGCTGACCTCTCTGCGGGGCGGGTGTTTGTGATGAGTGTTCTGGGTGGGCAAAACACGCGTAGCGAGTCTTATCCAGCTCCTTCGCGCATTCTTGCAGCGGGTGCCAGGTATACTCCTCCTATATCCCATCAACAAAGTAGGAAAAAGATGAGGTGAGACGTACGGGATCCAGGAGGTATGATGGTGAGTATTCGGCTTTGTATTTCATCTTTTGGCAGGTATGTACATAGTAGCCTGGCGAACGTATTGGCGTCAATCGTTGGGGTCCAAAAAGACGGTGACGACGAACCAAAGTATAGGTACTCGTGACCATCGACGCCTGCATCGCGAATCTCCTTCGCCAAGGAAATCTCCCTCAACGCACTCATCTGCGATAACAGTGAGATGGGGAGCGGGGGTAACGGGGGGGGGGGGTCTCAAACCTTCCCGAACGAGTACTTCTCGAAAGCGGGATCATACATGAAGTAAACGCTGGATACACACTACAACCGGTGCGTCAGGTATCCTGGTTGACGCTCACGAAACTTCGGCATACCGACGGTAAAATGTCCAAGACAGCCACGGCGACAAGTTTTCCATCCAGCCGGTACAACTGATGATAAGAGCCATATTGTTTGGGGAGATGCTTAGGCGGGGTGGAACTGTAAGGTATCGGGCTTTTCTTCTGCGGCTGTGAGTCGTAGATTATCGAAGAAGCAGGAGACCTACCCTCAGAGGAGACTGCACTAAAAAATGTGTGAAGCCATAAGGAGTAGTAGGATCTTTGTGGACAGAGGTTTGATAAGTGTTATAGAGCTGATATTTTTCGTCGGTGTAACTGGAGGGTTCAAGCGTCACCTGTGAAGGGCCGATTGGGGTTCACCGTTTATTAAAAGTATTATCGGGACTGACTTCGAATGTATGGGCAGATAGTTCTTCTCTCAGAACACGTTTCTCGGAGGCGTGTACCGATCCAACCAACGAGTACTCTGGGGTACCTTTCTTCGCGTGCTTCGGCTTTACGCCCTGTGTATGACTGTCATGAGTGAGTGTCTGTCGCTCTGAGCAGCGATAGGGTCGCTTCACCTTCCGCTATGTGCATCGCCTGGCATATCCCCGTGTAACACGAACCGATTCCATCTGCATTCTATGTGTTGACCAGGAACGTTGGAGATGCTTCTAGTGAAACCGACCTATTGAGGAGTTTACGCTGGCTTGCGGATGGCCGAAATTTCAAAGCATCTAGCCTGAGGAAGTGATCAGGCACACAAGCACATCAGGAGGACCGGAAGGTCTGCTGACCTGATCGTGTATTGTGGGCAACAGGTCCGCTTCATGTCCGGTTTGTAGCAGTACGACCCGGAGCGTCTCCATCCTCGGTCTATCATTGCTTGATACCCCTATCGACACGGGAGGTAAATTTCAGGGAGCATACCCAAGACCTTGGTGATTAACCTCGCAGTTCAAGGAAGAGGCTATCAAATGGGCATCGTGGAAGTTGGATGTTTGCTCGCTCCTCTGGCCAGACGGGGAGCAGTAACCACACGAAGAACCACTATGTTCCTGTTTGATAGCATAGACAACCCCTAGAAGGCTCATGGTTTGTGAAAATTCGGAGAGGTGAGGCTGGCGAAGGTGTATTAGGGTTGACGGCGTTTGCCGAAGCAACATCATCCCATCATCCCGATCCAAAGTTCGCTGGCTGGCTGTCCTAGAGAGTGACCGTCGATATGTCGAGCTCAACGTAATCTTCGACCTCTCTATGCCTGTTGGCTTGTCTGACTCTTGCGTGTTTACAGGGTGTCGCTGTATCTCGACCCGCAGATCCGTGACTGGGTATTATTCCCAATCACAGTGGTCATGGTATGCACACGCGCCCTTCTCCTTCGCACAGCAGCTCAATTGGTTTCGCGCTCAGATTCTCGTTGGCGTATTGAGACATTACATCGTCACTCTACTTCAAACTTCCCCAAAGAAACTCACAAGAGCAGCGATTCGCGAACAGTGAGCGTAACCACACATCCAACCCACTCCCGATCACGCTAACGTGGAAGTCATCCCACAGACGCGCTATCCTCCGTGCTCAAGTCCTCCGCGCAACGGCCGCCAAGTCTCCCATTCCACCGCACATCTACCGCGCAATCTCACTGCATCTCGATGATGCCTTTGCCGCCGGGAAGTACCTCAAGGACGGGCCTCTGAAGGAGGGCGAGGCACCCCCAGCCGCTCCGAATATTTTGTCCGACCCCAGCGCAATGGACGGGATGATGGCAGGAATGAAGACGCAGATGGTCATGATGGTCCCTCAAATGGTCATTATGGGCTGGATCAACTTTTTCTTCCAGGGTTTTGTGCTCAGTGAGTGTCTCCGGCGTCCAAATTATATCCCCCTATGCGTCCGGTATTTTCGTTCCCACTCTTCCCGGGATGCGGTGCAGAACATCGACGAACACGTTATCTCCTCTTTCTGATATCAGAATCCCGAGCCGGGCCAGACTTCCGCGAATAGGAATGTACACGTGAACTAACCAAGTTCGTTCCACATAGTCAAGCTGCCGTTCCCCCTGACACTGGGATTCAAGTCGATGCTGCAGCGAGGGATCGAGACCCCAGATATGGATGTACGATGGGTCTCGTCTCTCTCGTGGTATTTCCTCAACTTTTTCGGTCTCAACGGACTGTACCGGCTGATCCTCGGGAACGATAATTGTATGTTCGACCCCGGTGCATCTTTTACATTCGAGATCCGTGATCACTCATGCAGCTTTTTTTTCCACCCTCCTTTGATTCTCCACCCCAATGCTCATGCATCCCCGCCCCAAATCCATTCTCGACCATCCGATCTTTCCAACTGGCGGTTTCTGACGGGGGATTTCTGATCGCGACTTCTTTGCTTTGCTTTGCTGTGCATTCGCACACCCGGCCCAATCAAAAATGATCAGCGGCGTCCCAATCGTCGCAGGAGATGGCAAGCCCGTTTGCCGGGGCGATGCAACAGGGCCAACCTGGGCAGCCGATGGACTATCACAAGATCTTTTCGGCTGAGCGGGACAACCTCCAATTCGCTGAGGGGTTATATAATTGGCTTGGCGATGATGTCGAGGCCCGAGTTTTGAGGAAGTACGGGAAAGTTCCATCCGCATCGTCGGGACCCTGATGACTGTTTTTGGCTGTGGTGGATAGGTTTCATAGTTGAGCCATGAGCGAGGGGTATCATGTGTACATTGCTTGGATTATCTGCCATACATACACCGAGTACAACAACGCTTTCTACTGAGCAAAAGCAAGAGGCAGCATGCACCTAGATGTGAGGAAACAATGCGGATTTGCTTGGCGAATATGGGAGAAATAACAACTACGACAGAAGAGGAGAGAAAACATCCGGTTCCACCTGGACAAACCACTGAACAACGAAATAACAGCCGACGAGGGGGCGGCAGAATCGTCTATTACGCACGCCAAGGTGCTACACAAGACCGTCGTATAAGGACAAGGCCTATGAAGCGCATGGTCAGGGGATACAAATGCTGTGTGAGCTGTGACCAGAAATCCGCACCTGTACGATTGTGGGATCCTGTTTGCTCCCCTCGACAAACTCGTCGAATGTTAGTTTGGCGTCTTTATCACGGTCCATGTTGCTGAAAATTTTGTCCACCCGCTATTCGTCGGGGATCAAACAGTTAGAGCGAGGTGTCCTGGAGAGGGGGGGTGGACGTGATGAGAGACATACCTTTTCGGGGGTGTCTTCATCCAGCGGAAGTTTGACCATCGACCCAGTCATCTTGTAAATCGACTGGACGATTTGAAGCATCTCGCTATATGTGATGGTACCATCTCCGTCAATGTCGTACAGCTGGAAAGCCCCTGAGAACAGAAGTGAGTTAATTACAAAGTCAGTGAGGCTGATCGCAACGTACATTTGAGCTTCTCGTCCAACCTGCCACGAGATGTGACGCTCAGGGCGCAGATAAACTCTTTAAAATCGATCGTGCCGTTCTTGTTTTCGTCGAAGACGTTGAACACATAGTCGGCAAATTCGCCAGGGTCGCCGAATGGGAAAAATTGCTTATATATCCGACTGAACTCGGGCTTATCGAGTTGACCGGAAGGACAGTCCTTGAGGAAGCCCTTGTACCTGCGGCACAGTTTTTGTGAGACGAGGGGGGTGGATCTCGAGAGATCGGTTTACCATTGCTGAAGCTCGCGTTTATCAACTGTGATGGCGGTGAGCTGATGGGAGTGGACAGAAGGGTTTGTCGGGATCACTCACAGTACGTGTGTTTCTGAAGGTCAGAGAGCTGTTCTGGAGAGAGTTTGCTCTGCGATTTTCCCATTTCTCTGGTAGTGGTGGGTGTGGAGTGCGGAAACCATTTGATAGCACAGCCCAAAGGCAATATACACCCGCCGTCACGCTTCACACCGTGTGACGCCCTGCAGAGCGTGACAGAGGATTAGGGTCGTGGTCCATACTTATGATTGGAAGCAGCGACAAAAAAACGATGGATGTCCCATTTTCTATGCCAACCGTCACCGCTATCGGCGACGACGACCAGTGCGAGGTGGACGACAATAATAAGAGACGACGGCTATAAAATCGCACACGATGGTCATCACTTCATTACGAATTGATACCCCCCATTACAATATTCTCCGACCCTCCTTCTTCATCCACCACCAACATGTGTTATGTCCACGGGAGCATCGACCAGGTCACCTCCGTTTGTCCAATGTGCAAAGTCTTCAAGCCTTCCGGGGCAAGGTATCTCCCCCGTCTTTCACCAGCGTGCAGCCAGTTGTTCAACATTGCTTACCCCCGGCCGTCGCCCAGGTGTCCCCATGTAAAAGACGTCTGCAGGAACAGGACTGTCCACCCTCGGATCGACATCGCCTACTTGAAGAATGCAGAGGGTGAGTCTAACCCATTTATTGGCCATCGAACGTCCACCTGATTCTCGTATCAGTTCAAACATTCAACGGATGCGGCTACTGCAAGGTTCGACTTCAGATCGTCAATCCCGCCTCAATAGCCTCGTGTTCTGACCTTTACGGTTTACGGTTTAGGCCGCCAAGCATTCCATTCCTCAGCGTTACCCAGGCCAGCAGAATGGTCAACAGGGTTGGCCAGGATGCTGCAGACCGCCTAATCCGGCAGAGGTCAAATTTATACCCGCCGCTGACTGGCCGGCGGTCTGTATCGTCCATCACGTCTCTATGCCTCCCGAGATCAAGGCTATCCTCGATTCTATCGTTGGCCCTGCTCCTCGCTCCAGCCAACCTTCGCCACAGTCTCCTCCCGTGTTAAGCGCCACCGTAGGAAGAGGCGCCGGTCTCCAAACGTCCGGATCCCCCTCCATGGGTCGACGTACTGGCGCCAACCCCTCGACGCTCGTCAAGCTAGAAGGGAAATCCGGACGATCAGGTTACAGCCCGCCACAGACGGCTTCCTCCCTCTCTAGAGCAACGGGCCGGACGTCCCTCGATGCAGAGCGTAACCGGGACACTTCTCCCAGCAAGAGGCAGCTGGAGACGGAATCGCTTCATCGTAACTCCGGAAGAAGATCCTCGGTTTCTGCCCTGCTTCCTCTCAAGTCATCCAAGGACGACTATACTCCGGAGAGAGAGAAAAGACGAACTTTGAATGCCATTAACACGAATACGACCACGCCTAGTCAACGCTCTTCTCCCTCCAACTCGATTCGTTCCAAGACCCTCGAAGTAGGCCTAGCGGAGTTATCGATTGCAAGTCCGTCCAGCGCGAGCAGCAGCAGCGGAAGTTCTGCCAGTTCGGACATCACGGTCGACGGAGGGTTTACGGATTACCTGTCGGACGAGTCTGAGGCTGAGCTGCAGCGCCAGGCTGAACACCGTGCCGCCCAGGTTGCTCAGACCAAGATGGAGGAGCAAGAGTTCAAGGCTGCGCGTCAGCAGCTCGCCACAGTCGACCTTCTTCCTCCTAAGTCTTGGAACCCGAATATGGGTCGCTCTCAGGCCGCCCCGCGACCTGCCCCATCCTACGTGTCGGCTGGAGCCGGGTATTAAATGTGTACACATGACATGAATTCCTGCGGAGGTGGAACTGGATTTGATGCAACGGATATGACGCTCCTTCATCCCAACTAATCGCATTTGTAAATCTTGATTCACATTCTCAATGTTCTGATGATTATCTCCTCCCTCTTCCCGCCTTCCTCCCTTCTTCCCCCTTGTTGTACCATCTGTCTTTTTGGGATCACGTTGTCTTACTGCTCGCAATTGTATGTTATGCCATATGCCATCATTGTCGCGTGCACTGCAGGGAGAGTGGTGATCGGCGCCTGTAGTTTTACGAATTACGTCTATTGACACCGCACGACGGTTTCCCGTAACGGCGTGGCTAGTGAACTCGCCACAACCTCTCTTTCGACTCAACAACACCACCACAGGATCCATCCTGGTCGCCCGTCGCCCGTCCGACTGCGAAATCCTACATCTCATATGAATTTGGCTCGGCATTCCATATCATCGACGAGCCCAATCCAAATCCTAGACGCGCATTTCGATTCTGATTGTCGCATCTTCACTTCAGCTACCCCTGCCGGCTTTGCGGTTTACCAGACATGGCCACTCAAGCTGCTGCGTAAGCGAGGTATGCCCGTTCAACCCAATTCCTTCACCGTTTAGCTTTGGACTAACGCGCAAGGGATAATCATCACAGAGCTTTCGGGAGGCACCCTTTCGGCCGTGATACCCCTCCACACATCCTCCATTCTCTTTCTCGTCGGAGGAGGACGGAGTCCACTGTACCCGCCTAACAAGGTCGTGCTATGGGACGATGTACTAGGAAAGGAAGTGGCGGAGTTGGAGTTCCGGGAGAAGGTCCGGGGCCTGGCTTGCAGACGAGGCTGGTTCGCAGTCGCTCTCCGCAGGAGAGTCGTCGTGTTTAAGTTGGGTGAATCGGTAAGCCGATTCGGAGAGTGGGATACGTGTGATAACCCTCGTGGTTTGCAAACGATCCTTTATTTGACGCCTCGCAGTGTCACTGATTTCTCTTATCTTTTTTTTCATTCACCATGGGTTTCCTGTGTGTTTAGGTCTGTTAGCGATGGCTACTGGTGCATATTCGACATTGTTGGCTATTCCAGGAAGGAAGAGTGGCCATGTACAGCTGGTACATCTCCCTGAATGCGTACCGCCAGAACCTCTAGGGCCCCCAACGGGTGCACCTCCACAACCACCGCCCGCCCCAACGAAGCATCCAGTATCCATGATCGTCGCCCACGAGACTGCACTCTCGACGCTTTCCGTACCACCTTCGGGGAAGTTTATCGCCACGACTTCGACAAGGGGTACCCTGGTCCGAGTTTGGGACACGGTTACGGGGAACAGGCTTAGGGAATTGCGGAGAGGATCAGACCAGGCCGAGATCTACGGTGTCGCGTTCAGACCAGACGAGCAGGAGCTTTGTGTGTGGAGCGATAAGGGGACGGTTCACGTTTTCTCCCTGGTATCTGGATCTGGCGCATCGCACGTCCTTTGCTGTTTCTACCCGCGGCAGCCAATTGATACTCCTTTTTAGAAATCGGCACTCCAAGCTTTCGCCCCTCACACCGTTTTTGCCGCTCCCTTTCAAGATATTCGGATCGGAATGGTCTTACGCGACGTATAGCATCCCGTCACAGCAGTCCCATATCGCTCTATCATCCACCTCGATTCGATCGCAGTCCAAGGGCATCGCAGAGGAGGATAAGTGCGTTGTGGGTTGGATACAGGCACCGGTGGACGAGAACGACCCGACGCATTTGGAACATCAGCTCGTGGCGTTGACATATACCGGTGGATGGTACAGGCTGAGACTCCCAGGAGACAGTGGGTCCCAGATACCCTCTCCAGATACCGGGAGTCTTCCGGGAAGTCCGAGGTCGGGTACTAGTCCGTTGCCCATGCCTCCTCCGAGTATCAAGGGAGGTGTTGTAAATAAGGGTAATCAGCCTCGGAACAGGACGTCCAGCGTGTCTTCTATGAGGACGGACAAGGGAAAGGAGAGGGAGAAGGGTGACGGAGAGGCGAAGCCGAGTCGGAAATGCACACTGGAGGAGTACCGGAAGTTTGGGAGGTGGGATGGATGGTGATGCACGATGCATGACTGATGATTCAACGAACCCCGCTGTCTTCACGAACATATTCTCTGTTTCTCATTTCTCATCAAGGATTTCCACACTGTAGACGATTGTATCAGCATCCCAGTCATTTTTTATAATTGTCAACTCGGTGTATTATGTTTTGTAGTCGCTGCACACAACTACTCGTCTGCCTCCTTGCTGTGGCGTGCCTCGAGAAGTGTCGCATGAAATTCGTGGACCAAGCGGGATCGCTCTGGGTCACGAAACCGAAGTCCAAGTGCGACCATATGATTCTGTTCCATCACAGGAAGGAAAGTTTTCAGTGAGACCAAAAACCTCGAGATTCCCGGGCGAGAAGCGGCGGGATTTCCACGAGAGGG
>Ga0307515_10012768_pt1 | contig 15767 bp, 17 predicted proteins | sample 17_EM_MG_FD_194513 | JGI IMG/M metagenome (GOLD analysis project Ga0307515, IMG submission 194513) | Populus trichocarpa ectomycorrhiza microbial communities from riparian zone in the Pacific Northwest, United States - 17_EM | ecosystem: Host-associated > Plants > Roots > Unclassified | place... | reverse complement strand
CGCTACCAGCTTGCTCCCAGCGAAGCCAGATCCACCGCTAACAGCTTGCTCCCAGCGAAGCCAGATTGTCAGAGAGGAGAGAGTGAGCATTCCACCGCTACCAGCTTGCTCCCAGCGAAGCCACATCCACTGCTCCCAGCGAAGCCAGATCTACTGCTACCAGCGAAGCCAGATCCACCGCTAACAGCTTGCGCCCAACGAAGCCAGATTGTCAGAGAGGTGAGAGTGAGCATTCCACCGCTACCAGCTTGCTCCCAGCGTAGCCAGATCTACTGCTCCCATCGAAGCCAGATCTACTGCTACCAGCGAAGCCAGATCCACCGCTAACAGCTTGCGCCCAGCGAAGCCAGATTGTCAGAGAGGTGAGAGTGAGCATTCCACCACTACCAGCTTGCTCCCAGCGAAGCCAGATCCAATGCCACCAGCGAAGCCAGTTTCACCCCTACCAGCGAAGCCAGATCCACCGCTACCAGCTTGCTCCCACCGAAGCTAGTTTCACCCCTACCAGCAAAGCCAGATCCACCGCTACCAGCTTGCTCCCGGTAAAGCCAGATTGTTAGAGACGTGAGAGTGACCATGTCGGAGCAGTGTGACAAAGCATTCCAGGGGTTGGAAAGTGAATATGTCAGAGTTGTGTGAGCGAGCAGATCAGTGGTGAAAGTGACCATGTCAGAGTTGGAGTGGAAGCCAGTATGTCAGAGTTGGAGTGGAAGCCAGTATGTCAGAGTTGTTAGAGTGAGCATGTCAGAGTTGTGGGAGTGAGCTTGTTGGAGTCATGAGAGTCAGAGTGTATGCTTGTCAGAGTAGTAAATAAATAAGTAACTCTTGAATATATCATATAATCCATAAATTGCAGTATGTAATTAATGCACTACAGTTGCATTACAGTAATAATTCAGTTATGCTGTCAGTAAATTACAGGTGTATTATTGTGGGTTACCAAAGATAGCTCTGGGGTGTTTGGCATTATTTGGTGTTATCGGTGTTACGGGAGGTTACAGTAGGCCATATAGCCTATGGTGGATTACATGTTCTAGTCCAGTCACGGAGGATGTCCCTCCGCGGAGAGACCGGTCCATTCACGGAGTCCCACCCTCAGTGACTGGACTGGTTCATTCGCGGAGCATACATACAAAGTGCTAATTACACTCAACATCGTGGTGGAACTACAATTACACTATGCTCCATATCGTGACTTGAAACTAACTCTTCTTCCTCGATGCCTTCTTCCTCTACATCGTCCTCTTCCTCCTCCTCGCCCACATCCTGGTACTCCTCGAGACCCTCTCATTCCTCAATATCCAGTACGGTCAAATGACTTGCGTCATTTACCTCCCCGCCATCGCAACACAATACGAGTTGCTTTCAGGCTCTTCCAGGCTTTGTTTTGTTTTGTTTTAATCATAGAGTATTCACTCAACTTAGAGTATGACAGACCCCTAAACCCCTCCGCCTCCGAGCTGGCCGGCTAGATGGCGGAGCTCCACTTATACTCTCCGTTGTCCCCTCTTGGGCAAAGGAAAAGCACATCTAACAAGACAGTCGATGAGATACGATACAAAGGAATCAACATCCTAACAGAAACGAGAGACCGCCGGCCCTTACTCCTGCATTCGCCTGGGCGGGAACATTCCGACGTCAGTGGCCGCCAGGAAGTCCATCACCGCCTGATTGCACTTTTCCATGCAGAACAGCTCAGTGATCTGCACGTGTCGGCATCGGCCCACTCTCCACCCCATTGCTTTCCCCACCTCTTTCCAGAGCGTTCTTTGCTGGTCTTTCCCCTGGCTGCATTGCTGGAAGAGGTGTTCCCGTGTCTGGGTCGTTCTGCCTCCATCTCTTTCAGGCTTGCACCGGCGCGAAAGCAAATTCACAAGGTGTCAGGACACAGATGGGAGCCAACTTTGAAAGTATAGCAAACACTCAGGCTTTCCGCCGGCTTTCGCTGCATATTTCCTTTCGCGCGAATACACTTTCACGCTTTCCTTCATGGCCTGGGGAATCCTCTTGATACTCGCAATAGGTGGTGAAGGTCGCTGCTGGCAGTGTTCTCAACCGTCCCGTCCGTACAAAAGTCCACAGGACGGGAGGGGACCGCGAATTGCCGTCTGTCCGAAAGTAGAACGGAAACGGTGCCGTCTTTTTGAAGCAGGACAGTGACGGACGGAGAGGACGACTGGGGTCGGAGCCTTGCCGTCCCCGAGCGTCATCTGTCGATATCCGTGGATTTTTCTCAGCGTACATACAATTTATATAAACCAGCTACAATTATCCAGACTGTGAAGCAAGATCCTGTTCATCATCTCCTCTCCTTGCTCGTTAAAACTATAACATAATTGATATACAATCTATGCATGGATGTATCCATTTATATATCTCTTACTGTGCGCTCTCACGAGCGAATTGGGTTACATCTAGGAATATAAGGTAGCCGCCTGATGTCAGCCGGGGACGGTGGATGTTGGCCGGGACAGTCAAAGTACCGTCCCCGGCAGACACCGGCCGTCCAGCCGTCATTCTTATGCTCGGACAGGACGGACAGTTGTGGCGCAGTCCCGTCCGTCCTAGCACGATCACGGACAGCAAGCCGTCCCCGGCCGTCGAACGGGATGGTTGAGAACACTGGCTGCTGGTGGGTGCAAAAGACAAGCTGCATCAGTGCAAAGAACCACTTCAAAAAACCAGCTGCCTCTTTTCGATAGACCAGCTGAATCTAGTGCGAAGGAGGTTTTGCAGTGAAAGAGGTTTTGCAGCGAAAGAGGTTTTGCAGCGAAAGAGCCACAGCAGCGAAAGGGCCACGGTAGTGGATGACGCGAAAAGAAGTGAAAATCTCCAAGTCTGAAAGGGCGCGAAAGAGCATTCGCAGCGAAAGTGTGTGGAAAGCAGGCAAAACACCAAAAGCACGTGGAACTTTCAGGAACTTTCAAAGTACTGTCAAGTTTCGCACTGTGGCCTAAATGGACATAGTTGCTCTAGGCTAAATGTAATTGCATTAAGTATATTCAGCTAGATAGGGCCAGCTAGGTGTGCATACATGCGTGGGCATATGTGTGCAAAGTATTCACCGAGTGTACACTCGGTGAACGAACCAGTCCATTCAAGGAGGTGGGGTGCAGGGGCACACTCCGCGAATGAATTAGTCCAGTGACTCAGGGTGGGACTCCATGAATTGATCAGTCTCTCGGTGGAGGGACATCCTCCGTGACTGGACTAGAACATTACACGTAACAGAGTAAGTTTTTGCTGACGCTGGGATGCGATGGAATTACAGGCACCATCTGAATTGCAACTCATCCCAACCTGGGAAATAGCTGACTTATCTTTAGATTGTCTCATACTATCTGGAACATCTGAAGGCACAAACACTAGTGTGGGGGAAAGGTGGTCAGCCATCTGGTAGTCTGATTGATGAGACACGGGTATAAAAGAAGATGGCAGAAACAAGCAACAGTGACCAAATAACTTGATAATGATATCTTCTTGACCGGTTCAATGAGACGATCACAATGGTACTATTCTCTTCACGATCCGAGTTGATTTGCTCAAGAACGAGCCTAAAGGCAAAATGGTAGATGGGGTTTCAAAATAATCAAACATTGTCTGTGCAGAACAGGAGTAGTACGCTCTAGACCGGCTGGACGAGGGGATTCCAACGCTGCTATCGCCGGGGCAATCGGAGTAGATTCGATAGATATCAAGCCTTAAAGCAGACACAACAAAAGCAGAAGGGTCAGCAGTTTCACAAAAATCAAAGTTGCCTATTCCCGGTGGGAGTGGTATGGTTTACAAGAGCTTGATGAGACGACTTCAACGGTGCTATCGCCGGGGCAATCAGAGTAGATTTGATACAGATCAAGCCTAAAAGCAAACAGATCAGAAGCAGAAGGGTCAGTGGGGTCACAAAACTCAAAGTTGCCTGTTCCGGGTGGGAGTGGTACAGTTGAGATGAGTTTGATGAGAGGATTCCAACCCTGCTATTGCCGGGGCATTCGGAGCAGATTTGATAGAGATCAAGCCTATCTGCTCAAAGATCAAAAGCAGAAGGGTCAGCAGGGTCACAAAAATCACAGTTGCTTGTTCTGGGTGGGAGTGGTATGGTTTAGATGAGCGTGTAGAGAGGATTCCAACGCTGCAATCGCTGGGGCAATCAGAGCTGATCTGACATTGTTGCTGCTGGTATTGCTGGTTGTAGGGGGAATGGTACTAGTATACTGGGGTGCGTACTGTCTCAATCATAGCGACCGGGGTTTTTTCTTGGCAGAACTAGTTACACCCTATGTACCCGACACCAAAACCAAAAGTGCCCAACCTGTCCCTATAACCTGCCGTAACCCCTGGATGCATGTGACTTGCCTTGAAATTTCTGAAGTCATTACTGGGGTCCTGTATTTGAGAAACCACAAGTCCTATCCTCATAGTTTTTGTCGTCTCTATAATATTCACACTCATCATCATCAATGTCGTTATCTCAAATGCTATCGCCCTCCTGATCACAACTCTTACCCTTGGTATTGTTCACCTCTCTCCTCCTCCAATAATCACCCCTTCCTATTGTCTCCAACCAGTCATCTTGTTCAGTTAGTTGCGGCAGGTACCCGTCTTTCTATCAAGAGGCCTGGTACATATACATGAGTTCGAATTGAACTATACCCTCATCACTTCCTTGCACTCTGCACAGCTCCGTGTATGCTGCGGGGCTAACAACACTGCAGGCTTTGATGTTTCTGCTTTTTAGCCAGCCCTAGAAACTATATCAATAGCCACTTGACTAACCAAGGGGGGGCTTAACCGTAGCATTTCTGATTTGCAGGGGTTCACTAGTATAGATATCATTCTGCAACTTGTAAAAGAAAGTATCACGGAATTAACAGTAGTACCAGTGACACAGATATGCTTATCACGATCTGAAGTGCTAAAGGTGATCCCACAGTTGCTACATATCCACTGTTTGGATGTCTTGTATTCTATGTTAAGCTTCTAGATAGCGAAGAAAGTCTTGGAAAAACACTGTGGAGACGAAAGGTTAAGTAATGTTGAAAGACACCAGAATTGTGGTTGATAGAGGGTTTCTCCGGAATGTTTTAGGTCCCCTGTACAGTTAAGTATTACCACCCATTTGGGAGTTAAGTTACATGTTCTAGTCCTGTAACAGAGGATGTCCTCCGCGGAGAGACCCGTCCAGCCACCGAGTCCCACACTCATTGACTGGACTAGTTCAATGATGCAGTGTACACCTGCACCCCACCTCTGTGACTAGACTAGTTCATTCGAGGAGCTTACATACAAAGTGCTAATTTCACTCAACGCTGTGGTCCAACTACACTTACACCATGCTCCAGATCCTAACTTCAAACCAGCTCTTCTTCTTCGATGCCTTCTTCCTCTGCATCGTGCTCTTCCTCCTCCTCCTTGCTCACATCCGGGTACTCTTAAACACCCTCTTGTTCCTCAACATCCAGTTTTGTCAAATCACTTTCGTCAGTTTCCTCTGCACCATCGCAAAACTGTACGAGTCACTTTCAGGTTCTTCTAGGCTTTCACTAGCGCGAAAGCAAACCCAGAAGGTTTCAGGACTCAGACTGGAGCCAACTATGCAAGTATGGCAAACATTCAGACTTTTTGCCGGCTTTTGCTGCATATTTCCATTCACACAGATACACTTCCATGCATTCTTGCAGATGAGGCTGCAGCAGTATGCTCGAAGTTATCTGGCACCGTACACTCAAGGTTCGGCCGCCAGCGTTGAAAGCTCTGGCAAGCAGACAAGGCAGCCTACTAGCATTCGGACTTAACTCATTGTCTGATCCCGACTTATAGTTAGTGCCGTAGTATTACTACCTATCGTAGAGCCATCAGTGTCACCACCATGTCCATGAAGATATAGTAGACTGTCGATTGTCAATATATGTTCATGTTCGCACTCAACACTCGCACTCACACTCGCACTCACACCAGCCCAATTACCCCGAAACTCAATCTGCGGATTGCGCTAGCAAATCTGATTAGGACATTAGCTCTTGTTATGAGTATCGCCATCAACCCAGTACCTTCAACTAGAATCCTCAACACAATGGCCATCGGATATCGTGAGATTCTCAGGCTGAGACTACAGGTGTGGGTACCTTAGTTGGTCGCCAAGTGAGTTAGTCACAGGAATCAATTTCGTCTAAAAGTCTATTGATATCCGGAATTGTGAATATGAACTGTAAATCCACACAGTTAGTCGATTCTCAAGAAATTTCTTCTTCTGCTGTGAAACCTTATACTGCTCAGTTGAAGATGCCTTTTATTCATACCCTGAGAAATCCTCTCAATACTCACAAAGGGTGGCGAAGGTCGCTGCTGGAAGGTTCAAAAGACTTCCTGCATCACAGGAAAGGTTGACTTCAAAAAACCAGCAGTGTCTTTTCGTTAGATCAGCTGCATCTAGTGTGAAAGAGGTTCTGCAGCGAAAGACCCACTGCAGCGAAAGATCCACTGCAGCGAAAGAGCCACTGCACCGAAAGAGCCACTGCAGCGAAAGAGCCACTGCAGCAAAAGGGCCACCAGGGTGCAAGACGCCAAAAGAAGTGAAAATATCCAACTCTGAAAGGTCACAAGAGAGCAATCGCAGCAAAAGTGTGTGGAACGCAGCCAGTAGCTTGACAGCACATGGCATAGTCAGGAACTTTCAAAGCACAGTCGAGTATTGCGATGTTGGGTGATTGCACTTAGTTGCTCCGGGGTGAATGCAATTGCATTGTTTGAATTCAGCTGGATGTGGCGAGCTAAGTGCACATACATTCGTGGGCATATGTGGGCAGATTATTCACCGACTGTACACTCGGTGAATAGACAAGTTCATTCACTGCGGAGGGGTGCAGGGGTCTACTCCGCAAATGAAACAGTCCTGTCATTGAGGGTGGCACTCCGTGAATGGACCGGTCTCTCCGTGGAGGGGCATCGTCCGTGACTGGACTAGAACATCACATATGGCTATTCACGGCATACGGCAGAACAGTTAAGATGCTCTGTTCTTGCTACATGGAAGTCTTGTTGAGTGAGCAGAGATTAGTGGAGCGGTGAGATTGTTGAACTACCATTGCATTCATCACATAGCAATGAAAACACTAACACCCAAAGTATATACTCAGATTATTATAAACACCCGCATAACATCTATCTCTAGCTAGCAAACATCAGTTTGCTGTATATTCCAGAAAATATTTGCAACTGTCAATCACTCGGTTGGACTTTAGGTATTATTGTTCCATAGATAGACCTCAGCCTTCGTATGGCTAGATATGATGTCTCGTATGGAAGATTACTATTGGGCCGATAGCATTCAGCCCGCTCTATACACAGATACATATTCACCAATTCGTTTATGGACTACCGTATATGGCCGGCCTTGTGGCCCTCTTAGATAGACACAATCAAGCTTCTCTATCTCTACTTTTATCATGTATACCTAACCGCGCACCGGCGTATGCACATAAACACCGCGATCCAGAACTAATTCCAACATTCACCAACATTAATGACTGTAACATAATCAATGATCATTGTTTGAAGGTTCCCGAGCTGCTTGCAGTGATGCATCCATTACCTGCGCGTGGGATCCACTTGTCGGTAGAAGGCGGCCGAGCCCCATTCACCTTTGCAAAACATTCTATCTGAAATTCCACTGTTGTCTGATTGCATTAATCAAGTCAAAACCTAACAAAAATTATTACAAACGCAAAGAGCACGAAGAAAGGAACCATCCTGAAGTGAAACACAAGAGGCCAAAAGGAGCACCAGGCGCCATTGAGCTACGATCAAAGGGAAACCGCTCGGTTGTTGAAAGCAGGAGGGAAAGGATGAAGAACCTCAATTGTCTATCGATACAAGAGAAGGAAAATGCTAAACTCATATACAGAGAAAAGACGATACTTGGCGAAGCCGACTATCAGAAATGGAGCCCGAAGCCGAGTACCAGTGCCGGAGTTAGGCCTCCTCCTCAGCATGGGGGCAGGTGAGGCCCATGGTGGCCACAAGCCACCGGGCCAAATCTCATGCCAACACTCCCCCTTTAGCCCAAGGCTATCCAAACAAAGTAAATAAATGAAACAAAGAAACAAACCCAAATAAACCCCATTAACCAAAGGAAAACCAATTAATCTCCCTGTAAATTCTGTCAGATCCAAGTGCAAATCCAAATCCTGCTCAAGATCCTGCCTGGGTCAAATTATTCCATGCATGCCCAAAACCACAGGATTCTGCCCAATTCAAATGTGCTGTACAAACTCGCAGAGTGATACACCCCCAAGGGCCTGTGACAGTGAGAGCAGCAGCCATAACTATGATCACCGAGTCCAAGATGGACATCAAACCCGGCTGGGTGATCTTATAAGCAAGAATGACTCGACACATAGTGAATACAATAAGCGGTAGTCAACATGAAGTCGACACAAGGCCTGAAATTGAAACATAATCCACCCAGGGACTATAGGATAGGAGACACGAAGTCAACCCAAGGGGGTGGGAGGTCGTCACACAGTCGACCAAAGGGGGTTGTCATCACCTAGTGGACCAAAGAGGGGGGGTTGTTGTCACCAAGTCAACAAGAGATAGTCACCAAGTCGACCAAAGGGAGTTGTCATCACTCAGTTGACAGGAAAGGGATCGCAGTCAGCAAGTCCACAGGAAGTGGGATTGTTGTCTCTAAGTCGACACAAAGTGGATTGTCGGCACCAAGTTGACACAAAACCAATTGTCATCACTCAGTTGACAAGTGGTCGTCACACAGTAGACCAACGGGGTGGTCGTCACCAAGTCGAGAAGAGGTTGTCACACAGTCGACCAAAGTGGTTGTTATCACCAAGTCGACATAAGATCGTCACACAGTCGACCACTGGGGTTGCCGTCACCAAGTCGGCAAGAAGGGGATGTCGTCACCAAGTCGACAAGAGGTCGTCACACCGTCGACCGAAGGAGCTGGGACCCCAAGTCAACCCAAGAGCGGGGACACCCAGTCAACCCAAGAGCGGGGACACCAAGTTAACACAAGGAGCAGGGACACCAAGTCAACCCAAGAGCAGGGACACCAATTCAACCAAAGGAGCAGGGACAACAAGTCAACCCAAGGAGGTAGGGGACACCAAGTCGCCCACAGAGGAAGTGGACACCAAGTCAACCCACGGAGAAAGGGAGAGGACACCAAGTCAACCCTGGGATAGAGGGAGGGGACACCTAGTCTACCCACGGAGAAAGGGAGGGGACACCAAGTCAACCCATGCAGACAGGGAGGGGACACCAAGTCAACCAATGCAGACAGGGAGGGGACACCAAGTCAACCTACGGAAAGGTCGCAGGGCGTATCAATTGATCGATTGAAAGAGATCGATTAGGAGGGAAACGCCGGGCTCATAACCTGTTGAATGCAAAAGAGAAAGGATGAAGAAGCTCAATTATCTATCGATACAAGAGAAGGAAAATACTAAATTTATATACAGAGAAAAGAACATAGTCGGCGAAGCCGAGTATCAGAACCGGAGCCCGAAGCCAAGTACCAGTGCCGGAGCTAAGCCTCCTCCTCAGCATGGGGGCAGGCGAGGCCCATGGGGGCCACAAGCCACCGGGCCAAATCTCATGCCAACACGGGTTATAACAAATTGAGTCAATAAAAGAGAAATAACGACTACAGTTGCAACAGTGACAGTGAGATACCGAGAGAATGAAAGGCTACAGAGCTAGATGCACAGTATTTCACGTGCTGGTTTTGGTTCACTACCTTCACGCTAGCAGTGGCACCTGATGTCACCAGTGACTAGTCTGTAGAAGATGAAAGCGAGACACGGAAAAAGACTAATGTCATGGGCCACAGGCTGGACACAGATGGCGGGAAGCTTTGAATGAAACGGTGCAGTGAGTTTCTCGGTCATATAACAAGGAAACTAGTAACATCGTTCCCTGGAGTCAACGGCTGTCCCCCGAACCCGTAGGTGTTAGCTTCTTCTGCACGTGCCAAAGTCTTTATCACCACCCAACGGGAACGAATCCACCAAAATCCACCGCTGAATACATCGCTAATGCCATCTTACGCGCCACACCTTTTCCATGACCAATCGGAATATGTGCTGCTACTGTCTTTGCATTGACGGTCAACATCGCTCATGGCGAAGTACAACCCACTAGAAAACGATAGAGATAACCAAAACCACAAGGAAAGGAAAGTAATATCATACAAAGGGAATATTGTTTCACGGCAACGCATTTCACTGCTATTTAAGGAGTCTCAGTAATCTAACCCTGAGAGCAAGTATATCAAATATAACCCAGAACTTGACACAGGACATGTCCCACCGCCTATATAATCTCTGTGCGGCTCCCCGACATTCCGGACCGGTAGAATGCATTGCTAGTCTGGCGTCATTCAGTACCACTCGGATACAGACCTGGCCATATAATGTCAAAACGTTTTCTACTGAACATAACCAAGAAGGTTGTCAGGCTTCCCAGTTAGAACAAGCATAGATCCAGTGCTATATATAGTCTGTAGATAGCTGGCGCTCCTCTTATTCCCACACACATCACTAGACATCACTGCTACTATATACTACTATACCATCTACCATCCGCTCGCCGCGTCCCATACATTAAACATTGCAATATGTTACCCGAGACCTGACGATGACGTTGAGGCCTGAAAGACTGGCGGACGGATGTTGTGACCTCTGCTTGAAACCTCCGGTGAGCATTGGTTTACTTTCTGCAATCCTGCATCGGATATACTTGAGCTAAGGTCTACATGCCAAGATGACCATGGAAACGGTGGTGTAGCAACTGAATGACACTCTTGCAAGCTCTTCTGGCTGACGTATGTGACTGGCGTTGAGTCCCTTATTGTTTCAACGGTGTCATCAGGTACGGGTATAAAAACTGGTACCATCCAATATGTATTCTAAGGGAAGTTCATATGAAGATACACCCTAAAAAACATTCTGCCGAGTACAGCTACTTTGCGTTCGACCTACCCACACACACTCCTTCCTCAACCCTTCCCCACCCTTACGATGCTTTTGTCACCAAAACCAATGCTCGCGGTCTTCCCTCCTTGGTCGAATAGAAATGATAGAGATAGCTGCATCGAGTAGGTGTCATCCGCATTCAATACACACATGTACCCCCGGATTTCTCTGCAAGTGTATGATATGCAGTCGCCCAAAGCCTCGAGTTGGGCTCGAAAAGTCACTATATGTAGTAAGGTTAGTGAAATGGCCTACAGTTCGTTTACAATACCTTTACACCTCCTCAGCCCAGACAGGTTACGCAGTCCGTTATGATGTCATATTTGGTAATTTATGAGCTACCAATCTTTCGTACAACAAAAATTCAAGAGTACAATATGACTTGCGTAAAGTTAAATTTGATTGATGGTACGACACTTTCTGAGCCCGACTTTCCCAGTCAAGGTATTTAGAGCATTACACGACCGAATCCCCACCAGTCCCATCGCTTTTTAATAATTTGGAGAACCGCAGGTCCAATCCTCAAAGTCATTGTCATCCCCGTAATCATCCTCATAGTCATCGCCATAGTCATCCCTACAGTCATCATCATGATTGTAATCATCATTCTCGATCTCGTAATCACTACTCTTATCCTTGGCATGATCCACCTCTTTTGACCTTTAGGCACCCACCCCTTCTCCATCCTTACCATGCTTCCATATCCAAAACCAATACTCAGGATCTTCTTCCTCAGTAGGATCAGGCGACAAGTACTCCTCCTGTAAGTCACTCTCATGCATATCCATGTATGACCATTGTATCGTGCCGTGCTCATAACTTTCTGGATCTCTACACAGTTCCGCGTATGCTGCATCACTCATAAAACCGCGTACCTTGGGGCGTCTGCCATTCGGCCTGTTCTAGTAACAATATTAACACTTATTCGACTGCCTAACGGAGAGGTATTACCGTAGCGTTCCTGATGTGCAGAGGCTCATTGATATGGATGTCATTTTGCGACTCGTGAAAGAAAGCGTCGCAGAATTTACAGTGGTACCGGTGGTCACGGTGAAAGCAAAGATGCTTAACGCGGTCCGGAGCATTGATGGTGATCGCGCACTCGCTGCATGTCCACTGTTCGTGTTTCGGTTGTTCTGTGTCAGGCTTCTGGGTAGCCGAAGAAGTCTTGGAGACAGTGGAGGCGGAAGGTTGAGTGACGTTGGATGACATCGGGTTAAGGTTGATGGTTTAGGATGCAGGATTCTCTAAAAAGTTCAAAGTTGTAGCTTCATTTCTAGCACTGCCAAGCATTACCCCGCTTTTGCTGAGCCCGGTTACGTATGCTTATTTACGGCACAAGGTGGAACAGTCCGCTTCATACAAGCCTTGTTGGGGGAGCGGCTAATCGAGACTGGTGGGGTGAGACAGTGAAACTACCATTCTATACGTCACATGATAACACAGACACTAGTACCTAAGATATATGCCCAGTTCGTTATAACTACTCACATAACAAAGGGAGATCTCTAGCTAGGAAGCATCCGTTGCCAGAAATTCCAGAAAATGTTCGTCACTGTCTGCCTGTTGGACAGTCTTTCCAGACACTATAATTACCCGTACGCCGGTATCGCACATAAACACCGCGACCTAAGACTAACACCAGCATTAACAACACATAACATTTACTCGTAGACTATTCATCAGTTGCATTCAAACTAGTAAAAATCCGGTGTTGTGCTCAATGTGTTAATAAAAAATCTGTCACCACTACTGGTGACACCAGTTGTGTTTGTATTGCAGAAAAGTTCAGGATATTTTAACAATTCGCTAGATGGGGTATCATCTGACTATGCTACAAGTACTTTGTTTATCCTCCAGTTGTAAACCACATTATTCACAACTAGTCCTTCATGGTTCGACATATAAGTGGGCAAATAATCTGTTCGTCATACAGTAGCTGAACTGAGACTTACTGACTGAGTAAATGGAAAACATACTCAGTGTTCATAAGCGGCCCGGCTGCAATATCTGAGGCCTGGCCGCTTAGGGACAATGAAAATACTTCCATGGGCTACTTGAATATAGAGAAGCACATCCGAGAACTGACAAGATACCCTCTGGCCCGAATATTCGTTCACAAGGAGTCTCATAACCTGCTTGGTTACCTTCACTTTTTGGCTGTTTCTACCTCCTGGACTTTCAGGTTTCCCCATTCGTAGTATGTTGGTACTACCGCCATGCCGGCTCATATGCGTCATTCTATACCCTGCCATTGATTCATTAGCTGCAGAGTCGAGCTCAGACTCTGGAGTAACTCACAGCTGTGCTTCCATTGGCTACAATCCAAGGCGTGAGTATCTCGGTGGTCTCGCCCAGGCTGCCTTACCCTGTGTTTGTCGAAAGCTTCTCAATACCAGGTGACTTTATGGAAGGAGCCATCTACATTTCTGTTGACACGTATGTGTAGCGTCGATTGTCTAATGTTCTCGTACTTACAAAGATCTACAGAAAGCGAAAAGGAGACTCGCAAATATATAAGCAATCACTTTATGTTGAGCAAAAGTACTCCGCTTTGTCGGCGGTTTTGTGGGCGGGGTGAGCAGATATATGACTCTAGGTACAGTACAAGACGATGTGTACAAAGTATCCACACGAACGCGCGGGATCAAACTCAGGCCGTCTAGTACCTCTCTACCTATCGACACCAAGTTTTATGGGCATACACAGCTCAGTCTTACACCAGGGACCGCGGCTAGTTCGGAATAAGTGCACATACTCGTATCCAAAAGTTACAGTCATAAGAAGTTAAATTTTTTTGTTTTCGGTGAAGTGTGTGGTAGCGGTTACTCAACTTACTAGACATGTACACGGATCATGGCGAAATAAGGAATCCGGGAACATGTGGCTTCGAGACTTTTGCCAGGTTCTTTTCCAAACAGCAGAATCATGACATGGATATGACTCCAACCTTCAAAATCAACGCTTTCGCGAGCTGATTGATTATGAGCGGGATCTTCGGGAGATGGAGATGGTAAAAGGAACCCAAGATGTAAGTAAAGCTTATGAAGTTGCCGTGGGACTGTGAGAGGTTTCATGTAAATTAAGTTTTAAGTGGCTTTAGGAACAGAAAAAACCTATTATATTTGTTCTGACCCATATGCCGAATAGCTTACTTGACCGGCAGGTCAACCTACTCACCAACCGAGGACCCCGACCTATATGCCAAGTAGGAGGTTGGGGAGGAGGTTGGGAACAGCGATGAAAACCTCGCAGCCAATTTATCACAATCTTTAAGTTCTCATCTCCATCTCCATCGCCGCACCGTAACCCTACCCGTATCACGTTATGAATTTTGAAATATCTACCTCCACTTCAAGTTCTGCCACTGCTGCCGCTGCAGGCTCTGAGTATCTATCCTCGCAGAGAGCGAGGAAGAAGCGGGATATGAGGATGAGGACGAGGGGGGAGGAGGAGGAGGAGGAGGAGGAGGAGGAGGAGGAAGCGGAAGATTAGTCGGATGGTATGAATGCTTGTACTCTAGGGTGTGTACTAACCCGGGCCCCCAGCGGAGCAATGGGAACTTTTGTAATTGACATCTTATTTTGGTTTTGAAAGCGCATCTCGGTAATCGTTGACCATTTGACTAAAATGAGTAGTTTCTTCTATGTCTGAACTTCCTTTTGTCTTATCCATGGCTCCCTAGAAGGGTTGTTGTAGAAAATAACAGTACCTCTGGTTTGCATTTGGTCAACGTGGTGCACCGGTCGATGACCAACAGGTCAACAAGTAGGTATACCGGTCGACCGCTTGGCCAATGGGTTGACCAGCACACCAAGTTGACCTGTTGGCATATGGGTCGACCAATAAGCCTACGGAAATATTTTGCGTATGGGTCGGAACATATTCAATGGTCACAGTTTAGTATACCCCGTGCAACCGCCGGTCAATGAAATTGCGTTCTGGATTGCTATATCGCCGATGACTGTATCCGTCGTTAGTTGTTTGAAACACCTAGCGCTGCAAACATCGGGTGTGCAGCCATGTGACAAAAATATGCGAACGTGCTGTGGGTGGCTTGAATTGACGTTTGATTGGGTTGAGACCGACGTATCATCCGAAAGTTATGGACTCGGCTCACAAAGTGCATAGCGGCTAATTTTTTTCATGTGTCGAAGATTCCTGCTCAATGAGTTATGTATCTGTAGTGGTACCGCGGCACAATGTAAGCGCAAGTTATGCATTCAACCGTTAACATCCGAATTCTATGCATACGCACCTTGCCTTTCAAAGCAAGGCATGAGACATGTGACCTCAGAGTTAGGTTCACTCTACACTCTCGTCTGGAAGAATAGTAGACTGAATGATTTTTGTCCGGATGGGTTGTTCTAGCTAAACCGCACAACCCGGAAATGAGAATGGCGTGGACTTCTATTGATCGGGAACTACCGTACTGAGTACCCACTGCATAGTGTATCGTGCAAAACTAGCAATCAATCTAACCAACCCTGTGGATTCCCAGTACGTAATATGTAGTAAGTGTTTACTGGTGGTACTATTACCCTAATACAGTATCGTATAAGCTAGTGCTACCCAGTGTTCGAAACCGGCCGGGCCGGGCCAGCTTTGATAGGTTGAGGCCCGGCCGGCCCGCCTTAGCGCGGGCTTTCTGGTGAAAAAGCCGGGCCGGCCTGCGGGCTTTCGGGCCGGTTGAGAATCCATGACGGTACGAATTCACTTACTGAATACTAATAATAGCGGTTATTTTTTCGTTGGTCCTCCTCGAACTAGTGACAA
>Ga0307515_10012767_pt1 | contig 15768 bp, 16 predicted proteins | sample 17_EM_MG_FD_194513 | JGI IMG/M metagenome (GOLD analysis project Ga0307515, IMG submission 194513) | Populus trichocarpa ectomycorrhiza microbial communities from riparian zone in the Pacific Northwest, United States - 17_EM | ecosystem: Host-associated > Plants > Roots > Unclassified | place... | reverse complement strand
TCGGGAGGTAGTTTCTGTATGGGGGAGATGATGGTGAGTTGAACTTCGATTTCTTTCTCCAGCGTTGCAACTCGGATTTCCTGTGCCTGTTTCACTTCATCTCTGACTTTGCTTATTCCCGGATTGACGCCTTGAACCTCGTTAGGAGAAGGGTGTTCGGTCCGGGAGGTTGAGGTCGAACCCATGGTTGCCACTCCCCTGCCGAAACCGAAACCGAAACTCATCAAAAGGACAACGGATATCGCCGTCGTCGTTGCACCCGATAATTGGCATATGAACCCCTCCATAACACTACCTCACCGCGTATGCATTTGATTTTGCAAAAATGTTTTCGCTCTGTTCCATCACATGAATCGACTCGACGCGTTGTCCACCCATAGTATAAAACCCTACCGTATGGGTAACTATACAACTCAGTGATCTCAATGGTATTCGCCGCTGAGCGTGACGTGAGTTCCCCCGATCGACTCCCTTCATTTGTTTCTTACTGATTATGACGTACCTGTAGTATACCTTACGCAGATAGAACAATATTGTGATTTCATAGTATTTTGCCGCTGAGCTATACCTTACCCAGGTCTAAACTCTGAAAAACCACAGGCAGGTAGCTCTGGGTATGCAACACACTTGGGGGTAATCACTAAATACGAACCGGGACTACACCCCTGCGTACTTACTACGATATTAGGGGCTGGGTGGCCAACCAGGTGACAATGAGGCTTGGTTGGCCGACTCAAGGATACAGCGACTGTTGGTTATTCGACACGGACCTCTTGCGCTTATTACAAATCACCCAGTTTACTGGCTCGGTATTCGCGGGCTGTAAGAATTCTTAGGCAGACTGGAAGACAGGAGTCATTTGTTGGGGACCGTAATAGATGAGGTGCATTTGCATGCTGGCTCTGCGGTTGTCTCTATGAACTTTGGACCTGACATCCCTTTACAACTCGTTCCAGCCACCGTTCCTCGATGCCAGTCATGAAGAAGCAGTGAGCGACGCCCAAGAACCTGAAGGCTATGTCGCCATAGGTTCCCAATTGTTGAAAACTTCAGCCTAATGTTGTCGGAGTACGTCGATCGTCGCTGGACTTGATGTCCGATCCTAACGGTGAACTAAGTGAACACACGGCATTGATCCAGAACTTCTTGGATCGGCTTCATGATCGTCTCCGACTCCTCAATTCCCACTTCACCCTCGCAACCATTTTTGTGTTTGTTGAGAAGATCTTCTAAGTCCGGTCGCTCGATGAGAGTTAGGTGGACAGGTCCGTCCTCTCCCAATCCTATCAGCCCTACCCTACCAGCCATGACCATGAGCTCCGGACAGAACGTTGTAGGGTTCAGAGCCAGCTCCTAGATAAGCGAAAGTGAACAAAACAGAATGCCTGATATAGGTAATAGGAACGTACCTTCCAAAGGAGTATTCTTCCCTCCACAATATCCTGCCTCACAGCGGCCCTATATCGGTCAAATCCTTCATCCGCTTTGGCCCAATCGAACGTTCTCTCCGTTCTGCCACCGTCCTCCGAGTAGTCAAGCACAACATCAAGAACGTCGTCGACACTCTTCCTTGTTTTACCCTTCGGTTTGGTCGGTTTGTTGGTCTCGTTCCGGACACCCTCACCCCACAACCCTTCTTCGACGTCCACACTCGTGACGATGATATTCCTGGGCAGATCGGTTCGCTGAGACGGAGGTATCAAAGTATAAGGTTTTTCCACCAGGGTTGGTGTTTTCGGGGTTTGAGAAGTCTCGCCTTGAGGAAGGAAGATGGTCTTTTGAGGGACGACATCTTGCATCGACTGCTTGAAACCTCGGCGCTTGTTTCCGTTCGTTAGACTAGATTTGAACAATGAAGTCACTGGATCCTGTGCTATTGTTGTAGGCGGTGCCTCATTTGTGAGATCTTCCAAGGACTCAACCATAAAGGGCGTGACTTGGGCGTCTTTTCTCTGTGCATTTTCGGCTTCAGCGAGTCGCTTTAAACGCCTTCGAATGTTCCTCTTTCTTGTTGAAGGTTTCCCGTGTCCTGGTTGGACGAAGTTTTCCGGATTCGGGCGAGAGGGACTAGGAAGAGGGAGTAAGTGGTGATACCAAGGGAACGTCGAGCATGTAATAGCATACCGAATGAGCACAGGACTATTATTGACTTTTTGGTTTGGCTTGGGGTAGACTATGATCTTCTTTGGTGAACGTGGGTTTGAAGAACCAGAAGAGTCGGAGCTGGAATCTGAACTAGCGTTTTCTGAAACAAAGCCTCTCCCCTGTTTGCTGGTTTTCGTTGGTGGTGAAATATCCGAGTTGGAGTCGGAATCCGAGGACGAGTCGCCTTCTGAGCTTGAAGAGCTGCTCGAGCTAGAGGAGTCGCTCGAGCTAGAAGATGACGAGGAGGAGCTGGAAGCCTTTTTTCCTTTTCTTTTGGGCCGTTTAGATATCGCACCAATGGGAGGGGGGTCTACATCCTCCTTCAGTTCTGAAGACGACATCGAACAGTACAGTACGCTCACGGTCCTCCCTTTTACGTTTCATCCCAGCCTTGATATAGGGGTGCAATTTGATCCTGGGCTCGTGTGAGTACGGAGGGTGTCAGGCTATCGAAACAGACCAACAAGAGCAAATCACCATCATGAAGGACACTTATAGGGTTGGAATCCAGTACATCGAACCCTTCCACAGAGAGGGAGATGTTTTCAGGGCCGCAAGTCGTCAGACAGGACAAGACACCACAAAAATGTTGCTTGAGTTGGTGTATGGTCGCGTCATCGTCATCCAAGAGGATACGGGGAACAGCAACCAACGATTTCAAAGGTCCTAGAGGCGGTGCGGTGGTGATTCTCAGTCTCATAAGATTATCGTGAGGTTCAAGGAGGATCTCGAGCCAACGATTTAAACACAGAACCCAAAAGTAGAAATAATGAGAGAAAGAGACTAGCTAGCTAATGTAACTAAATATGTCTCCGTTTATCAAACGGCGTCTATCTGCTGCCTTTTCAGCGGGAATTCGACCATCCGAACGGGAACCCCATCGGCAGATGGCTATGTCCCACATATATGTCATGGAGGCGCTAGTAGGACCCATCTTTGCTATAGGAAATAGAAAGTATCGACGTAGAGGATGAATGTAACCGAGGCAGGGTAGCAATGATTCTAAACATTTGTTAATGAGCATAAACGATACATGGATATGGTACTCACAAAATGAGGCAGGGCGAGCAGGCGAGGCAACTAGACAATTAGCACTTGGATACAGTACGGCCAAGGGGACAGAGTTCGTTGATACCCTCCTCGCCAGTATGCTCTTGAGATCGGGTATATCCCAGGGTTTCCACCCATACTTAATATCGTTGCCATTCCACAGCTCTGGGGTCTTGTCGACTGGCGATGGGGGTGGAGCATATGTGGGATGTACTTCAAGGTACTTGAGGTTCGGACAAGTGTTTGGAGAGGCAGCAAGGAGGTGGAATAGCTCCTTCAATGAGTCTATCGGCTCTTTTGCTCGTAGCTGTTCGAGATTGGGGTATAGGGACAGGATAGCTTTCCATGAATAGCTCGTCTGGTCGGCATTTTCGGTCTCTGCAGACGACCTTCTGCTTTCATGCGAGGTGTATTCGGTGACAGACGGTAAAGCTTTGTCGACGAGCTTGTCGGTATGCTTGATTTCCCGGCCAGTTTCATGAATCGTGGTGAGGAATGGCATCACAGCAACGGTTCGAAAGGACCGGTCATTCACAAGTCGTAGCGACGTAAGGTTGGGAAGAATATATGTGGAGGGCATATTCGTGGTGCGCAGGTCCGCACAGGCGTCGATTGTAAGATTGCGAAGGGTGTCTTTACAGCATTGAACGAAATCCAACCACAATCCGTTGACATGAGAGAGAGAAAGCGTGGTCAATGAGAATGAAATGGTCGCCGCATTGTCGAGGACAATATCCATGTGGGAGAGCGTGAGCGTGGCAAGGTGAGGCATTCGGGGGCTATTGTCGGGATTAAGAAGTAGAGAGCCGATATAAATCGACCTTGCTACATTCCTGTTATTCCCTTCGACCCGCAGGTGTCGAAGATTCCGGCAGTTGTAGAGGAGTACAGTGAATTTGGGATGGAGTGGTGGATTGACGGTGAGATCGTAAATGCGTTCCGCTCCCTCTTTTGCTACTGCTCTCGATCTCCGACGAGTAGCGTCCATAATGGTCACGTAAAGTGGCGAAGTGCCCCCTCTTTCTAACCAGCGTTGAACGGCCACCGTGTGAGGCAGCATTGGCTTTGCCATTGGCGATATTAAAACATTAGACCACGCCCGTGGTGTGCTCATGGTTGCTTCGTTCCACGCCCTGCACACTCTCCGGTCGACAGCGGGCGCCCACCATTCCAGAGACGCATGAGCCTCGATTATCAGGCCGAGGATCTCTGTGGGCATGCGTCCGATGGGCGTTAACCACGCTTTTCGCGCAAGATACTCTCGGCGAATTTCCACCACACAAGCTTTCGCCTTGTCGAGTGCCTCTTGAGCCTCTTCCATTCTCGACATCGCTTCATCTAATCGGCCTCCAAGTTGAGCAATGATAGCTTGGGCAGCCTCAACTTCTTCTGCATTTTCCAGACGGGAAGGGAACATGAGACAAGTTGCCGGACGGGATCAAGGGAACAAGTGGCCGAACAAATACAAATGCAGCACTTTCTGGTCGCGTGCGAATGGTTGTGAATACACGTCTGATAGTATAATACATAGCAGTATGACGACGAGTTGCGATGAGGAGCTGTACGTAGTAATCCTCCGTCAAGGCTTCAATAATTCAGGTCAGTGGCACGCTCCGGGTGGTGGAGAATTACTCACAGAGGCAAAAATCAGCGGTTGGATGGTTGCATCATAGACGATTTCCAACGGACGTTGGTTCGCGGCCCTTCTCTTTACGATCGGATTATTTATCTCGTGGGTAAACCGGATGGATCGCTGACCTGAATGTATTCTGGCTTTGGCCAGGTAGAAGGAGTACCAACCAGCAGGATAAAGAGTGTCTGTTTGTCGCGGTCATCCTCATTGAAGAGCAGCCTCCAACCGTTCGGGTTAGGGCAAATGGTGAAAGTTCTGGACCTGCACGCCGAAAACCGTAGGTGTGGCAGGAGGCGTTCTCTTCCACAGAGGGTCAAACCAGGTTAATCTGATAGCATACGTCCCCATACATGAGAGGCCGTTACGCGTGGGCAGTAATAGTTGCCCTGAGCCCTCGAGATAGGTGTACTAAACAAGGAAAATGGATTGCTGGAGTTCTCGAGGATAATGCATGAGCACTCAGCGACAATATAATCAGGCTCTTCAACGACTTGCAAGATTGTTTATGGAGAGGTGTAAAGAGTCCCTTAAAGCAGAAAAGGCGGAGTTGTTGGAGTAATATATCTAGGTACTGGAAGTCTGGAACGTGACACCCGCGGGGAGAAAGAGATGTGTCGGAATATTGCTGTTCTCGTCATAATAGGTACGATTTGGGTTTAATTACGGTTCCTTAATATCGGTCATATATACAGGGTTGTAGACCCGCTTCCGCACATTCCGATACTGGTTTCGTATGTGGCTCGGCTATTATTATTATATAAGTAGTCCTAGCGTAGAAGTAGATAGGAATAGGAAAGTAAGGGAGTTTCATTTTCCGTCAAGATGTCAAGTGTGAGGAAGCTGCGTGCGAGAGGGAACCACCATAACGGTAAGAAGGCGAGTGTGAATACACCGGTATTCCAAGTCAATGTGTAGTTGACAAAGGTTGTCGCACTTACGTACACGGCACCGCAGACCTCGGTGAAAGGTTGGGTGGAACAGGCGCTCCAGATTCTCAAGCCTACAATTTTCACGGTGGCCTCGGCGGGACATAAGAGTGCTCGAGAAGGACGGCTGTGCAAACGTTATTCACCCAGACATTTACGCGATGTGGAGGGATCGCGTGCTGGGTACTATCGCTAACTACGAAGGGAGGCCATGCGGCCGTGCTCTAGGGGCCGTCAGATCGGCTATTCTCTAGGTTCGAGAGACTTGGTAGTCGATGGTAGGCGCCCCATTTCCATTTCCATTTGCGGACGGCGCAAGTGATGATGATGGTGGTGATGCGGCGCTGACGGCCGCCTTCAGGTTGACCGCGTGCGGGAGGTGATCGCAATGGGTTGTTTGGATTGCGATGTAGCGTGCACGCAGATATTGGAGACGAGCGAGAGGGTGCGATACGTCACTTCCAGTTGCTCGAGAATGATATACTGATTCACCGGATACGGAAAGCGAGAGATTAGTATTTGCATATCTTCCAAATAGACAAAGGAGGGAATCTACATACTTCTCCACCTTCGAGCCTGACTAAGTTCTTAATTCCAAGATGACCATTGATGAGGTTTGGATGGTTAAGCGATACGAAGACGAACCGATCGATGATGCTCAGAGGTCCGTCCGAGTTCCATATGCCAATTCTAAACCACCCATTCTCAGTGAAGATTGAGGGTCCGAATTCAAGTCAGGTCGCTTGTAGTAGCCCGCAGTCACGCTTGGTCCGCGCACGAGAATTTCTCTTGGAGATGGCGACGCGTTAACGAAGTACGCCGCCTCGGGAGCACCGCGAAACCTGATCTCTACAGGTGGCGTTGGAATACTCGCCGCGCGGAATGAGAAATATTCAGGTGGGAGAATCGTGCACATCTTGCAAATGATAATCAGTCAAGATGAAGAAGGTTCGCAGAGCACACATATCCGCATGACTCAGTCAATCCGTAACCTAAAACAGGTGAGTATCATTCTGCTTCGCTGCTTGAGGAGCGCACCTTGGAGAATCGTTACTAATGCAGCCTTCATGAACTTCTTCGTACATCGAAAGGTTCGCCCTCCCGCTGAGTACGTACTTTGGCCTTCCTCCAGTTTGGGCCTTGGCTGTTTTCAGCCCAGAGAATCAGCCACCGCTGACAACCCAGGTATGCCGGCCATTGAGGTCCCCACGCAGTTCCGCACATTGGCGCGCACATTGGCGTCGGTGAGCGTCTTGACCCGATCTTATCCGATATGACACCCAAGGGAGGAAAGGCCGAGCTCGACGGTGTATTCGAAATTGTGGGTGAGGTGCAGGAAGGCGATGAAGAGATCGTAGTCGGGTTGGAAGTAGTGTCCTAGCAGATGTTCGGACAGGGATATAGTAGAAAGGATCATGGAGTGAGTGACAATGACACCCTTTGGGGCTCCCGTTGACCCTGAGGTGTACATGATGCATCTTGCGATAGGACTATGTGTCCATTTTGCCAGATTTCCTTAAGAAGAGCGGCGCTCGGCGCTCCATCATAGGTGATGTACAGTATTGTAAGGATAGGATGCGAGGAAGGACCTTGGAGAAGGACCTTGAGGACTGTTGAGAGAAGGTCTTCGTTGGTGAAGATGGCAACGCACCCTGACCCGTCGGGGGAGTGCTGCAGGCCGGGCTCGCCAAGAGTCGCGTAACGGTCACAGGAATGGGGGCACATGCTTGTTGCATATATTGCCAAGGCAGTCTAATAATGGTGGTAAGTGAGGTGAAAAGGAAAATCAGAATCGGACTCGCCCTGTTCTGGCATAAATGTTGAAGATCTGTGATGGCTTCATGCCGAGCTCTACCAAACCCGGCCAAGTCGACGGCATATTCCCTCATCTGAATGTAGCTAATCCATTTGTACCCCGAAAGTCCAAAATGCGTCCATTTACGGATCTCAGTAATCGGTTTTCAGCCAATCACTTTCGGCCTTCCCTCTCTTCCACATGGATCTGAAGAATATCAAAAGCCCTTCGGCTTCCGTGTTCTCGAGTGTTGTAATGGAGGACGTCCTCACGGTACCCATGCCTTCACGCGGACTCGCTAATAGAAACCGGTCGTTGGAGGACGCACAGCGACAAATGGGCGACCCAGTTGCAGCTAGTTGGTGGTGTTGCTTCTACTGGTCCAATATCTGGAAATGGTCCGCGAGGCATGCGGGGTAGATGAGGTTTGGTTTCAACGTTGAAGTTGGAGCTAGTGCGTGCCACATGCCGGTTTTATATCGCCCGCAACCCAGCGCAGCGCGACGCGACGCAACACAACAATGACAGATGAATGACTGGCTACTCGACAATGAAAGGGCTACAGTCGGAGAGTTCGAAGCTCAAGGTTCGGTTACAATCATCAGCTCGGAGGGTCAATAGCATGGGCACCCGAGAGTATCTCGGCTTCAGGGGGCAAAAATGAGGACGGTAGTACTCAACGATCTCCCTCGAGACGCTGTTCCTCTTTTCCCTCCATTTTGATCTCCACCATTCCACCTCCGCCAGTATTTCCGTCAAAAACTTTCAAGCCATCCACACAAATAGGTACCCTCCATGTAAACTCCGCCAATAAGAGAGGCGTGGACAGTTGACCATGGGTGCAATTCCAAGGCCAGTGTATGGGTAACTGTGAGGCTCTACCCTGAGTTTATATGGTTGGAAAAATGGACGGACACTCTATATTTCATGTATTTAGGCAGCCGGGACCATGGGGGCATGATCTGGAAAATTCAATCAGATACTGTCTGCTGCTCGGATGTACCAAATCTAAAGAGAACTTCAATATCCGTTATAAGTCAAGATTTTGAATTGATGCCTCGTGAGACCAGAATACAAGGGCCAACAAGGTACTCTCGTGTTTTTCACGGTACATTCCCCCAAACAGCACCGGATGGGTGTAGGTCACCATCGGTCCTTCCAGCACGAGACCGGCGAATGGTGCCTCATCTGCGTATGTTATGTGCCTCTAATTCACATATTGTTCAACTAACCAACGAGACTGTGTCCACCTTCGGTCTTGATGTGGGTCGTATGAGCTGCTTCAGAGCCCTCTTTGGTTTCTCTGGAAGAACTTCCCGTGATAATACCTCGATCAATAACGATGGGCGGAACTTCAATAACCAAAGAGCAACTACATACTACCAAACTACATGCGCAAATTAAAGCGGAACAACGGCTAGGAAGGTGCACTTTTGTAAATCTGAGTCCATGAGGTTCCAAAGGCAAAGTCGTCAAAGTTAAGAGAAACGGATCGATTACGAGATGAAAGGGGTATTGTTAGAAGGGCAGGTGAATGCACACCCCTACGACAGTCGTGGGGTACCCAATATAGAAGGCCACCCTCTGAGCCCCTGACCCAACCATCGACGTCGGGCTTTGCACAAAAACCAGGATGGATTGGGTTACAAGAGGAAGGTTGGATGGAAAGAGATGGAAATGCGTCCCACGTACTGGTAGTGTTATCATAAGACCCAGAGACGATGCGCTGCCTGTCAGGAGCATAAGCAATAGACTTTAGCGAGTAAGTATACCCCTCGAGAGGCTTGCCGGCTGCAGCGCCAGTCTCGGCATCCCAGATTCGAATGGTGCGGTCGACGGATCCGGAGATGATGTGCCGCCCATCGGGGGAGTAAGCAACGGAACGCACCCAGTCAGTGTGCCCCTCGAGAGAATTTCCTACTGCAACACCAGTCTCGGCATCCCAGATTCGAATGGTGCAGTCGTCAGATCCGGAAATGATGCGCAGCCCATCGGGAGAGTGGGCAACGGAGCACACCCAGTCAGTGTGCCCCGTGAGAGGATTTCCGACTGCAGCACCAGTCTCGGCATCCCAGATTCGAATGGTGCAGTCCTCGGATCCGGAGATGATGTGCCGCCCATTAGGAGAGTAAGCAACGGAGTACACCGGTTCAGTGTGCCCGTAGAAAGGATCTCCGACTGCAGTACCAGTCTCGACATCCCAGATTCGAACGGCGCAGTCGAAGGATCCGGAGATGATGTGCCGCCCATTGGGAGAGTAAGCAACAGACAACACCCTGTCAGTGTTACCCCTGAGAGGATTTCCGACTGCAGCACCAGTCTCGGCATCCCAGATTTGAATGGCGCAGTTGGAGGATCCGGAGATGATGTGGCGCCCATCGGGAGAGTAAGCAACGGAATGCACCCAGCCAGTTTTCCACCTGAGGGGGTGTCCGACTGCAGCACCAGTCTCGGCATCCCAAATTCGAATGGTGCGGTCGTAGGATCCGGAGATGATGTGGCGCCCATCGGGAGAGTAAGCAACGGACTCCACCCTGTCAGTGTGCCCCGTGAGAGGATTTCCAACTGCAGCACCAGTCTCGGCATCCCAGATTCGAATGGTGCAGTCGAAACCTCCGGAGATGATGTGGCGCCCATCGGGAGAGTAAGCAACGGACGACACCGATTTAGTGTGCTCGTAGAGAGGGTTTCCGACTGCAGTACCAGTCTCGGCATCCCAGATTCGAATGGTGCAGTCGGAGGATCCGGAGATGATGTGGCGCCCATCAGGAGAGTAAGCAACGGACTTCACCCAGTCAGTGTGCCCCCTGAGAAGATTTCCGACTGCAGCGCCAGTATCGGCACCCCAGATTCGAACGGTGGAGTCGAAGGATCCGGAGATGATGTGGCGCCCATCGGGGGAGTAAGCAACGGACCGCACCCAGTGAGTGTGCCCCCTGAGAGAATTTCCTACTGCAACACCAGTATTGGCATCCCAGATTCGAATGGTGCGGTCGTCGGATCCGGAGATGATGTGGCGCCCATCGGGAGAGTAAGCAACAGACCGCACCCAGTTAGTGTGCCCTCTGAGAGGATTTCCAACTGAAGCACCAGTCTCGGCATCCCATATTCGAATGGTGCGGTCGGAGGATCCGGAGATGATGTGGCGCCCATCTGGAGAGTAAGCAACGGACGACACCAATTTAGTGTGCCCGTAGAGAGGATCTCCGATTGCAGCACCAGTCTCGGCATCCCAGATCCGAACGGTGCGGTCCTCGGATCCGGAGATGATGTGCCGCCCATCTGGAGAGTAAGCAACGGACGACACCGATTTAGTATGCCCGTAGAGAGGATTTCCGATTGCTGCACCAGTCTCGGCATCCCAGATCCGAACGGTGCAGTCCTTGGATCCGGAGATGATGTGCCGCTCATCGGGGGAGAAAGCAACAGAGTTCACACTCCCAATATGCCCCGTCAGAGGCTCGCCAACTACAGCACCAGTCTCGGCATCCCAGATTCGGATCGTGTGATCGCCAGAACCAGTAACAATGCGGGTCCCATTCGGGGAATAACTCACGCTGTTGACCCAGCTAGTGTGCCCCGTCCATTCCACTGGCGGCGCGGGCCATGACAACAGGCTCCCCGCTCGTATCCTGATGGTTCTGGTAAAATCTCTGCTGAACATCCTCGATAAAGGTGACTGTGAGGGCAGGAATGGTCCCGTCGATATATAGATGTGAGGAGTACTGAAGGAGACGGGGGTGTGAAAAGTGATTAGGAAATGACAAATATCCTGAATTCTCTCAAGAAGCGTTGAATCCACATCCTATAGCCAATCCACCTTTATATTAGAATGCAAACTAGCAGTAGCTGGGATTTACTCACCCTGACCCATGATAGTAACCTCCGAAGGCTTGGAACACCAATTGGGACCATCCCCATAATGCTCAACACTTCGACCCAGAATAGTGGGTACAATCCTTTAAAGAATTTCTTCAAGCTTCCCAACACCAACACGCGCTGATCGCGGTTGTCTGGAGGAAGGCAAAGATGGCTCGACCAATGGAGACAACTATACTGCAGGGGGTCTGAAATACTCTGCTTCACTCGGGATGGGAGGTCTTGAATGTCTGCATTAGCGAGCCGTGAATCTTCGAGCTTGCAGATGTTGAAACGGAGTTGCATGACCATCGTCTGGAGACAAGCAAGTCCCAGCTGCACGTCTGCGTGGAGGACGTTCACCTGATAGTCGCAGTGGTTGCTGACAAAGAAATCGTAAACCGACGAATGCCGGACACGAATCCCTCTATTGGCTGCCTCATCTCGATAGAGTAAAGAGCTGAGAGCATCCACCCACCTCTTAACGAGATTGGGTTTCACGCCCGCCAGCTCTGCGATCGTCTCATCGCACAAGGCGCGGTAGGGAGATGTTGCAACAAGGACTTCAATCATCCGCTCAAACTCGGCGTTATTACGCATAATGTGTGCTTTGAGGATACTGGAGTAAAGTTCGTATAGAGATTCTAAGCCAGTCTCGGCCGAGTCTTGCAGAGCTCCCTTCAAAGACTCTTCAGGGTCGTTGCACCGTTCAAGGACAAGGACAAGAGTCTTAATAAAGATGAAAAGACCGTTCGCCCGAGAAATAACTCTGTTGAAATCTGATTCTTCGGGCCATGGGGTGTTGAGATGCCATACCGAGGCCACGAAATCGAACTGGCTTCGGGCGAAGGTTCGCAAATCAGCACTGGCATCTTGGTCCATGGCCAGGTCATATGGAAAATACGTCGATTGTGAGAGAGTATCAAAGAAATGTTGGATATCGACTTCGATTCTGCTGGTAATGATAATCTTGAGCCACGGGGCTTGTGAGGCTGCATCGGTGAGGACTTTCAGGAGATCTGGGCGACTCCGGGGGTCACCACACTCGTCAAGCGCGTCGATGACAAAGACGAGAGTGTGTTCCGGGTGGCGAGGAAGGGAGCGGATGAGATCAAGGAGGAGAGAACCTTTCATCGACTCTGGAGTAAGGTGTGGGTCGTCGCGAAGATGTTTCGCTACAATGACTCGAAAAGGAGGGAAGAGTATGGCAAGTTTGTGGATGAAAGTCGGAAGGATGTTTCTGAGCTCGCTCAAATTCGGGTCGTCCCTCTGGCAGAAAAAGGCTCCAGCAAGTTGGTCTCGCTCGTGAAGGCTTGCACAGATCGAATGGGCTAAGGACGTTTTTCCGATTCCGGGTAAGCCGTAGAACCAGTATGCATTCCTCCAGAGAACGTTCTCTTGCCCCGATTTATTGGCTACCCAGTCCAGGATTTGATTGAGAAGAGATTGACGGGTGCCGTCCATACAGCGGAGGTCGCGGTGATAGCCGGTCTCGACAGGCTTAAGACGCCTAAACAACAATTCTTGCTCAACTCGCTCTTGCTCAACTCGCTCTTGCTCTGCTCGCTCTTGCTCTGCTCGTTCTCGTTCTGTTCGTTCTGTTCGTCCTCGTTCTGCCCGCTCCACCCGCTTTCGTTCCACTCGCTCTCGCTCTGCTCGCTCTACACCAGACCCTTGAGGATCAACTATAGACAAGTTGAGAAAATGAAAGCTTACTGGTCTCGTTGGCTATGCGGAGAACCTCCACGTTCACGGCACGGTCGAACTCTTCGATCACTTTGCTTAACTCTCTGTCCATTTCTTCAATCATCTCCGGATACCCAGGACCGCCGATCGCTCTCGCTGCGATCATCAGCAATTTGTCAAACCGAGGGGGTCACCACGTACCACGTTTCACATAATCGCATGATAACCTCGCGGCCCTGTGCATTACTTCAAACATTCGCGGGATGAGCTCCTTCAATATTTCTGTTTCTTCGGAGACGATTTCATCTGAGACCTTCGTCGCCAAAGGCAAGATCCGCTGCACCCGATCGCAAAGACCTGAGGGCATCTGGTCATACTTGTTTTGTTCCTTCAAGAGCTAACCGTCAAGTGTTACTTGTGCCTCCGATACGCTAGTAATCAGCACAAACCTCAAACGTGACTCTAGCAACACCGAATATAGCCCTTGTAATTGGGTTCAACTAACAGGAGTCAATTTCTTGCTCGCTCTATGCTGATATGGGAGAACTGACCTCTGCGAAGACAGCGCCATATTTCATTGTTCTGTCCACAGACTTCTCCATCGATTCGTCCATCAATGGGTGGTATTCCTCAAGCAATCCTTCGAGTTCATGGAGCGATGAGCGTAGAGCTTCGGCCTACGCGGACATTATTAGCTGGCAGGAATGGACAATGGGCAAAGGTACGCACAGTATGATTTGCAGAGAATCGTAATTCTAGAGATCCACTATGCTTTCCAATGACAATAGCCTCTGTCCTTCTCCATCAGGGGATTGTGCGGACTGGTTGGTGATAATGACTGACTCAGTATGGTGAACTCGCGGTTGTTAGAGTTCCAGTAGTCACTGAATAGTCCATCAAGGTCGATGACTTCGTTCGCCTCTCGGTACTTTGTCCAAACTGAATGACCGATCTTCATTCGGGCCTCAGCGCGGACCTGGGTGGTTGGAGAAACACCTCTATAACGTAAATTCACTGATGAGTGTACGTATGGAGGAAATAAGGGACATACTGGCGTTGTGCTAGTGTCCAGGTGTGGCTATCTTCTTGCTGTAATTCACGCTCCACATTTTCTACAAACAGCCTCAGCCTATACTCCCGATTTGGAACGTCTTGCAATGTAATATCTATATGTTAGTCAAAATGAGCGGTATGGGTGTAAATCGATTGAAGCGCCGCACGGTCTAAATACAGACTTAGATTCTTCATCAGCGAGAATGCAGACAGCGCTACCTGGCTGTTGAGGGTGCTCACAGGTTCTCTTTCTTGGGATCTTGAGTCGTCATGTTCTTGAAGGTCGCGACGTGTGGAGGGTAAGACTGATGGCTGTCAGACGTGCTCGGCGCCTTGAGCATAAAGGGAAGGTTGGTACTACTGTCGGAGATCGGATGGTAATATGAACAAGTTGAAAATATCCTTTATATTCTCGATGTGCAAACGCCATTTCTCTGAGCATTAGATCGCGGGTTCTCCTCGATAATATCGGTCAGATGGGTGTTCGTTCGATCAATAAAGGATCACAGCCCCGATTACGTAATATGAATCTAGTAACCGAGGGTCCTTACATAGCATGAAAGGTGCAGGGACAGAACAACAAAACAGATTGTAGAGGGCTTGTAATCAATGCCAGGAATATCTAGTATCCGAGGTGTATGGGAGACTGCCTCGGATGCGCCTACCCGGAGCACCCCAATATAGGCCTCCAATTAGTAGCTCCCAATCTGATCTGGACGTCCACACGAGGCCGGTTACATGATGCAAGAAGGACCTCCACTGAAGCGTCGATCAAGGTGTCGCCAGCCCAACAACACCACAAGAACGGCGCAGACCATATCGACCATATCGACCATCTATGTTATTGACTTGGCGTCTTATGGGCTCCTGATGTGTCCCATATAACTAATCAGTGTATTAAAACTTCTATCTAATATATATACATGCTCCCTCGGTTCCACTCGTCACAGGATTAGATTCCTTTTTTAGCTATATGTAGTAAGCGTCACAATGACCCGACCCCTAGAATGTGTTGCACCACGCAACCCTCTGCCCGTAAGGGGACGCACATACATTAAATATCAATTAAGAATAAATACAATCCTGGGTAGTCCACCGGGGCGAGAGTGGTGTCGTAAGCTCTGTCTGTATTTTCAAATTCGAGACGCCCCCCTTCACCTTCACCCATTTGAGTAGAACCAAGAGTGAGCCTCATGAGTACAGGCGATAAGGTATGACAAGACAGAAACTCGACGTGACAAGGATTTCGTAAGAAATGTTCCGTTTCAAGGTATATTCAACCGCTGAGAGAGGTAATAATTATCAGCCACGGGTCGTACTACGGGGTGGGGAGCAACAAACAACTGACCCCTTTCAAATTCTTGATGAGAAGCCATTCGTCCTTGCTCACGTCGTTTCGGAAGGTATCCTAAACAAGGAAAACCGCGATCAAAAAAAGAGACATATGGACCGCCGTGTTCGCAGGTATAAACTCACCTTGAGAGTGTCAATACTTTGCCGGCTGATCATACTGAGTAGTTCGTCATTCTCATCGAAATGCCGTCCAGCCATCTTGGCCGTCTCGTAGACAGCATGTTCGATCTTGACAGCAACACCGCCTCCGGCTTGCGCCTTCTTCACAG
>Ga0307515_10012766_pt1 | contig 15771 bp, 2 predicted proteins | sample 17_EM_MG_FD_194513 | JGI IMG/M metagenome (GOLD analysis project Ga0307515, IMG submission 194513) | Populus trichocarpa ectomycorrhiza microbial communities from riparian zone in the Pacific Northwest, United States - 17_EM | ecosystem: Host-associated > Plants > Roots > Unclassified | place... | reverse complement strand
AGAAAGGAAAGGAGAAGAAGGGGAGCGCCGCTCGAAGCTATATACGATCTTCGCGTCACGTGACCGCAATATGCGGCAATCTATGGCAACTTGCCGGTGTGTAGTTCTGCTAAGTTCTGCCAAGTTCTGCCAGTGCCGTAATAGTAGGAAGATTAATAGGTATATAAAGTAGTCCCTAATTAAGATAGTTTATTTGCCAAAAAAGACGCTTATTTAGGGTAAGAATATTATCCTTAGTTAGTTCCTAGTGTTAAGCGGCAACAGATAAATTAAAGGAAGCCTTAGGTTAATAGATAGAAGTAATATAAGCTTCGCGAGCGCGTTACTCTATATATCCTTACTTTAAAAAATTAACGTTAATAACGTTAAATTTTTTACCTTAACCCTTTTGGCGTAAAGCAATGGAATCCTTATTTAGGGAGAGGATACATTTATTAAAGAGTAATAGTATTATTAAATTAAGCTTTCCTTTTAGTTTTGTTATTAGATTTGCCTTTACTAGCTTATTTTCTTTAAGAGCTAAGAATTAGTTATCTCTTAAGATAATTATATTATTAGTTTATATGCTAATAATTCTAAATAGAGTTCCTATAGTTATAATAAGGAAGTAGGGATTAAATATAAATATAGTTATTAAAAGCTTTTCTTTATAGTGCTTGCTATAGGTAGCCTACTAATAAGTTCCTACCTCTATAATTCCGTATAATGGCTTAAGCATAACTATAATTATATCTTTGGGATATTGGTAGCGAATTTACTCTAAAAGGTGTGCTAATATTAAGCGCTAAAGGTGTATCTCTAATTATATAACGGCGCTATCGTACATTACCTGCCAAATTCTGCCATATTCTGCCGACCTATAATTGGCCCGCCTAAAGCTAGCGCCTTAGCGGCTCACCCTATATATTTGTTTACATCGGTCCTAGCGACCCCTTTTCCTTCTCTTTAGCTTAGTATCTTCTTAATATAGTATTTGTTTAAGCTTTAGTTTAGAGGCATTTATTTAAGCCATAACATTATACTAAGCTCTCCCTACCTTGCCTGGGAAGGCCTTAATAATATCCTACCCCAAAGAAACTTCGTCTATAACGACGCACTAATATGCTATACTTAGACACTAAAACAACTCTACATTACCTGGGAAGGCCTAGATAATATCCTACCTTATAAGCTAAATAGGACTAGACCTATACCCCTAGAATTAAAACTAAAGTATATAATACTAACGAACTTTAGGAAGCTAACGATGGCACCTAAAGCAAGCTTATCTAAGAGAGCTGCCTCTACCTAAGAGGAACCTAAGATCTAATTAGGATCAGAAATTAAAGATAATAATAACGTTGTAGACGTACGCGAGCAGATTCGCGCCCTCGTAGCCAGCCAGGAAGCCGATTGTCTTAAAGTAAGAAATATATAAGAGACCCTATAAGAGATCCTAGAAAGCCTTACGGCCCTATAAAATAGCCTAGCTTCCCCTTTTTAAAGCTCTAACCGACCTGTTTACTTTACGGAATATAATATACTAGGGAGTACGGATATAATAATAAAGTAATTAAAGTCCATTAAGCTCCCTAACCCCCCACTACTATTTAATGGGATAGACCCTACCTTTAAGAATTAGAGGATTTAAGTACGAGGAAAGCTCCGCGTTACCTATAACTATTTCCTTTCTAAAGAAGCTAAAATACTTTACATCTTTGGTCGAACTACTAGGGACGCCTAACGGCACCTTTAAGCCAAGTTTAAGGATAACTCCCCTGTCCGATTTATATCTATTAATAAGATAATATAGTACCTAATGGCTATTTATATTAACCCGAACAAAGTACGGGATGCCTGTTATAACTATAATCGCCTAATAATATAACTAAACTAACCCTTTACTAAATTCTAGACTTAATTCCTATACCTTATAGGAGAAGGCTAGGTTCCCCTTAAGAACTACCGATTAGACCTATACAACAAGCTAACAATCCAGCTATAAGAAAAGATCGCTATAACCTTAGATAACCTACCAACCTATAAAAGACTCGCAGCTTATTGCCTATTATTAGACTCAGAACTAAAGCGGATTAACACCTACCCTAATCGGCAAAAGCGACTCTATAATAATTGGAACTCGCTAGCTACGCCTATAGGAGCTAGAGTAGAAAAACAAGTTATAACTACTCTTATACTAAAGGCGGTTATAACTACGCACTAGTGAGCCTCGCCTGACTAGTTACGTACTATGCCATTAACTAGTATTCGCCGCAATACTCCAATTAACCCTCCCTCGGCTACGTGCTTTAACTATAATAAGTAGAGCTACTTTACCTTATCCTACCTAGAGCTAAAGGATATAGGTAAGATTAAGGAGATAGAGGAAGGAGAAACGTCCGATAAGTCGGGAAAAGAAGAACCCTAGGGAAAGACTCCCCCCTAGGGTACCCTATCGATCTTAAAGAGATTAATCTTAGTTAGTTAATAGGTGGAAAGTATTTTATAGTTTTATATATAGTATCTTAAAATGGATATAGAGTTAATATAACCGCCCTTATTAATACTAGAGCAAATAGCTTTGCCTTTATAAATACTGCCTATGTAAATAATATTGCTAAGTTTTTAAATATAGAAGCTATCTAACTAGAGAAGCCTATTTAGATAAAAGGCTATAACGGCTAAGCCGGTTAGCCTATTACCTATGTCTTAAAGTTATATATCGCTCTTAACGGACAACGCTAATATAGTATCCCCTTTTACATCCTAGACCTAGGGTCCTATAATATAATCCTTAAACGAAAATAGATATCCTATTTTAATATTTAGCTAAATATATAATAAAGACGGTTTATCTAGCCGGAGAATAGACTAAGATTGCCCTCCTTTGTTAGGGAGATCTAAACCAACTATAAGACACTAGCCGTAAGTGTCGGGAATAAGGCAAGCGGTTATTACGTGACGCCGCGGCACTAGCGTGGCGAGGAGTCTTAAGCTTCTCGCCCTCCCTCATTCTAATGAAATAAGCTTATTACCAACATTACTATAACCTACTTAAGTAGTTGTTATTGGTGAGTCACCCTATATAACTAACACTGATCAGTGGTTGAATACATAGTTAACTATAGAGCAGCTAGGTTTTCGAATAGAAGAGACAGTTTTGTATAGGGGTGCCATATACGCTTATATGGAATAGATTCCGGCGATACTGTGCTACCTTAGACTTACGGAAAACTAGTAATAGAAGTGTTACTAAGTACTAGGAGATACTAAGTTGCGTCTATTATATAGAACAACCACGTTTACGAAGATTTAGTCAAGTACTTTAGGTTAGAAGTGTTACTAAACCTAGGGTCCTAAGTTAACGTCCGAAACGCGTTAAACGACGTCCAAAACGCGTCAAATAACATCTTAAATTGCCTACCTCTTGACAGTAAACCTATGAGATCCTATAAAACCGAAAATCCTACCTACCTTTAACGTACGACACCCCGTCGATTCTATACCTACTATGGTGTTAACCTACCCAAAGAAGTATAAGGAAGATATTAACCTAAAGATATGGAATAAAGCTATAATTAACCTTGTAAACGCTAATGAATAAGACTTAAATGGATTTTTATTATACCGTATAGTATATTATAAGGACAGTGAATATAATGATACCGCGCTATAGGAATGTATAAAGGAGGACTTTGTTAGATAGATAAAGGAAATATAGGCCCCTATAAATAAGGATATTATATAGGACTTCCGTAACTTCCTTTAGGAGAATAGAGTATTTGTCCCTAAGGACGGGGGTACTATTAGAGATAATATTTAGGAGCAGGTTATTAACGTAAAAGAAGAGCACGAATGGACTCTATAAGAGATTAAGCACCAACTACGCACTATAAGGAAGCTTAACTTATAATAGAACCTAAGTAATACACCTTTAGAGACAAACCTACCTCTGCTTTTAACTCCTCTATATCCAATTTAACCCGTAACCTTAACGTCGGATACTATACCCTAATGAGAGCAGGTATAGGATCCTATTACTTCGCGATTTAATGACCTTTAGACTCTACCGACTAGACCTACGTCCCCACTATAGCCTGCAATGCAACCCCTACCTCCTCTATTTTAATCTTAAATTGGAGGTAGTTTAAAATTGCTTATAGAGCTTGCAAAGCTCTATTTGGATTAGGAGAAGAAGTTTGGCGGGGAATTATATGATATTCTTAATTCGAAACTACGTATCTTTTACAACTATTACTAGAAGGTGGGAATAGAGTCTAATTAATACCACAACATCTATTCCGTTATGCTTAAGGGCCGAGCTAGTATCTTCTATTATAATTGTTTAGCAGGAAAAGGATATAATTTTAACCGTATAATATATGAGTTAAGATACTATTTTAAAATAGAAGAGAATAAGTAGTAGTATATATTAGCATGGAGAGAGACTACCTTTCTAAGGATTATTGCTATAAACCTAGGTCTCTTTTGGCTTAATTGTCTTTAAAAGCTCTTTAATTAACTTTAGATAATTTAGCGTGGTTTATCCGAATCATATTAAGAGGACTTTAGCCTATGTAATTAAGTTATTAGCGTATATTAAGGTGTTAAAGAATATAACCTTACTCTCTTTAATTCTGTAAATACTTATAAAGGAATGTATACTTAATTAAGATCTTTTATTAGCACCGCTCTACGCTCTTAAGAAGTACAGCAATTTAACGCCTAACTCTAACCTACTTTAATTGACCCGCCTAACTAATATAATTATAACTGGACTAATCGAATATATGGTGGCCGGGGTAGGCAATACGGTAGAGGGTATAATTAACGACTATAAGGTAAAGGTAGAGGTTCTTGTGGAGGTTTATTTCGAAATAATTGCTAGAAGAAGTGCTATATTTATAAAAAACCGAATTGCTAGTTAACTAGGTATTCTCTTAATAAGCGAAAGGAGGCATATAATAAGTTTCGCTAGAGTATAAGAAACGTTGGAAATTGTAAGGTTACTACAGCCTACTTCTAAAGCTTTTTAGTTTAATATAAAGGCGTAGAAGATCTTAAGGGTAAGGTTAATAAGGCTAAATAGCTCCTTATAGATATGGAAATTAAGGAGTACTTACCCAACTAATACTTTACTAAGTATAGTGAGGTAGATAGTACACAAACTGTTACTATTCTTAATGACTAATCTACGCTCTATTTTACTACGAAGTTGGATATCTTTAATAAGCTAAGGGAGAGTTCCGTGTTCTCCTTTAATAATAAATACTTGGCGAACGTATTCTATAGTATTATGCTAGATACTAGAGCTATAGGAGTATCTATAGTAGGAGAACCTTAAGTTCGAGCCCTTTAGTAGCTTAATAGCTCTGTTTAGATTAACTATTTAACGGTAGGCTAATATATAATTCGCTTTAGCAAAGGTACTATAATCTCTCTCGGCATAATTAGGGTTTAAACCCCCTTAGGGTATATTACTTTTTACGTTATTCCTATAAACACTCCGTTTCTATTTTATATTAGAGATATAGATAAATTAGGCGTTAAGCTTAATAACCTTAAGAATATACTTATCTAAGGAGATAATTGGGTGCCTATTATGCGTAAGTAGGGTTACCCCTAGTTACTCCTTTATTAACTAGAAAAGAGTGTTGCTTAGAGCTATTTAACTAAGTTAGAGTTACGTTAACTATACCGTCGTTTTAGCCACCTATTTATTTATTAATTGCTTAGGGTCCTTTAGTAAGTAGGCTATAAAGTTAAGGTTAAGGCAATTAAGCACCTTATAAAGTACTACTATTACTACTAAATAAACCAGAAGTCCCCTAGCCGATTTAAGTTTAGCCTTAAAGATAACTACGACTTTAACTTCTGTATTATTATTAACGTTATATACCTTAGCGGTAAGCTAGTACTCTAAGTTGTTAACTTTTTAACCTCCTTCTAAGCCGCACGTTTCTTAAAGGATATGTTAGCTAGGATACCCTATAATTATACTAGATTAATATCTACCTAGGATCCCCTAATTAAATTGTCTATAATATAGGAAAGAACTTCTTATCTATAGAGTTTTAATAATAGATAAAAGTAATAGTAATTAAGGTTAAGGAAGTCTCTATTAAGGCATATAATAGTATTAGAAAAGTAGAGCAATATTACACGCCATTACGCCATATATATAAGATTATCTCTTTAGAACTAGAGGATACTAGTAAAGAACTTACCTTGTAAATAGCTGTTAAAGCCGTTAATAATTCCGCTGGCCTAGATAGACTTATACCCACGTTATTAGTCTTTAGCGCCTACCCTTAAATAACTAACAATTCTCTACTGTCTCCCTCCGTTATGTAATAAGCTAAGGCTATTTATAAGGTAATAAAGGAGGTATAACGTCTCTACGCTACACGCTAGGTTAATAACGCACTAGGAATAAGAAATGGCCTAAATACCTTAACTACGCTTAATCTGCCACTTTAGTCTAAGGTACGCGTATAGCGTAAAAAGGGAGGATAGTTAGGCCTATATTAACTTATTGCAATTAATAGTTAAACTTATACTATTTAGATGCCTTACGGACCTACTTAATTCCGTTTAACTATTATTAAGCCTTACTATAAAGATAATAGTTCTAAGCCTTTGTAGGATGCTATAAAAAATGCCCTAGAGGAGAACTATAATTAACGTGCTCTAGAAGGCGACTACGATCCTAATATAATTGTAGTAGATACGCCATAACTATGACGCGGTAGAGGTCGCCTGAAGGGATTATAAAATTACTAACATCTTATTAATTTTAAAGAGTAATTTGTTACTGCTATTAAGAATAGAGTCGAGCTATTAATGGCCTTTATAATAGCTAAGGAGAAGGCTGATTTTAAACTTGCAAAACAGCTCTAAAAGGAAGGTTATATTATAACTTTAGGAGCTCCTTTCTAAGTATTTAATAAGTAGGAGATTGATGGTTAATAAGATTAAGGGCAAAGCTACTAACGCCCTATTTAAGAAATTAAGGCTTATTATCTAAGGTTATAACAATAATGGTAAGGAGGTAATTCTTACGCAATCTCCCACGATTTAACGAGCTAGTTAGTAAGTTATTATTGCGCTAGCTCCCTCCTTAATAAAGAATGGAATGGTGGTTTATTTATGAGATATTACTTAAGCCTATACTTAATTAGAGACGCCCCTTTAGCGCTTAATACTGGCATACCTTCTAGAGCAAATTCGCCACTAATATCCCGAAGATATAATTATGGTTATGCTTAAGCCATTATATGGAATTGCAGAGGTAGAAACTTATTAGTGGGCTACCTATAGTAAGCACTATAAAGAGAAGCTTTTAATGACTACTTTTATATTTGACTTATGCTTCCTTATTATAACCACAGGAACTCTATTTAGAATCGTCGGCATATAAACTAATAATACAATTATTTTAGGAGACGACCGATTCTTAGCTCTTAAAGAAGATAAACTAGTGAAGGCAAATCTTATAGCAAAGCTAAAGGAAAAGCTTAATTTAATAATACTATTACTCTTTAATAGATGCATCCTCTCCCTAAATAAGGATTCTATTGCTTTACGCCAGAAGGGTTAAGGCAAGAAGATTAATGTTATTAACGTTAATTCTCTAAAGTAAGGATATATAGAGTAACGCGCTTACGGAGCTTATATTGCTTTTATCTGTTAACCTAAGGCTTTATTTAATCTCTCTGTTGCCGCCTAATACTAGGAACTAACTAAGGACGACGTTTTTGCCTTAAATAAACGTCTTTTCTGGTAAATAAACCATCTTAATTGGGGACTACTCTACGTGCCTATTAATCTTCCTACTGCTAAGCTCTTTATATTTATTAATAGATCGTTCGCAAATAATAAAGATTTTAGCTCTTAGTTGGGATATAAAATTATTATCACGAATAAATTTACTAAAGAGAATGACTTCATAATCTATAGCAATCTTATCTATTAGAGCTTAACTAAGAGCAAGCGTGTTACCTAAAGTGTTTTGGCGTTAGAGATATATAGAATAGTTAGCGGAGTTAATATAGTAATTATAATTAGAACTACCCTAAAGATAATTATAGATTGACTTGTACTTCTTATTATCCCTATAATTATATACACCGATTTATATTCCCTCTATAAGTGTTTAGTTAAGCTTAGTACTATAAAGGAGAAGCGCCTTATAGTTAATATTATGGCACTTTGGCAATCCTATAAGCGTCAAAAACTCTTTAAGATTTAATGGATTAATGGCTAAGATAACCCGGTAGATGTGATAATAAAGGCGAACTTAAATAAGGCACTAGAGACATTTATTAATACAAATACTCTACGTATATAAGTTAAAGGTTGGGTTAAAAGGGATTCCCTAGAAATTTCTTAGTTATATAAGGTCTTAAGATGTCTAGGAACTTTAACCGCCGGTTAAAGTTATCTGATTAGCCAGATTCTGCAGACCCTGACTTAACCTAGCTAATTAGGATTTTCTATCCCCAGGATGGGAAATCGCTATTGGCTCGCTTATAACTAGCGCCTTGGCGGCCCTGATATGATATGCACTTACGACTCCAAGTAAGAAAGCACTATGTGCTAAGAGGCAAATTTTAGGACAGCGAGACTTATATTACAATGGTAATAGTAAGTAAAGAGGATTAGTATTTGTTACGCTAGTCAAGCAGTATTTATATATAGAGGGCAACTATAAAAGAAGAGTTGCTAGTGTTAGGAATAAGGCAAGCGGTTATTATATAACGCCGCGGCACTAGCGTGGCAAGGAGTCTTAAGCTCCTCGCCCTCCCTCATTTTAATGAAATAAGCTTATTACCAACATCACTGTAACCTACTCGAGTAGTTATTATTGGTGAGTTACCCTATGTGACCAATAGTAAGGGCTGATCCTACCTACTAGTAGGATGTCTAGGCCCGTGACCTAGCCTTTACCTAAAAAGACGCCCGCCGCGAAGCTAGAAAGAACTCTATATTAATAAAGATACTCTCTTAAAGCGCTATATTGGAAGAGGACTTTATATATAAAAGCGGGACAGATAGTAATATAGACGACGTCTTAATTATATAGATTTAACCGGTATAGAAAAGGACGTATTAATAGGATATAAGGGATAACCTCTAAAAGATATAATAAGAGCTAAAAGGAGTAATAATAACGCTAGTACCCTAGAAGTCTCTAAAGTTACATACGCCCCTATTATTAGGCAACCCCCCTACCGTAAATATCGCCGCAATTAGCGCTATAGCGTTTTACTTTAATATATACCAGAAGGACAATAAGGTCTTTATAACGAGCCTATATAAGATTAACTAAATTATTAATAATAGAGAGGAAAGGCTAACTAAGGAAACCGACAAGGAACTAGTTAAACGCCTCCTTCCTACTATTTATATAGACTACTAGGATGCATTCTTAAAGGCGGCCTTAGATAAGTTACCCCCCTACTAGATATATAATTATAAGATTTAATTAAAAGCCAATAACTCGCTAGGCTATAGCCCCCTTTACTATTAATTAATAGATAAGCTAAAAGTAATAAAGTAGTACTTACTTGACAACCTGGATAAAGGGTTTATTAAGCTAAGTTAAGCCCCTTTTACTTCCCCTATCCTATTTATAAAAAAGTCTAATAGAGGCCTTTGTTTTTATATTAACTATTAAAAGCTAAACGCTATTACTTAAAAGGACTAGTATCTTATTCCTTTAATTAACAAGACCCTTATATATTTAAGCTAGGCAAAGATCTTTACTAAACTTAATATCCGCTAAGCTTTCTACTAAATTAGGATAGACCCTATATCTAAAGATTTAATAACATTCTATACCTGTTATAGTTCCTATAAATATAAAGTTCTTCCTTTTAGACTAATAAACGGATTAGCTACGTACTAAAGGTATATAAATAACGTTCTTTTTAATTACCTTAACAAATTCTGCACGGTATACCTAGATAACATCCTTATATACTTAGACAATGAACTTAAGCATTAAGTTTATATTAAAAAGGTCCTAGAGAGACTACGGAACGCGGGCTTATAAGTTAATATTAAGAAATGCGAGTTTAGGGTAAAACGTATAAAATACCTCGGGTTTATTATAACTATAGAAGGAATTAAGGTTGACCCTAAAAAGGTAAAAGTAATCTATAACTGGAAGCCCCCTTATATAGTAAAAGGAATCTAATTCTTCCTTAGCTTTTATAACTTCTACTAACAGTTTATCTATAACTATAGAATTATAGTAAAACCTCTTATATAACTAACTAGGAAGGATATACCTTTTATCTTTAATAATAGCTATATAGAAGCCTTTAAAGAGATAAAGGATTAGCTTATCTCTTCCCTAATTCTTTATTACTATAACCTAGACCTTAAATTAATGCTAGAAATAAATGCCTCTAATAGGGTTATAGCGGGAATCCTATTACAGTTATATCTAGACGGCGAATAGTACTCTATAGCTTTCTTCTTAAAGATAATAGACCTGGCTAAGTATAACTATAAAGTACACAACAAAGAAATACTAGCTATTATTTAATTACTCTCCTAATAGCGCGCAGAGCTTAAAGGTATAAACTCCCGGATTAAGATATATATAGATTATAAAGCCCTAGAGTACTTTATAACTATAAAGTAGCTTACTAAATAATAAGCCTAGTAGGCTAAAATACTCTTTTAATTCTTTTTTATAATTATATATTGTTCTAGCAAGTAAAACTTTAAGGCTAATACCTTAACCTAAAGAGAATAAGATATAGGACCCTAGGATAAGCTAAAGACCCAATATTGGACGCGCGCCCTCCTCTATCTAGAATAGCTCGACCTATAAATCCTTAAGGAGCTAGACTTCTAGTAAAATAAGCTAGCACTGATAGAGGAGTCCTTAGATAAGCTAATAGGGCTAATTAACTACCTTTTAACTGTAAACCGTATAGCTAATGCCCTAAGGGCCCTTCGCGAATAAACTGTAAAAGGAGACCCCGATTTTAAGATAGAGGAAGGATTACTCCTATATTAGGAGCGGCTTATAGTCCCTAACGTTAATAATCTACGGACTAAACTAATCCGCGAAGCTTATTACTAAGTCTCTATAGCATACCCTAGCAAAAACAAGACCTATAAAATTATTAACTACCGCTACTACTGGCCGAGAATAGTTGCGAATATTAATTAATATATATAGAACTACGAAGACTGCTAAAGAGCTATAATCCTACAGGATAAGACCCTAGGACTACTTAAGCTACTCCTAATACTAGAGCGCCCTTAGCAATATATCTCTATAGACTTTTATAAACTACCTAGGGACCGTAACGGATATGATATAGTTATAGTTATAGTTAACCGCTTTAGTAAACGCCCGTTCTTAATTCCCTGTTATAAGAATATTAATACTAAAGAGGCAGCCCGGCTATATATCTATTACGTCTACTAAATCTACAGACTACTAGATACTATTGTGTCTAATTATAAGCTATAGTTTATATTAGCCTTTTGGAATAAGTTTACCCGGATCCTAGGCATTAAGCTAAAGCTTTTTGTAGCTTATTACCCCTAGACAGACAGTTAGATAAAGATTGTAAATTAGTACCTGGACTAGAGGCTTAGGCCCTTTATTAACTATTTCTAGAATAATTAGTCTAAACTACTACCCTTAATAGACTACGCGCAAGCAACCCTACCCTATAACTCTATAGGGTTTACCCTAATTTAGCTAAAAATAGGATACTTACCCCATATAAGCTTTGACTGGAAAAGGCTAAAAGAACCCTAGACTGTATAAGAGAAGCTATCCTATACTAAGGCCTAATAGTACACTAAACGATTAGAGGAAGCCTAGACGGTAGCCTATAAGAACCTAGAAAAAGCTTAAAGGTTAATAGAATAGCAGGCGAATAAACACCATTAAGAGCCCGATTTTGCCCCTAGTAATATAGTATAGGTTATAATAAGGAATTAGAAGACTAAACGACCTAGCCGTAAGCTAGACTACTAGATGGTAGGACCGTATAAGGTTCTTAAGAAGATAGGTAACTTATATAAGATAAAGCTCCCAGATTTAATTAGGGTTTACCCTATCTTCTTACTAGATAAGCTATAGAAAGCTATAAATAACCTATTACCTAGACAAAAGAACGAGCCTTCCCTACTAGTTTAAGTAAACGGTGATAATAAATAGGAGGTTAACGAAATACTGGCCTATAAGATAGTATAGGGAATACTAAAATACCGTGTCTAATAGAAGGGCTACAATCCTAACCTAACCTAGTACCCTACGTAGAACTTTATAGGCTGCCCCTAGAAGCTTAAAGAATTTTATAACTAATACCCTAATACGCCTGGACCCCTAAAGTACCTAGATAAATAGATAGAATGCTAGTATAATAAAGATAATAAGTTACTGGAAGAATATAGGGATAAAAACGCCCTAAAGCCCTAATACAGCTGTCTACTAAATTCTGCCATATTCTGCTGTTTTCTGCCAGTACCGTAAAATTTCAGATATTGAGGAACTTTGACTACCGGTTAAAGTTATCTAATTAGTTAGATCCGTACTAAGACTTTTAGCAGCTACTCTTTCTAGCCTAGTGCTTCCACTTAGCCTATAATTGCCCTTTATACTTAGTCTGGACGTACTTATATCCCCTTTATCTCCTTATCTTATATTTTATAATCCTACGTTTATAGGCTTAGTACTACCCTATTTCTAACTAAGCCTAAAGGCAGGCTTTTCTTTTAAAAAGGGGGGTGATATAATGGCGCTATCGTACGTTACCTACTAAATTCTACCATATTCTGCCGACCTATAATTGGCCTGCCTAAAGCTAGCGCCTTGGCGGCTCACCCTATATATTTATTTACATCGGTCCTAGCGACCCCTTTTCCTTCTCTTTAGCTTAGTATCTTCTTAATATAGCATTCGTTCAAGCTTTGGTTTAGAGGTATTTATTTAAGCTGTAATAAATTAGGTATAGGCCTAAGTGATATCTTATAAATAGACCGCTATTTTATTCTTTATTAAAGAGGAAGCTAATATAATAATAACTTGCTAACTAGCTTGTTAAATTATAGGAGATTATATAAGAATTATCTCCTTACTATTATTATTGTAACCTTAAATAATAAGCCTTAATTTCTTAAATAGGGTATTAGTAGCTTTACCCTTAATCTTATTAACTATCCTTAACTTAAAGATGCGAACTTTATTAAACTTAGTAGGGTTATACTTTTTAAATTTAAAGACCCCTCTTATAATAAGACCATCGATCTCCTACTTATTAGATACTTAAAAAGGAGTTTTAGAAGTTATAATATAACCTTCCTTTTAAAGCTGTTTTACGAGCTTAAAGTTAGCCTTCTCCTTAGCTGTTTTAAAGGCTATTAATAACTTAACTCTATTCTTAATAGCGGCAATAAATTGCTCTTTAAAATTAATAAGATGTTAGCGATTTTATAATTCCTTTAGGCGACCTCTACCGCGTTATAGTTATAAAATATCTACTACAATTATATTAAAATCGTAGTCGCCTTTTAGAGTATACTAATTATAGTTCTCCTCTAAGGTATCTTCTAGGGTATTCTATAAAGGCTTAGAACTGTTATCTTTATAGTAGGGTTTAATAATAGTTAAACGGAATTAAGTGAGTCCGTAAGGTATCTAAATAGTATAAGTTTAACTATTAATTATAATAAGTTAATACAGGCCTAACTATTTTCCCTTTTTACGCTATACGCGTACCTTAGACTGGAGTAGTAGATTAAGCGTAGTTAAGGTATTTAGGCCATTTCTTATTTTTAGTATATTATTAACCTAGCGTATAGCGTAGAGATATTATACCTCCTTTATTATCTTATAGATAGCCTTAGCTTATTATATAATGGAGGGAGATAATAGAGAATTATTAGTTATTTAAGGGTAGGCGCTAAAGATTAGTAATATAGGTACGAGTCCATTTAGGCCAGCGGAATTGTTAATAGCTTTAACAGCTATTTATAAGGTAAGTTTTTCGCTAGCGTCCTCTAGTTTTAAAGAGATAATCTTATATATATGGTATAATAGCGCGTAATATTACTCTACTTTTTTAATACTATTATATACCTTAATAGGGACTTCCTTAACCTTAATTGCCATTACCTTTATTTATTATTAAAACTCTATAAATAAGAAGTTTTTTTCTATATTGTGGACGATTTAATTAGGGGGTCCTAGGTAGATATTAATCTAGTATAATTAAAGGGTATCCTATGCGTTCCTAGCTAATATATCCTTTAAAAAACGTATAGCTTAGAAAAAGGTTAAGAAGTTAATAATTTAGAGTACTAGCTTGCCGCTAAGATATATAACGTTAATAATAATATAAAAGTTAAAGTTATAGTTATTTTTAAAGGTAAACTTAAATTAGCCAGAGGACTTCTGGTTTATTTAGTAATAATAGTAGTACTTTATAAGATGTTTAATTACCTTAATTTTAACCTTATAGCCTGCTTACTAGAGAACCCTAAGTAATTCGTAAACTAATAGGTAACTAAAATAACGGTGTAGTTAGCGTAACTCTAACTTAGTTAAATAGCTCTAAGCAACGCTCTTTTCTAGTTATTAAAGGAGCAACTAAGGGTGTTCGGATCACGGTAGGGGGGGGTTTTGGTCTCAATTGATTTCTTTCTTTCCTTCTCTCGCAGAGGATCGTAAGGATCGCGGTGCCTAAATAGGGGGGGGGCTAAGGTCGGACTATCTATCGGGCCGTAGGTGGTCAGGTAACCTACGCTACGCTATACAGCCCCTGCCGCATACGCTCTGCGCGTAATACTATTTATAACCTCTACTTATACAGACAAAGGGTAACCCCACTTGCGTATAATAGGCACCCAATTATCTCCCTATATAAGTATATTCTTAAGGTTATTAAGCTTAAGGCCTAATTTATCTATATCTCTAATATAGAATAGAAACGGGGTGTTTATAGAAATAATATAGAAAGTAATATATCCTAAGGGGGTTTGGACCCTAATTATACCGAGAAATATTATAGTACCTTTACTAAAATAAATCGTATATTAGCCTGCCGTTAATTAGTTAATTTAAATAAAACTATTAAGCTGCTAAAAAGCTTAAACTTAAGGTTTTCCTACTATAGATACTCCTACGGCTCCTATATCCGGTATAATACTATAAAAGATATTTGTTAAGTATCTATTATTAAAGGAAAACGTGGAACTCTCCTTTAGCTTATTAAAGATATCTAATTTTATAATAAAATGGAGTATAGATTAGTTATTAAAAACAGCAACGGTTTATATGCCATTTACCTTACTATATTTAGTAAAGTATTAGTTAAAAGAGTAGTCCTCAATTTTTATATCTATAAGGAGCTGTTTAACCTTATTAACCTTACCCTTAAGATCTTTTACGCCTTTATATTCAACTAGGAAGCTTTAAAAGTAGGCTATAGTAATCTTATAATTTTTTATATTTTTTATACTTTAACGAAACTTATTATATGCCTTCTTTTACTTATTAAAGGAGTGTCTAATTAACTAGTAATTTGGCTTCTTATAAATATAGCACTTCTTTTAGCTGTTGGTTACACAAGGGGATATCACGTAGCTACGGTTCGTAGATAGTATGATGATTGTTCTGTGTTTTCGATTGTAGAAAGCAAAGGATCGTAAGGATCGCAGTGCCTAAGTAGGGGGCTGATGAGTCACCATAAGGGTGACTAATCAGAGACGCGCGACCGCGTACCTCTGTCCATATATTCTGACACATACATTCCG
>Ga0307515_10012765_pt1 | contig 15771 bp, 16 predicted proteins | sample 17_EM_MG_FD_194513 | JGI IMG/M metagenome (GOLD analysis project Ga0307515, IMG submission 194513) | Populus trichocarpa ectomycorrhiza microbial communities from riparian zone in the Pacific Northwest, United States - 17_EM | ecosystem: Host-associated > Plants > Roots > Unclassified | place... | reverse complement strand
GTGTCCCACGATCCAGAGGTGATATGCCGCCCATCGGGAGAGTAGGCGACGGACGACACATCGCCGCTATGCCCCTTCAGAGGGTTGCCAACTGCAGCACCGGTCTCGGCATCCCAGATTCGAATCGTCTCGTCCTGCGATCCAGAGGTGATATGCCGCCCATCGGGAGAGTAGGCGACGGACGACACATGGCCGCTATGCCCTTTCAGAGGGTTGCCAACTGCAGCACCAGTCTCGGCATCCCAGATTCGAACCGTCCTGTCCGAAGATCCAGAGGTGATATGCCGCCCATCGGGAGAGTAGGCGACTGACGACACACCGCTGCTATGACCCTCCAGGGGTTTGCCAACTGCAGCACCAGTCTCGGCATCCCAGATTCGAATCGTCTTGTCATAAGATCCAGAGATGATGTGTTGGCCATCCGGAGAGTAGGCAACGCAAGTCACCTCGCCGGTGTGCCCCTTGAGGGGCTCACCACTTATAGCACCGGTCTCAGCATCCCAGATCCGAATGGTCTTGTCGGAGGATCCGGAAATGATCTGCCGCCCATTGGGGGAATTGCTTATGCAATTAATCCCACCAGTATGCCCAATCCATGACAATGGCGGTGCTGGCCATGACGACAATCCCCCTTTCACCATCTTGAGGGGCTTAATAAACCTCGTGCTGAAGGTCTTTGATAAAGTCGAGTGTAAGGGCAAGAAGGGTCGGGTTGAAAGATACGTGTGCGGAGCGCTGATAGAGATGGGGGTGCGAAAGGCGATGATGAAACGGCAAACGTCTTGAATTCTCTCGAGAAGCGTCGGATTTCCATTCTACTGCCAATCAGAAATACCGCAAACACAAGCTGGAGCTGGACTGACCTTGGCCCAGGATATCACCCTTCGAATGCTCGGAGCACCCACCGGAACCATTCTCAAAATGCTCAATACTTCAGCCCAAAACAACGGGCACATTCCTTCAAAGAATTCCTCCAAGCTATCCCACACCCGCTGATCATCATTGTCCGGAGCAAAGCAAAGATGATTTGACCAATAAAGACAACTATATTGCAAGCAGTCGGGAATGTTCTTTGTGATTCGGGATGGGAGATCTTTGATGTCCGCGTTAGCGAGTCGGGAATCTTCGAGCCCGCAGATATTGAAACGGAGTTGGCGAACCATCGTCGTGAGACAATCAATTCCCAGCTGCGTGTTTGCGTCCCGGAGGTTGATTCGGTAGTCGCGGGGACAGTGGTTGCTGACAAGGAATTCTGAAATTGACAAATGCCGGACACGAATCCCTCTATTGGCCCCTTCGTCTCGATATAGCAAAGAGCTGAGGCCATCCACCCACGTTTTGACGAGGCTTGGTTTTACTCCCGCCAGCTCTGCAATTGTCTCCTCGCATAGGGCGCGGTATGGAGCCGCTGTCAGAAGGACTCCAATCATCCCCCGGAACTCGGCTTTCCTATCCTTTATTCGCGACTCTAGGATACTTGAGTAAAGTGCGTATAGAGCCTCCGCCCCAGGACCAGCTGAATCTTCGGAGGCTGCCTTCAAAAATTCTGTGGGGTCCGCAAACTGCTCAAGGGCGAGAACAAGGGTCTGGATGAAGATGAAGAGGCCACTCGCCCGAGAGATTATTTTGTCCAAGAGCGCTTCTTCTGGCCAAGGCTCGGAAGGATCCTCTGAGAGATGCCTTTTTCGGCCGACTGCGCCAAACACGCTTCGAGCGAAGGTTCGCAGATCACCACCGGCTTCTTGATCTGTAGCCAAATCATATCCCAAGTACGACGACTGGGTAAAGAACTGTTGGATATCGGTTTCGGGTCTGCTGGTGATGATAATTTTCAGCCACGAAGCACGGGTGGTCGCGCCTGTGAGATGCCTCAGGAGACGTGAACGACTACGATCGTCGCCGCATTCGTCGAACGCGTCAATGACAAAGACATGGAAATCGTTTGGGCGTTTAGGAAGTTTATCGAGCAGGTCAAGGAAGAATGAGTCGTTCATTGACGCCGGTGTCAGGTTTGGGTCGTTACGAAGACAATTTGCCACAATCTTTCGAAACGGGGGGAAGATCTCTGCGAGCTTGAAGATGAGAGTCGGGAGGACATTCTTGGCCTCACTCAAGTTCGGATCATCCCTCCGGCAGAAAAAGGCCCCAGCGAGCTGCCTATTATCATGGAGCCGTGCACAGATCGAATGAGCTAACGATGTTTTGCCGATTCCGGGTAAGCCGTAGATCCAGTATGTATTGCTCTGGAGACGTTCTTTCTCCTCTGATTTATTGGCTACCCAATCTACGATTTCTTCGAGGCGAGATTTGCGGGTATCCTCCATACAGCGAAGGTCCCGGTCATATCCGGTCTCGATTGGTTTAAGACGGTTAAGTAGGAGCGTTTGCTCTACACAAGGCTACTAAGAATGGGCTCACGCGATATTGGGACAATGTGTGCTTACCAATCCCTTTGACTAGACGCAGGGCCTCGACATCGACTGCACGCAGAAAGTCTTCAATGACGTTTGCTAACCCTTCACCCAATTTTCCCATCATTTCTTCGTCCTTCGAATGAAGCAGTGCTTCTCTTGTTCGCTCTGCGATCATCAGCATTTGCGGGATCCAGAACAGTGACAACCTACTGAATCGCCCATGCCTGACGTACTCGCATAAAAATTCGGCGATCGTTTGCATTACTTCGAACATTCGCGGCATTATTTTATCCAAGATATCTGTCTCTTCGCTGACGATTTCGTCTGCGACCTTGGCCGCCAGAGGCGAAACACGCTGCAACTGATCCAACAGGCTCGATGGCATCTGATCATATTTGTTTTGTTCCTTCAACAGCTGAACGATCAAGCGTTACCTCTGGTTTTGACACGCCAGTAGAGAGCACGAACCTCGAATATGACTTTGGCAACACCAAAGACAGCCTTTGCGATCGGATTGAACTAAGGGGTGTCAACGTCCTGCTGGTTTCCAAACGGCAGAGCTGACCGCAGCGAATACAGCGCCAAGTTGAATCCCTTTTCCCAAATTCCTCTCCATCGATTTACTCATCAGTGGATTGTATTTCTCCATCAATCCTTCAAGTTCTTGGAGCGACTTGCGCAGAGATTCCGCCTATGCGGACATTGTTAGCTGGCTGAGGTGCGCAGGTGGTAAAGTGACGAACGGTAGCACCCGCAGAGAATCGTAATTCTAGAGACACATGAGTCTTTCCAATGGCAATGTCCTCTGCCCACTTGTTAGACATGAACGGATGAACCGGTCATCACAACTGACTCTGTACAATAAACTCATGATTTGTGGTACCCCAATACTCATCGGAGAGCCCTTGTAGGTCGATCTCTTCGTTTGCCTGTGTCTTCTTTTCCTTGAACAGAAGCATTGTGACCCTTTGGATCTTCACGCGAATTTTGGATATCGGAGAAATATCTCTACGAGCACAGAGCCCTCAGTGTGCATATATAGCGAGAACAAGGGACGTACACGAGTTGGATTGGTGTCCAGGCATGGGTAGCATTCTTCCGTAATTCTATCTTCTGATTTCCCACAAACAACACCAGGTGATATACCGAATTTTGACCATCTTGCAGAGTGATTTCTGTATGACGCAGAAAATCAGCGGTGTGACCTAGATCGGAGTGAAGCGCCGCACGATCTAAATGTAAGCTTTTCGGTGGTCAGAGAACAATGCTGCGCTAGCTGTCTGGGTGCTCACAAGTGGATTGGCTTGGGTGCTTGAGTGGCCATGTTGGTTTGCCTTCGTAGACTTAGAGCCGAGGATAGGGAAAGGGGAGAAGGTGCAGATCGGCCGTTAAAGGCCACTTGGAACGTGGGATCAGTGAGGCGGATTATTGCGGCTACTCGAAAAGTGAATGAAGAGTGGATTGAAATGCGGCCGCCTCGCTGTTATCAAAGAAGCGCGAGCCAATGACGTGCCGTATCGTAAGTATGTCCGGCGATGTACAATCTCTCTCACCGTAAGTATCCCGCCCCGCCACAACCCTCGTCCATTCCCTACATCCCTACATCCTCAAACCTTGGAGTCCAGGGTCCAGCATCCTCCTTGTTCACCACACTGCACATGCCACCGTTTTGCCGCTCTACCAACCACAACCACAACCCATTGCCCTGTGTACTCGCTTTCACCGGCCACTTCCACACATGGATGTACTCTCCAAGGTGACGCACCAGGCTTGAAGCTACTGCCCCCGACGCCGTCGCACACCAAGACCGCGGAAGTTTGGAGTGGGGACCGCGTCGAAAATTGACGATGATGTCCGTCGCGCACTCGCCACCAACCATTTGCATTCCACCTTCGCGTTTTCCTCTTCCTCTTCCGAAGACGAAGACGAAGACGACGACGACGACTTTGCGTCCCCTTGTCGTTCTTCCAACATCGACCATGCGGCCAAAGAGGCTATCAGTCAAGTCCAGGCCTAAGCACTCTTCTACTCACTTTAGCGAGTCCTCTAGCAACGAGGAGGAAGGGTTGCTTCTGGAGAGTGATGACTCTCGGGAAATGATTTCGATCTGAGGTAAGTATTACACCGTTTTCCCAAAGTGAGCAAGCGCTAAATGCTCCACTTTCTCATGTAGTAAAATGCCAGACTTTTCCTGGCCATCCTCTCGTCGCCTATCCGCCTTCGTGTCGGCTCTGCGCTGCGGTTTTCATGTTTCCACATCTAGTCAACATCGACAGCCCCAGCATCACCACAGTAGTGCTGTTATTAGAAATCCACCCCGTCTCTCGACCTCCACATCGAACCCACTTCGATCTTCTTGACCTTTCTGCGGCCAAATGTGATTTTACCAACACCGACAAGCAACCCGAGTATCGACACACACCGAGTGTATCAACCTCTACCTAACGCCACCGCCGCCTCTCAACAATAGCGAATCTATCGGCGGCAATCTAATGACGACCAACTCACGACACCTCCGCTTGACCTCGGCCTCACCCATGACCCTCAACAACGCTCCATCTCACTTCACTACATTACAAAGGCCATGAACCTAATTCGGTCTGGAGCCATACCCGTACGGCGCACAAACTACACTGCTTTCACGGATTCTAGAGTACTCGATCACAATGTCCTGACTATGGACTCCATACTATCCCCATTTTGAACCCCCTTTCCCTACCCCCTTCATCCCCGTTGAAGTGTCACCACGCCGCGGATCCGTCACAGTGACAAGCACACGTCTTTGACGAACCGGATGGACTCTGCGCTGAAGGACACGTTGCAATTGAGGTTGTTGTCAGCGATATTGGTCGTGGGATTCCGCCCGAGAAGCCAGAGAGCATCTCCAGAGAATTCGAGCAGCTCGACGCCACTGCTGACCTCTGCTGACCACAGACCAGGAAAGAGACCAGGGTTAGGTGTGTGAGCAGGCATAGCCATATTCTCTCATTATTGATTGTGTCGTAGGTCCTGGTTTAGCAGTAGTCCCGAGGATCGTCGAACACCTTGGCTAGCAACTCCGAGTTGATCCTCGTATTGGTGACGGATCTCGCTTCTTCTTCTTACTGCCGTTGCCCTTGGCCGACCCAAATGCGTTCCATTCGCGACCTGTCTCAACCCTCGTCCAGACTATGGAAGCGCATGTGGGGGAAATGGCGAGATCAACAGCCCCCTATCGGCCATTTCAATTAGTCACATGTGCTCCTTCGACCAGTTCCAGGCCAGTGCCTCGTCGGCCACGGCCACGAAAGGTCACGCCGCCGTCGGAGGGAATATTCGAAGTAGGAGACCCTGTATCCCCTATTAGACCACCCAAAGCAGACGAAACCAGTATGGAACCTCCTATAGTCTCGGCTCAGAGGCAGCAGCAACAAGCACGGACTCTCCGAGTTAACTTCCAACCTCTTCAATCGCACATTCAAAAGTGTCACTATCTCCGTATCCCTATTGTAGATGTTTGTCCAATCAGCTCCACTTTTGGTCATTTGTAATCCTGATGGCTGATGCGGGACGATCCAATCAATGGCAAGGTGCTCCAAAAGCGTCTTCAGTCTAACGGCCACCAAGTAGCTCATGCCACCAACGGACAAGAAGTTAATGGCGCTATTTCCGCGGATCGAGAATTCGACTGCGGTTTAATAGACATTCAGTAAGCATCCATTGCGTCACGATGCTAGAGGTGTATTGACAAAGGGCATCTCAGAATGCCTATAAAAGATGGCTTCCAAGCCATACAAGCTATCCGAGGACCCGAGTTTTCTAACCTCTTGCAATTTCACTTAGAACCTGCCCTCACCATCATGGTCGTATCCCATCTTCGCAGGATCCGCTTCTTTGGAAGCAGTTCAACGGGAGCATATGGAATCGCTTGATATGGATGGCTGGATACTGAAACGCATCGACTTCAAGCGGATACACGTCATCCACAGCCGCATCACCAACCCTGAGCAACAGGCGTCAGGAAGCGTGGGAAGCTGGCTTCAGCTGGGAATCTGGTAGATGACTTCTCGCTTCTCCAGCACCTGTCCCATCTCTCCCCGCCTCGGGCGACGAAGACGCCAATATTCCGATTCCTCCTGAAGAGCGCGAAGACGGTCAATCGAAATCACGATTGCCGACGTCGGATCCGTATTCTACATCAGCACAATATTCATATCATCGCCGCCGTTCAAACCACTTTTCGAAAGCCGTGCATAGACGACCAACCAGCGAGCTGCATGCGGCAGGCACGGAAGACGGAGAATAATCCAAGAGGGGGTTAAACCGATAGATGCAATGGGGGCGACAAAGACAAGTCATGTAAAAGAAAAATTGAACTTATATTCGAAAGCAAAATTGTAAATCGAAATCGTGATTATTCTTTGAACATATAGATAATCAGGAGACGTTCATAACTGATATCAAGGGTGATCGAGATTGAGAAATTGGAGCTGAGGTGCCACAGAACACGAAGGACGTGCGTCTCTTCTGGAAAAGCTGGGGGGATATTACACGATATTCTTTTGGAAGATGGAGGGACAGACACAAAGGCGGCGGAGTCTAAAGGAGGCGTGGAAGAACGAAACGGAGCGAACGAAAATACACTAAGTCGGTTGGACCATTTCATCGAGAGAGCAAAGAGAAGAGCCTTATGTGATACACTTGGTTTAGGGCCAGGGAGACGAGTCTTGGAGTGGTAAGGAGAGAGGGAGCAAGCAGGCGTGAACGGCGAGGAGCGGGTTGGTTGCTCTAGTTTCAGTATGTCCATGGTATTGTGCCACGGGGAGAGGGGAGGAGAGTAGACCGCACTGTGGGTCGTAGTGTTGGGTTGTTGACTCGAGCGCAAGAAGGATAATGTGGAATGTCGAGGTCGCCATAGAGCCGCGCGACTTCCACAGGCGGCCGTTGTTGCGCTGGGATTTGTTGCGGGTAATGTGTACGATAAGGAGTCGGATTCGGATTCGGATTTATGTGTGTGGGTCGGGGGGCTGTATGTCGAGTAGAAAGAGGCTTGCGTAAACCGGCATTACACAAGCTCAATTTCATCCCCTAACCGCCTAGGTATACCTGGACGCATACGCCCCAGGACCACCGGTCACTGTAGCAGCCGCAGCCGCACCGGGAGCACGGCTCGCATCGCCCACACCTCCTCCGACGGACGAGAACAACACAGGGGGACCATTAACGCCTGAGGAGTCTCCCGCAACCGAACGGGGACGACCGGGTTCTCCACCTGCACCACTTCCAATCGTACCGTTGCCACGGCCAGAGCTGGGAGGCCATGGAGTGAGTCTCCACGAAGGGTATCGGGCGCGGCGGGGAACTGTGGGCTTGCATCGTCGAAATCGAATCCTCCAACACCGAGCACACCACCAGGCGCGGCACTTCCGTTGCTCATACCCATTACAAGTCCACACACGGCACCACCAAGCGGTCCATGCTGTCGAAACGTGCCAAATCCTCCGTAGGCAGCACCACCAGGACGACGATCGAGGGGCAAGTCATCATAACCGCCGTATCCGCCGCCGTATCCACCCCCGTACGGGTCAGGGGGCCAGAAGAGTTGGAGTCTGCCGCCGTAGCTGGTCGCCGAGGACAGAAGGCGGCCCAGCCCTGGCCCCGCCCCCAGCAACTCCATATGCGGAATGACCCATTCTCATACCGCCTCCGTAGCCCTGCGCAAGGTGCCCACGGTATCTACCACCGTAGTAGTCATATCCTTTGCCCCCCCAAGGAGTGGTGGGGGCGGATACATCCCGCAGTGTCCGTATGGCCTCCTCCGTTGTACATGTATCCACCTCCAATGCCGTGGGAATTGTCCCGTAGGCGTTGGGTGGTGGCAGGCAGGGCCCACAGCTAGCGTGACGGGCCGCAGTTGACGAGTTGCTCCTCTGTTCGGACTTGGACCACCACCATTGTTGTGAATGATACACTGAAGGCGTTCAATGATGTGGTTGACTTGATCGTTGGTCAGGGGTCCTTCAGGGACTGGAGTGGCGATAATTGGTGGGTAGCACCGAACTGCGGGGTTGCAAACACAGCCGGAGGGGCGGGGTTGGGGGGCGGAAGAACGATCTAGAATAGGCATGTAGCGGTCAGGTAAACAGAGGTATCAGGAGTAGTAAAGATACGCACTGCTGGCCCAGCTCAGGCGGATCTTACTGCCACAATAGCGCTCTCTGCGCCTGCCTTTCGGACGGGGCTTTGACCTAGTAAGACGTGTGTATTAGGGATAATAGAGAGACGCACAAGGGATGAGATGAACCACATACGTAGTGAGTTGGTCCAAATTGCGCGAAGAAGGTTTTTCGGAGATGAGTGGCGAGCGCCCACCTACAAGGACCTAGCAAACCGTTAATTAAAGTTGCGGCGGCATGGGGGGTTGATACACACACCGTTGGTCCGAAGGGGCACTCGGGTCTGGAGCCCCACTGAGCAAGTGCTTAAGCACGGTATGAGCGTGGGGGTATTGGTGGGCCCACTGTTGAATCTGAGCGGGAGAAAATCCAGGGGCGGCAAGATGCCGGATTTATTCGGATGGGGACCCTGCTGACGGTGCTGACGATGCTGGACCATGGTGTTGGACAGCTGCTCGATGCAGGCGACGAGTCTCGGGTACAACTCGTTGCGGGAGATGTTCTTCGAGATCTGAGAATCAGCGACTGTGCTCATGACGCTACGAAGGCGTTGGATCGTCGCGGGTGATATTGCCGGTCTTGCGGAATGTGTCGGGGACTCTTCTTCGTCAGCAGTTGCAACCCCGTTCTGGGATACCGGAAAGTCAGAGAGGACGCATTTTGCAAAACTGAAAGCATCACATACTGGGGCGAGAGTTGCAGTAGAGGTCTTGCCTTTCTGTGAGTGCGCGGATTTGATCGGGGGTGGGGAAATCGTCACGTGGACTGAGATTGGGACTGCGAAGACATTCGTGAGGTCAGCGTAAGGGACATTGACAGCAAGGTCGGCGACCACGATGCTGTATCCGATGGCGTTGTCGATGGGGCTGGGCTCCTTTGGTTAGAATTTTGGAGAAGAATTGGGCGGGGCGAGGGAGGAGCAATTGGTTTGTGGCAGACTCGGAGGGCGGCTTCTGGATTAGCCGCGATGAGCAGAGTGTAGCCAAAGTTGTTGGGATGACGGGTGGCGTTGGCTACGGCGGGAGGACGAGGGTTTGCGAGTAGGCTGCAAATGTGGACGAGGAAGTGCTCGTCTATCCAAGGCTCCAGATCGCCAAGAAAGAGGGTGGCAGTGGTGCAGTGGCGAGTGGCGAGTGGGAGATGAGGGAGTGGCTGGGCTGTCGTGATATTTGTGGACGTTGTAGTAGTAGTGGTGGTGGTATCGAGAACTAAGTACATTGGTAGCTAGATATGAGCCTTATCAACTTGAAAAAGGCAGCGACGCGAGCAGCTATCGACAGGCGAGACAGACGAAGGCGAGTATCGGAGAGAAGACGTGGCTGCTCAAGCCCTTTGAAGCTACAGGGAACAGTGTCGACTAGGTGAGACGGTGAACGAGCGAGCGACAGGATGGGAGAGAACGAGGTCAAGGCTCGTCAGGAACGGACGAAAAAAGATTGAATTACAACGCGTTGCGCCCACCTTGAGCCAAACCAACTTTGGTCACTCGCTCGAATTTTTGGCCCAAAATTCAGCATCAATTGCTTTGTTCATCAGACTATTCCTCGCCGTTGTAATGGCAGCCTCGTCATCGTGAGTTACGGGTCACGCCGCTACAATCACAGGCGCAGACGCTGACCAAAATTGCATTGGGCTTCATACACCCGCTATTCCGTTTCCTACATACCGAAAGTATTTTTCGGTCTGCTTTCTCAAGCTGTGCTATGCGTAGCGACGCTATCGGACGACGAAACGTTGCAACTCATTCTCTGACTCTCCGGTACCCCATTTCAGTGCGCATGTCGCATGCTACGGCGAAGAACAAGGCTGTAACCGCTGACGAGGAACAGTCCCCGACACAGTCCGCAAGGCCGGCAATGTCCACCTTCTCGCGTCGCCCCCCGACGATCCAACGCCTTCGTAGCGTCACGAGCACAGTCGCTGATTCTCAGATCTCGAAGAACACCTCCCGCAACGAGTTGTACTCGAGCCTCGTCGCCTGCATCGAGCCGCTGTCCAACACCATGGTCCAGCATCGTCAGCACCGTCCGCAGGGTCCCCATCCGAATAAACCCGCCATCTTACCGCCCCTGGATTTTCTCCCGCTCAGATTCAACAGTGGGCCCACCAATACCCCCACACTCGTACCGTGCTTGAGCACTTGCTCAGTGGGGCTCCAGACCCGAGTGCCCCTTCGGACCAACGGTGTGTATCAACCCCTCATGCCGCCGCAACTTTAACTAACGATTTGGTAGGTCTTTGAAGGAGGGCGCTCGCTAAGGACACCCCGAGAACCTTCTTCGCGCCATTTGCTCCAATCCACTACGTATGTGGTTCGTCTCATCTCTTGTGCGTCTCTCTGTTGTCCCTAATACACACGTCTCCCTAGGTCAAAGTCCCTCCCAGCAAATCATGCGGTTTCATTCAATTCGTCCGAAAGGTAGACGCAGAGCTCGCTATTGCGGCAGCAAGGTCCACTGAGCTGGGCCCGCAGTGCGTATCTCTACTACTCCTGATACCTCTGTTTACCTGACCGTTAGACATCCATTTCTAGATCGTTCCTCCGCCGCCCCAACCCCACCCCTCCGGCTGTGTTTGCAACCCCGCAGTTGTCTCAAAACCCTAATAGCGGACCTTCCGGGAGCCGCTACCCACCGAGTATCACCACTCCAGTCCCTGAAGGACCCCTGACCAGCGATCAGGTCACCCACATCATTGAACGCCTTCAGGGCATCATTCTCAACAAATCAGCTCGTCAACTGCGGCCCATCCCGCCTGCTGTGGGTCCTGCCTGCCACCACCCAACGCCTACGGGACACGTTATTCCAACGGTATTGGAGGTGGATACATGCACAACGGAAGTGGGCGTACGGACACTGCGGGATGTATTCGCCCCCACCGCCCCTTGGGGGCGAGTTCGGCCAGGGTGAAGTATGTGGCTACTATGGTGGTAGATACAGCGGCGGAGACCACGGTTATGATGACTTGCCCCTCGGTCGTCGTCCTGGTGGTGCTGCCTATGGAGGATTTGGCGTGTTACGACGGCATGGACCGCTTGGTGGTGCTGTGCGTGGACTTGGAATGCGTATGAGCGACGGAGGTGCCTCGCCTGGTGGTGCGCTCGGTATTGGAGGATTCGATTTCGACGACACGAGCATGGTTCCCCGCTGCGCCCGAAACCATGGCCTCCCCAGCGTTGGCTGTGGCAACGGTACGATCGGAAGTGGTGCAGTTCGGCTGCGGGAGACTCCTTGGGCATTGATGGGCTCCTTGGGTTGTTCTCCTTCCGCGTTGGTGGAGGTGCGAGCGATGCGAGCGGTGCTCACGGCGCGACTGCGACTGCTACAGCGACTGGTGATGCTGGAGCGTATGTGTTGAGGTATGCCTAAGCAATTAGGGGATGAAATTGAGCTTGTGTACAGTATACCGGTTTACGCAGGCTTCTTTCGACTCGACATACAACCCCCGACCCACACACACACACATAAGAATCCGACCCCGACTCCTTATCGTACATATCACCCGCAACAAACCCCAGCACAACAACGGCCGCCTGTGGAAGTCGCGCGGCTCTATGGCGACCTCGACATTCCACATTATCCTTCTTGCGCTCGAGTCAACAACCCAACACTATGACCCACAGCGCTGTCTACCCTCCTCCCCCTCTCCCCATGGCACAATACCGTGGACATACTGAAACACGAGCAACCAACCCGCTCCTCGCCGTTCGCGCCTGCTTGCTCCCTCTCTCCTTACCACTCCAACACTCGTCTCCCTGGCCCTAAACCAAGTGTGTCACATAAGGCTCGTCTCTTTTGCTCTCCATGTTTTCTCGATGAAATGGTCCAACCGACTTAGCGTGTTTTCGTTCGCTCTGTTTCGTTCTTCCACGCTTTCTTTAGACTCCGCCACCCACTGCTGCTTTTGTGTTTGTCCCTCTCATCTTCCAAAAGAGTATCGTGTAATTTCCCCCCAGCCTTTCCAGAAGAGACGCGCATTCTTCGTGTTCTGTGGCACCTCAGCTCCAATTTCTCAATCTCAAGCTCTTTTGATATTGGTCGTGAACGTCTCCTGATTAAGTATATACTCAAAGAATATTCACGATTTCGATCTTCACATCTGCCTTTGAATACTACAGGGGATGGACGGTCCTTGGCCGGCCCATCTGCTGAGCCCTCCCTGTAAATAAAACGACTAAACTACTATATATATCATATTATATTTTCAATTTCGGCTCTATGTACAAAATTTGAGGTAAATCGACTGAGAAATGCGCCCTCTGTGTTCCTTTCAATACCACCTGCGGACAATCCTTGCTGGGTCAATTCATGATGGCTTTCTGCATTTCAAATATATATATATATATTCATCTAACAACCTTAGCATATGTTTTGCACTCTATCCAGCCTCCCCATCCCCTTCATCTTCGTCCCACTCATCACTGTCTTCAACTACATGTCACTCTGCTGGTTTCTTCCGCCTGCCAACACCCCTAGATTGTGCTGGAGTGTCCTTACATTTTGGTTGCACTGGTACCTTTGGTTTCCGAGCACCTGGAGGAAGTGCCTCACCCCTCAGCTGCCACTCTGCAAGATTCTGGGCATGTTTTGCTGCCTTATCAGCATTAGTTTGCATCCTCCATGCATTATGTGCAGCTCTAAGATCCCTAAGGGACCTGTAGTAACACAACTTTGATATTCCTTGATAGCAGCTTGATGCCTCTCAGCAACTTTCCTGCAGTTGATTTGCCTCTTTTCAGCTTCACTCTTGGTAGTTCAAACCATTTGGAGGTGTCTGTGTAGCAACCTGGTTGTGGAGGAAGGTGAGTTGGCTGGGGAACACAGGGGGATGGCTGCCTCATGGCTTGGGCACTACATGAAGGAATTTTTTGAAATGCTGATTGTTTACCACACTTTCATTATATGTCTAGTGTATGTTTAGTGAATTAATATGAATTTTACTACCCACCAATGCAATGCTATAGCAAGTACAAGCATTCATTGTAGTCTGCTTGAGGAACAGTTGAGGCGATTCCCATTTAAAAGTTCACAAAGGTAGATGGATATTGTGGGATCTTATATTATTTAATACAGAATTTTGACTACGTTTACTGATTATGAATTGCGATTTCGGCCAAAGAGGGTATACCCTGTACATGAAAGAATTTTTTCATAATGCCAATTGTTACAGCACTTTCGTTATATGTCTAGTGTATGTTTGGTGAATTAATATTAATTTTACTGCTCACCAATGAAATGCTATAGCAAGTACAAGCATTCATCATAGTCTGCTTGAGGAACGGTTGAGGCAATTCCTATTAAAAATTTCATAAAGGTAGATGTATATTATGGAATCTTATATTATTTAATACAGAATTTTAACTACATTTACTGATTATAAATCGCGATTTCGGCCAAGGAGGGGACCTCGGCCAAGGACCGTCCATCCCTTGTAGTGCAAATTTTCTTTTTCTTTTCTTTTTCATGACTTGTCTTTGTCTCCCCCATTGCATCTAATGCGTCTTTGAATTCCTACCTCCCCTCTTTGGTGCCTGCCGCATACATCTCGCTGGTTGGTTGTCTATGCAAATAAATACTATTCTGCTGTGCTGTCACGAATGACGTCGGATGCATTGGGACAAAATGAGGAGCTTAAGGAAGACGGGATCGAGCTTCAATAACCACAAATCATTTCATACACCAAAGTATACAAAGGTTACGAGGAAAGCATGGTTAGCGCTGTGCACTGTTGAAAATTTGGGTCCAAGCGGTTCCAAAGACAAAGTCTTCGAAATCAAGAGAAACGAGTCGACCATGAGATGTAAGAGGAATTGTAATGAGAGTGGCCGTATGGAGGCCTGTACGACAATCTAGGGGTACCCAATAGAGTAAGCCGCCGTCTGAGTCTCTAACCCAACCCTCCGAGTCAGGCCGTGAATAAAAATGAGCATGGAGTGGATTACAAGAGGAGGATGGCTGATGGGAAAATGGCTCCGACACACGGATGGGATTGGTATTAGATCCAGAAACAACGTGCTGCTCATTGGGAGAGGAAGCAACGGACAGCGCAGTCGGAATTTCTCCCTCCAGAGGCCTACCAACGCCGGTATGAGTGTTGGCATCCCAGATTCGAATCGTGTTGTCCCACGATCCAGAGGTGATATACCGCCCATCCGGAGAGTAGGCGATGGACGACACATAGTTGCTATGCCCCTCTAGAGGTTTGCCAACTGCAGCACCAGTCTCGGCATCCCAGGTTCGAATCGTGTTGTCCCGCGATCCAGAGGTGATATGCCGCCCATCGGGAGAGTAGGCGACGGACTTCACATAGTCGCTATGCCCCTCCAGAGGGTTGCCAACTGCAGCACCTGTCTTGGCATCCCAGATTCGAATCGTCTTGTCCCGCGATCCAGAGGTGATATGCTGCCCATCGGGAGAGTAGGCGACGGACAACACAGAGTTGCTATGCCCCTCCAGAGGGTTGCCAACTGCAGCACCAGTCTCGGCATCCCAGATTCGAATCGTCTTGTCCCGCGATCCAGAGGTGATATGCCGCCCATCGGGAGAGTAGGCGACGGATGACACATAGTCGCTATGCCCCTCCAGAGGGTTGCCAACTGCAGCACCTGTCTTGGCATCCCAGATTCGAATCGTCTTGTCAGCAGATCCAGAGGTGATATGCCGCCCATCGGGAGAGTAGGCGACGGACCACACATAGTTGCTATGCCCCTCCAGAGGGTTGCCAACTGCAGCACCAGTCTCGGCATCCCAGATTCGAATCGTTTTGTCACACGATCCAGAGGTGATATACCGCCCATCGGGAGAGTAGGCGACGGACCACACATAGTTGCTATGCCCCTCCAGAGGGTTGCCAACTGCAGCACCTGTCTTGGCATCCCAGATTCGAATCGTGTTGTCCCGCGATCCAGAGGTGATATGCCGCCCATCGGGAGAGTAGGCGACGGAGTTCACAGAGTTGCTTTGCCCCTCCAGAGGGTCGCCAACTGCAGCACCTGTCTTGGCATCCCAGATTCGAATCGTTTTGTCACACGATCCAGAGGTGATATGCCGCCCATCGGGAGAGTAGGCGACGGACCACACATGGTTGCTATGCCCCTCCAGAGGGTTGCCAACTGCAGCACCAGTCTCGGCATCCCAGATTCGAATCGTCTTGTCCCGCGATCCAGAGGTGATATGCCGCCCATCGGGAGAGTAGGCGACGGA
>Ga0307515_10012764_pt1 | contig 15773 bp, 18 predicted proteins | sample 17_EM_MG_FD_194513 | JGI IMG/M metagenome (GOLD analysis project Ga0307515, IMG submission 194513) | Populus trichocarpa ectomycorrhiza microbial communities from riparian zone in the Pacific Northwest, United States - 17_EM | ecosystem: Host-associated > Plants > Roots > Unclassified | place... | reverse complement strand
TCGCGCCATCGAATAATTCGTTCGTTTAGGCATCCGGACGCGGCAGCTGTCAATATTGATAGCTAGGCCTTTGCTGTACATGCGACGGCCGTCATGCGATCCAAACCAAGAAAAGTCTGAGCTGCGACAAATCATCCACACTTTACTCTCGTCACATTTCTGTTGAGCGTATTATGACAGACATCTCGTCGTTCAAGACGCATGCTGATCCTCAGCTGAGCTCTGTCGCCCCGTTTGGTGGTCCCTCGCCGTTCACCTTCTCCAACGGCTCACCTGCTTTAGACGGCACCATCGACGAGGAAGAGTCATCAACCATCAAGTGCATCTGTGGCTTCCCTGACGACGACGGGAACACTGTTCTGTGTGAGACGTGTGATACCTGGCAGCACATTGTCTGCTATTACGAGTCACCAGAGCATGTACCAGACGTTCACGAATGCGCAGACTGCTCTCCTCGACCGGTCGATGCGAAACGAGCCGCTGAGCAACAAAGACAACTTCGGGAACTGCATAATATTGGCGAACGGAAGGTGAAGCCAAAGACTGCCACAAGAGGTCACAAGAAAAAGGTTAAGGATGCTCCGGGAGCAGTCCAGACGAATGGATGGGGCGTCCATGCGAACAACGACATCCATTATGGCACAGACAGAAAGAGTGGAAGCCCAAGGGATCAACCTCCACCAGCAAAACGGCCGAAAACTAGTCATAGAACCTCGGGTTCGGTCAACGTCATCAGCCAGACACCTACCGTACTACCGAGTTCTCGCAAACGAGCTGGATCGGCCATGTACAACGGACAAAGCCCCGTCAAGTCTCCTACTACTCCTGGACCTAACGGCTATACAGAAGAATTCTCTCCTGAGTTTATTCAGCTCTATCGCCAGCCGGAACCGGCCTTGATCGACTCGAATTCCTACACTGACATTGGGGTGGCCAATGAGATTTCTATGTGGCTTGATGACCCTGACGCTCTTGCTAATGCAACAAATGGAATGGAGCCGGCCCAGATCTTCCAACGCGTAGAAAATTCTATCGCAGACTTAGAGTCTATGGCACCAGCAATCACCAAACAGGCCACGGAGGACACTGGCGTGCTGGCCCATGGCTCTCATCCCCTTTGGCATTATCTCACCGTCGAAACCATGGTTCCTCGGAATGGTTACATTGGCGAATTAAAAGGACTTATTGGCCGTAAAGCGGATTATTTCCAAAATCCCCTCAATCGGTGGGACCTCTTGCAGCATCCGGAGCCTTTTGTCTTCTTTCCTCCTCACCTCCCTATTTACATCGATACTCGTCGCGAAGGTACTATATTGAGATATGCTAGAAGAAGCTGTAAGCCGAACATGATTATGAAGATTCTCACTCAAAGCCAGGAGGGAGGATGCCATTTTTGCTTTGTCGCGTCTGATGATATTAAGGCTGGCGATGAGCTGACCATTGGTTGGGAGATCAGTCCTGAGATCCGTCAGTTATTATCCAATTCTGTTACAAATGGCGATATACGAAAGGAAGGATTTAAGAAGGTTGAACCTTTACCACACTGGGTAGCCTGCGTCCTAGCTAATTTTGGTATATGCGCTTGCAACCATGGAGGAGGATGCCTTTTGGAACGCGCGCGCCGTCCGAACAACGGCCATTCCGAGTCCTCGATTCAGTCTAAAGTTAGCAAATCCAAAAAGTCCAAGAAGACTCAAATCTCCCCTCTAAGCACTGGTTACGCAACCAACAGCCGAGCGGGGAGCGAAGCATTCAATCGTGATGGCCAGGAAGAAGACCATATGGATAGCCGGTCAACGTCTGGCTCTTCCCGTAGTAAGCCAGGAAGTCGAGACATAACACCTATGACACACTTCTCTGTTGGTGGGCTGGATGTTAAAATGTCTGATCGCGAAAAACGGAAGTTGCAACAGCAAGAACGCCTTTTCGAACAACTCGAGTATGATGAGCAACATGGTCCTAAAAGGAGGAAACGAAATAGTGCCGGGTCAACGCTCAATACGCCCGGCATTGCGACTTCTGTAAGATCTTGCAACCAACCTAATTTGAGGGCTGAAACTAACTATGCCACACAGAAACAGCTTGGTCATCCTGAGACATCTCCTTCTATGATGTCTGCTGCCGTCTTTAAATTGCGAGGTTCTGAAGCCGTCATTTCGCGCAAAGTCATCAGCACCAACGGTCATCGTGCTATAGGAACTTCGGGAAGAACAAACTGCCATGTATCCAACCAGCCCCCTAAGCCACACCCAGAGTACGTAGATCGATCTACACAAACTAAGCCTGATGACCACCCAGGCACATCATTGGCAATTAAACCAAGTCCTTTCAAACCACCCCTTTCATTTAAACGGAAGCTTCTCCTACAGGCACAAGAAGAAAGACTACAGCGAGAACAGAGGCGATCGGTCAAGACGGAAGTCCAATCCCCGGCTCTGCAAGACGTTGCTGAAAGCAAGCAATGGAATGCTTCGGAATCTGCATACAAGGATACATCCACAATGGTTACTTCTGAATGTCAGGCTGATTCATCCGCTGCGCCAAGTCCTGATCGGCCTGCTCCTGAGGAGGACGTCGAAATGAAAGATGCTGATGATCCCGCTATCTCCACTTCTACCATTAGCTCTCCAAAGCCGGCACGATCGCCTAGTGCTCCTCCAACGGAAAATGCATCTCAAACATCACATCCTCCAATCCAACCTCCGCCTCCACCATGGCCGCCTTCATCAACATCTCCAACTCTATTCACTCCCCAACCCCAACAAAGACCCGTCGGTCTTTTTGTTCAGCTTCCTCCAACACCAGATTTTTCTACTCAACTTCCTTCAACCCCTTCCGGCATGGGCACACCAGGGTCAGTTAACAGCACAATTACCGCCGGCTCAATGGCCCAATCACCGTCTGCGCTGATATCTAATCCTGCACTCTTCTCTCCTTCAGTGGCGAGTGCTGTGAATTCAGGGCCGGCACGCAAGAAGCTTAGCCTAAGTGACTATACGAGTAGAAGGGCGAAAAGGAACATCGAAGCTCAGTCGGTTACTCAAATACAGTCAACATCTGCTACCAGCCCACACGCACACTTTATGCAAATGGCACAGGCTCAAGTTTCGTATTCTAGTAATAATGCACACTCTTCAAACTCCCCCCCAGCAGCTTCTCCTTGCACAAACGCAGCGGATACACAAAGCATAGCACGGGAAACATCACCAGCGCCTGCCCCTGCGACCGAAGAAGCGAAATCGCACCGTCCGCCGCTTTTTCCCGCTTCGGGCTGAATCGCCTTTCTTTTTTAGTTATTCTTTCCTTTACTCAGTGGGCGCCCAGCGCAGGGCGCCAGGCATGACCCCGTCACGTTTTAATGTACCATATTATATCCTCATGTTTTCTCCAGCGAGATAACCCCTCACGTTCAACCACTTTTCCAATGTATGGGATGGCATACTTCACAAACCCCCTTTCTCGCGCGCGTGCCCCTGCCGCGATGGGCTTTTTGTTGGGATATGGGAAAATTAGCGTCTGTCTGAATTCCTATTTTCCTTTGTGGGCGCTGTAAGGTGTTCAATGGATGGAATGGCGCAAAACCTGGAACAACTAGATAAAGGTTGGCATAGTGAGCGACCTGAAAGCGCTTTGGCGCTGCTGAATGAATGGTGATTAAAGTTACATTTTTAAACTTCCCCTTGGTCGACTTAAGTTTACATGAAATTTTAGTTTATAACGATGGGCAAGAAAAAAAAGGAGAAAGGGATCTTCCTAAAGCGAAAGACTTATATACCTCCCCAAAACGCCAAGCTTGAAAGAACATGCTGTTTCATCATTCAATTGATTTGACCGCGTATATCGTTCGTTATATGAGCCGGCAATGCGGCGTCCATCTCATGCGCATCATTCATATTGGCTCCTAACGGCGGCTTCGCAACGGAATCATAGTACTGAGTCACTGGCGCCGACTGGGCGGCTGACAGACGCGGACTCACGTTTCCAGGGTTCCTGGTAGGCCTATATATCGCTTTCAGTATCAGCAAGGCACCGGAACTACACACTATCCATGCCCATCTATCACTGCGGTGCGGAATAGGGGAAAGTTTGGAACGCGGAACTGACTTACGCCTGCGGATTCACAGCCGCATGCTGCTGCCCGTACGGCCCCAGCGGCACGCCCGTCCACGCGCCTCCACCGGCCCCGGGCGACCCGTTCGCGGAGCGCAACGAGTGTGCCTCCTCGACCGAGACGCCGCCCTCGGCCCTCAGCGAGTCTCGGCCGTACATCTGCGACTGCGCGATGTCGTAGGGGATGGTGCTGTTGCGGACCGAGTCGTCGATCTTCATCGGCACGAAGATCTGCCCGCTGGGCGACTGGTACATGCCGTGGGACGGCGGCGGGAGGTGCTGGGTGGTGGTGCGCTGCACTTCGGATTGCAGCGTCTTGGAGCGGCCGATGTAGAAGAAGAGCGCGGCGGCGAGGGACAGGACGGCGGCGGCGCCGATGACGATGCCGGCGATGGCACCGCTGCCTAGGGTGGTATGGGATGTTGCGGCGGCAGCTGCGGCGGTGGTGGTTGTGGCGGCGGCTGCGGTGGTGCTTGTTATGGTTGTGGAGCTAGATGTGGCGGTAGAGGACGACGCGGAGCTGGATGAGGATGCTTCGGCTGGGAAGGGCTCGCCCGGTTGAAGCATGTAAGCTGCAGCTAGGGCCATCGAACGCTGTACTTCGAGGGATGTTGTGGCATTCTAGGAGTGTAGTGAGTAGGGAGGGATGGAAAAGAGGTTGTCCGGAGGACTTACGGGGTTGATTACGCCAACCATGCCGTAGTTGATGCAAGAGCCGGGCGCTGAGCAGTAGAAGAAGATTGGGTAGGAGTCGTTGATGAGGACTGTCCATTTTGGTGGCTTATATATGTTAGTATAAGTGAGTAATTGGATATCGCTCAAGTCATAAGAGATGGAGGGTATTGCTCGCGTACAAGGCCTATGCCAAAGGTATTTAGGGAGACCCGCCCGCTTGGAGGACTCCAACAACCGTTTCCGGAAGCTGGGTTGCTACGGAAAGCACTCTGAAGTCCTCCGCAATAGGTCATAAATATATTCCTCATTGGCTTCGTAAGCCGTTAAGAACTCCAGGTCTCTGTGCTTAGATAGACTGATGCTAATAGAATAAAGAAGTTGCTTGTCATTGCCGCCGTTTGGAACTTACATTTGATAGAAGAACATCAACGGGGTGAAAGCCAGAGAAGAAGCCCACTTTATCTATTCCTGTATCTTCGTATGGGATGCAGGGAAACTTGTACTCTGCGCGGACTACAGAGTGATTGGGAGGGAAGAAGTCGAATTCGATGAGCTAACGGATTCGTCAGTATAGTTGTTCACCAATAGAGATAATAGTCTTTATCACATCTCCAACTGAAGCTTGCGTAACAGAAGGATTGAATTTGTGATCTCCATTCCCAACGGAGATGGTATGGGTCTGCTGAACGGAGGAGGTTGTCGCTGACGGCGAGAGGCTTTGCGACACAGAGCTGCCCTGTGCCAAACAGATAACGACTAGTTGTGTAAGGCTGAAGGAAAGGGCCAGGAGAGTTGTTGGAAGCCGAATCATGGCTACAAAGAAAATTCGCGTCTCAGTGACGAGGATCACCAGTAGGTGCTATAAAGATGAAACTGCGCAGGGCGAAAGAAGAGGAACCAAGAGGATGGAAGGACCCCAACTGCCATGGAAATACTTCGTGTCCGCCAAGTTGATACCGATTCAGCCTTACATTGTCCATGAGAGTACGGAAGCAATTAGATAAGAGGGTGGCGGAAATGGGCTTGAACCTGCACTGTTCAATGGATATTCCACGCAATACCAAGCCCGAGCTGACTGGGGGGCCATCCCGCGAACAGACATACGAGAAACATTGACGATCGGAATGAAACGTGGAGTCTCCTGAAATGAGCGCGGCTTCAGCCACAAATATTGATATTATAAAAGTATAAACACCAACATGAATACAGACAAAAAACAACCAAGGTACTTCTTGAGAGAAAGACGGGAAAAGAAACACCTAGGACAAACGAAGTATGCAAGGTGTTTCAGGCGACAGGAAGCAAGACATTCAGCTCGGGACCCCGCACGTAATTGCTGTTGTCCGTATTGGCTTTTTGCTTGGCACGCCTCTAGACCCACCCTCAGAGGCTGAATAAAGAGCGCATGCTTTCAATCTATGTAGTGGAGTGGACCAATTATTCAGCCATGCTTTGAGCCTTCCAAGGATGATCCTTGACGTGCCTCAACACATAGCCACGCAATTTCAAAAGTCTTTAAAGCTCCTTTGAGCACCAAGTCAAAGTGCCTAATCAATTTCTTTTCTCTTTGGAGTCTTGGTTTCGTCTGATGCTCGTCAAGTGGAAGTTCCGGAACAATCTGAAGGGTTGAAAGCTACACTGCATATCTGTAAATGAACATGCATAACTGACCAAAATCAATTCTCGCTAGTAATAAATCTACCCCAATCAAACAAAATCTAAGTGTCGCTGTGTAACATGAGAACCGGAACTAAAGATAAGCGGGTTGCTTTTGTTCTGCTATCTTTCAAATAGCGCAAGGAGTCTACTGTACTCGCTCGCATATGTTCGAGGACCTAGGTCCGTACCAGACTTTGGATTCGTAACTGGTCTAAGTACACCAGGATAATAAAAAGTGACAGGTACAGCCAAGAAGGCCAAATAAGCAGAATGTAGGCACGATTAAGTGCTAGCGTTGACCTTGGAGTTTCGGCCTGGTGTTGTCGCAGCGTTAACATTTCTGCGGCCCAGATCGACATTTGTTGAGTCCAAGGGTATTTGGTGCATTTGAAAAGGCTGTCCGGTCACCCACGTGCGCACCCCATCAAAATACTTGAGAATATGGCACAAGAAAAAGGTAATATAGGCGCGATATGACGATATTACAAGCCTCAAGAATCACAAAATAAACGTCCTGAAGCTCCAATTGTGCATCTGCATACTAATTACTAAGGCCCGGGCCTTCTCCTCCAATCGGACAGACTTTTCAAATATGTACATTATATACGTATAGATATATTTCGGGAAGACTTCGGCTAAGAGAAACTCGAGGTCCACTCGATTTACTACGGTATCAGGCATAAGTTTCGTTAGTATGGTGGCGTTCTTGGCTTGCAGCGGTAACTTTATAATAAATAGTTAGTAAGAGCGCCGAAAGATCCTATAGAACTGATTGGTAGAAAACCCTAGTAAGAATCCTGGCTAATATTTCACGCTAATTTTCGTACTAACGAAACCTATGCCTGATACCGTAGTAGTCGTGGCCACCCTAAAAAAAGGTTTTATATAAGACGTCTCTACTACCTTTACAACATTTAGTCGAAATTTAATTAAAGTCCTTTTATAAACTTAATTACTTCTGTATTTATTTTAAGAACTTCAAGACATTATAAGAAGTTGTTGTTAAGCAAGAAGCGTCGTAAATACACTCCATATTGGCACATCTGGTGTTGGGGAGGCCACGACTAGTCGAGTGGGCCTCGATCTGTCCTGGGTTAACGTCACAGCAGAATGTTCCTGGCGAATTCACTGATCTAGATGGAAATCTTCTTAACTTCAGCTTATATCCTTTATTCAGTGTTCCGAAATTAAGTTAAGGGAGCGCAAGGGGAAGATATTGTTGAGGGTTTCTCACTTACGGTTCGGAAAACAGGAGATTTGGGACGTCAAGATCAACCTCTTCTTCGTAAACAAGAGCCATCCCACTATGAGGCCGAAAACTTTCTTGAACGAAGACCGCACTATTTCAGTCATAGAAAACTGGACGTCATCAAAGCTTGCAAGGATTTCGTTATTAAACACTGTACCCTTTACAGCTCAGTAAGCTTCAAACTCTCCATCCTCTTTCCTCAAATCTACCAACCTACCCTCGGGCAGAAAATAATAGATCGCACACCCTCACGCCTGCGTCCCCACCGTGCGCCTGCCTTTCCAAACCCCCACCGAAATTCCATACCCCATACCCCTAGCGCCGTCAGGAAACTCTCAGCGCTAATCAGCCCGACCGTGTAGCCGGTCGCCTGCAACAGGCTGTAGAGCACGACGAACGCGGGAATGGACTTCGTAGTTAGAGTAGTGTAGCAGCCGCCGATGGTGAATCCGAGAATGACGAGCCAGCGAACCCGAGAATGCCGGTCCATTTGCGCCCGATGCGATTGACGAGGTGGGCGCCGAGGAGGACCCAAGGACAGGAAAGAGAGCGAGGATTATTTGCCAGATAGCGATGGTGGGGACAGAGTGAGTGGGGACGAGGGAGTTGACTATTACTAAGGACATGATTGAATTGTGGCCGGATATTCGTTGGCTGAAATACTCTATCATGTCATATGGACGAAAATATGTAGGAAGGTCCTCAAGCTGACCCTGCAGGTTTAGATAATTCAAGGGACTAAACGATGGATTGGAAGGTTGGCCGAGGAGATGAGAAGAATCTTACAAGTTAACAAAATCATAGAGGAAAAAGACACTGCTAGTACCAATTAATCGAAGCCAATAACACTGAATCACCGATTGCCATGGAATAGATCTCTTCTTGAAGTTGCTCTTGCGGAATGGCAACCCATCATGCATTTTCAGACGAAAGAACACTACAATCAAAGGTAGAAGCATGGAAATGGAGTACATTGCATGGGAGGAGTCCATAGCAGCCTTTTCAACACTGTTTAAAAAACTCCAGAAAATGCGAGATACCCAAATTTAAAGTTTGTTCCCCATAATTTTGCTCACTTTGTTACTCGCAAGGTATCAGATAAAGCTGCGCTATCGTCTAATAAAGCATGTGTCATCCGTGTTGAAGACATTTAGGGCAGTGGATACTTAGTCGAGCCTCTTATGTACCTTTTGGTGATAATGTGGACCAGCCTTTCCGATTATTCTGTCATTGATTTGTTGGACAACTTTCCATTGATTTCCCTCTCTCAACTTTGCCAGGGTAATACTTCTCGGAAATCGAAATAGAATAGCGACTTGCTGGATGAACCCAGTATATGGAAAATAACAACTCTATCTCCCGTCCTAGTACATGGGTTGGAGCAAAATCAAGCCGGTTTTAAACTATTCTGACACCTAATGGAAGTCATAAATAGCTATTTCTTTTCTTACCCAATGGAGCCTTTCTATATAACCTATCAACCCTACCAACGCCATACGCTAGACCGTGATGATCTAAATATGAACCAGATATACGACATCAACCATGACCGCAAAGTCAGAAACATATGTACACAGAGATGAGTTTCATGAGCCCATACCCAAATCAAAAAGACTAAAATAAAGAAAACGAACCCTTAGGGAATACAACCGAAACGGCCATCTAAAATTTCTATGCGCCTAACCAAAAAAAAGCTCTATAGAAAGAAAACTTGCTTTTTTACTCTAATTTCTCCATCAAGCCCTTCCTTACCCTCATATTCACCACTCCTCCAAAACCAAAAGCGGGAACAATCCGCCCAATCCGCGCAAAGCAGCTCTTAGCCCAGTCCCTTGCCACTTTACTTGCTCTTTCCTGCCACCGCACGTTCTCCCTGTTATACAAGTCCAGCCCAAGCAGATGCAGCGGGGTGCTGACTAACTGCACTGCTGCGGGGGTCAAGAACTGTGCTGCACTCGCACTACTCATGTGTCTTTCAAGGGACTCGCCGAAGTGGTGTGAGAGGTGCGGCGCAATGAGTGGTGGGAGGTTGAAGGAGGCGAAGACCGTGAGACAGTCCCTGAGTGTAAAAAGGGCGAAGGTTGCGGCAGGGACGGGACGTGGGATTTGGTTCGGGGAGCCGAACATTTGCGTAAACCGGCTATCTTTGTAGAGGCATAGGGCGAGATTGGAGGCAGAGGTTGCGACGAATTTGCAGGGCCCGGCTGTGGCCGTGGAAGCTGGCTGAGTACGGAGGGTCGAGGAGGCGGTATCTATTGAGTTGGCAGTCATGTAGGTGCCACAGTACAGTGACTGAAGGAGAAATATTAGCGATTCGCACATTTGTCGCAGGGCAACAGGATCTTACAAAAATAAGCGCAAATGGCTTGGAGAAGACGAAGCGGTGAGGCCGGAAAAGCATTTGTCGAAGAGAAGACTTGAAACTTCCTCCCAGCGTATTGCGCCCGGAGGCATTTTCAATGATACCACTATTGATGAATGAGTATGGTAGGCTATCTAGAAGTCTTTTAACTTGAGTACGCACCGGTCGATTATTGTAATTATGGGCGTAACGAGAGACCCAGCAGCAGCCGCTGCAGTGAGATCTGCGCCCAGCCTTAAACCAAGGTTCCGTGTGTTCCAAGACGATGCTGTGGACTTTCCAATGGGCTCCATTTTGCTCGTGATGGCCGAAGGCCTCCAGCTATCGACGTGGACAGAAACTGGTGAAGCTGTGGCATCTCGCGATGAGGCTGCCACGCGTCGAGTGCTTTCCTCCCCCATGACTCCCTCCTCTTTTGTGGGATCAGATGTCCGCAATAAAACATACGGGCGTAAATTTCAGGGCACCGATGCCATTGGTAAAGGGTCTGCCGGCTGGTGGGTTGACAATTGCTCTTATGATGGTTATGACAGTAATGGAGTCATCCAAGAAATTCTAAGCCGCAAGAGGCCGACACGCCGACTTCGGCTACCAGTCGGGCAAAGCTCCCGGATAGGGAAAACGCGCGCAAGACACCGAAATATACCGGACGTACGGCTGTTTCTCCGAATATTCTTATCAAAGCTGACGTCTATTCCTATCATGCATGTAGTCACAGGTGAATTCGTCCAAGATCAGCCTCCGATGCTATCTGCTGGCATGTTGACCAGCCAATTCTCCCAGAACCGTAAGCCATCCAATCCTTGCTCTCGACACAGTACACCCTTCTCCTCGGCCATTTCAAGCTCTTCACTTGCCACTCCTACACTCCAGCCGAATTTTTCCGCAGCCTCCTGTGCAGTGACACCTCTCCCATACAAACGCCAATCCCAAGGAATCTCGCTAGCAGGTGGCTCGTAGTGTAGTTCTCGAAGCCACGAGAGTAAACTGGCAATAGTCTTTTCGTCTGTTCTATCGCGTCCCTGCACTACCAAAAGGCCGCTCTTGAATCGCCGTAGGCGCACTGGTAGTTTAAGCTTGTCCCAAAGTCGCGCGGCTTTTTCAAAGTCCGTTGGGCTTACCAATTCAACTCCACCTCTTGCGCGATTGAAGAGAGCCCACAGATCTACTAGAGTTATGATGCCGCCTTCCCTTTTCAATATTCCCCTTGTATCGTCAGTCAGTAACTCCGCGAGATTCCTAGACAGCTCAGATACGTATAGCGAATCCGAGCCCGACCCAAGCATGTCCTTCGTAGTGACGAGCCCAAGCGCAGATGCGGATTGCGAGAGTAGTGCACTGGCTTCTGAATTGCCATTTGTGCCCAAGTTGGCTTGAGAAGCGAACGACTCCGCGAGAGCAACAATTTCCTTAGCAGATGTCATAAGGGCTTCTAGGTCCTCAAATGCCGTTCCAATCATCAACTCGTTATTCTTCCTTTGCTCCAAGCCTCTTCGTTCAAGTCCGGCAATACCAACAACTTTGTTGCGCTCTGGATCTCTTTCGCTTTGGTCAGAAACAGGAGCATATCCATCTTCGAACACTCCTGAAGATCGGTTTGGTTTTGGGATAGGTGGGGCGCTTTGAAGCAACCACTTGCGTTGCACCAGTGCGTTTTTTAAGCGTTCGTAGAATATTTTCTCTCCGCCACTACGGAAGGAGAACTTGATACACTCTATCGACTCACCTTGGAGTGGTAAATTTGTCAAAGACGGTCCAGGTGAATCTGACCTTCCGCCATTTCGGGCGAGCTCAAGGCGTTTATCCGCGATGGATATCAAAGAAGCCCCACATATTTCACACGATAGTAGAGAAGGATGATTCTGGAAAGTGCATCGAGGGCATTGAAAGGAAGTAGCGGGTGCGGATGTAGATAAATCGTTGCTTAAGCTAGCCGCGGATATAAAATTCCCATAATCGTTAAAAACTCTTTGCGGTGTTGGGGCAATCGGTGAACTTTGCCGGTTTGTCATGGCTGTTATTGCAGCTTTTACCACATGGACTAAAGGCGGTTTTATTCCACATGCAAGGCACGGAGGAAGCGGAGTATGGGCGTTCGCAGTCGCGGGGTCGAAATTCGACGGTACAGGATTAGAGAACGAGCAGATTGGACATATCCAGGTGGCACTGGTCGCAGGCGCGGGGGCTGGAGAAGGCGCAAGAGAGCGTAGTGGACTTCCATACCTTTCCGGTGTTGTCGAAATCGGGCTGCTTGTCGTATTGCTCCCTGGTAGGATAGGAGGGCCGCGAGTTGAAAGGGAGAGTCGCTTGGATGGCTTAGGGTAGAGCGTTATCTTTGGGGATGATTTGAGGAATCCTGCCTATTGATACATTAGGTCTGACCTTCTCGAAAAGGTCAGAGCATCCTCACATAAAATTCAGGACGCTCAACGTCCTTTAAGTCGATTGCAACGGAACATTTTCTCGGCTCTTCGTTGTCAACGTAACAAGCCCGATGCGACGTCAGGTATGCATGACCGTTTTGATATTGGGGAATCTTATATTTCCTACACCAATCCTCATAATTAACACTGCTTACGACTACCTCATGAACCATGAGCTTCAGTAACAGAGTGACTTACCCTTCGTAGAGTCCAACGGCATCTTGGACAAACAATAAAGTCTCCTCCGGCAGAAGGGAAGGACGCAGAGCAGTAGTGAGGTCAAGCTGGTGAAGAAACATTCAGGACATCTGGGTCGAGCAGAACTTTCGACCACGCAGAGGTCGATATCTCTCGTCGTCTGCTCGGGGCTGTCCAATCACTCTAATTGAAGCCATTATCATATTGAAAGCCTTGATTGGGCTGATGGCTGACTAATATCTTGGCACCCGTTTAGTTCGCTCTACAACGTGCCAGATCACCTTCCCTTTCCCACTCACCAGTCCACACCGACTTCACTAAACCACTCCCTCATCAAGGATTTTCTTAATCTCGCCGTGCTCTCTACACCTTTGTCTTTGGAGGCGTAGTCCTCGCTAGGTCACGTTCTTCTACTCATCATGTCCACTCCAGCTGCAGTGCCGTGGCGACAACAACCACCTGCACCAGCATACACCGCCGTACCGCCCCGGCGCACTTTTACCCGCCCTGAACCCGAAGTGAGTTCATCGCGCCCAGCAATTACGGGAATGCGCGATGCTAACCGTAGCGCTCAGAAATCAGCACCTGAATCTAAACCAGCACCGAGGAAAGTAGACTGGCCTCAAGGGGTCCGTGAATATGTCCAACGATCGTTTGCTCCAGAGGCCACTGTGCCTGGTATCGAACGCGAGGACATGGAGAAAAAGCTGAAACAGATTATTTCAGAGGCGGCTGAAAATAACACGCTACTCGAAGTGGACTGGAACTGCCATCCACTTCCTCAACATTTCATATTGCAAGATAGAAAGATGGCTTTAGGAGTGGATGGAAATAAGAGTGTTTGGGCAAATGGTTCCACCTCCGACCGGGTGAATAATTTCAATGGGCAGACTAACAACGTATCATTATCTCCCCCACTCAAGAAACGAAAGTCTAGCGATGTACCGCTGACCGACCCTGTCGATGATAATCAACCCCCATGGAGAAAAACTAACAGCCGTAATGTGTTTGAAGATCGTATCACCTATGCAAACCAAGGCCAGGCGGACCGTGTCGATAAACGCCAACGCAAAAACCAGGATACCATCGCAGGAAAAGGTTCAAGTAAGTTCCCGCAAGCCGAGCTGGAGAAGCGGAAACAACGCTTCCAGCTTGCGAAGCCCATGAGTCAATCGCCGCAACCCTGGGCATCCCCTCGAGATGACTCCGAAAATGAAGTCAGTACTGGCCCTGTTGTGGGAACATGCCAAGATTTGGAGAAGAAATATTTCCGTTTAACCGCACCACCAAAGCCCCAAACCGTTCGTCCCTTGCCCGTCTTAGAAAAAACCTTGGAGCTCTTAAAGACAAAGTGGCGTAATGAGAACAACTACGGTTACATCTGCGACCAGTTTAAGTCACTACGCCAGGATTTGACAGTTCAACACATCAAGAACGAGTTCACCGTCACCGTCTACGAGATCCATGCAAGAATTGCATTAGAGAAGGGGGATATGGGTGAGTATAATCAGTGTCAGACGCAATTGCGGGCGCTGTATTCGCAAAAGCTTGGAGGACATCCCGAGGAATTCCTGGCTTATCGTATTCTCTATTTCATTCATACGTGCAACCGGACCGACATGAACGACGTACTGGCAGATCTAACCCCCGCAGACAAAAGACATCATGCCGTCAAGCATGCGTTAGACGTACGGTCTGCGCTAGCTTTGGGCAATTACCATAGGTTTTTTCGGTTATATCTTGATTCACCGAATATGGGTGCTTACTTGATGGACATGTTCATTGAGCGCGAGCGCCTGGCAGCTCTCGCTAACATTTGCAAAGCGTAAGTTTTTTCCATTGCTCAAGTAGTGTGTTTGCAGATAGCTAACTGTTTGACAGTTACAAGCCGGACGTGAAAATTAGATTTCTCACCGAAGAACTCGGCTTCGAATCGGATTCTGACTGCATAGAGTTTCTATGCGAGCACAACGCGCAAGACCTTCTTAAAGAGGCAGACGAGGACGTCCGGTTGCTCACGGGCAAAGCCGGGCTGTTGTTCGAATCTTTGCGCGGTGCAGCTTTCAGCAAAGTAGACATTAAAGGCCAAATATGACCCTGATGAAGCGGCGTAGCGGCAAGCTATGTATCTCGCCGTCCTTGATTTTCGAGTATATTATTACGCGACGATCATTACCATGATCCCGTGAAAACTTCTTCGATCCTATTTCGCCTTTCTCGACATCCTATTACTTTCATCATGCCATTAGCCATATATTCATCTTACTCTTTTATTTTGCGGGCTCAGTTGTTTTGTTTCAACATCCGCAAGGCGCTACTTCGTTTCGGCGGAATTTTGCCGACCGGACCGTGGGGTTCCCGCTTCATGCAGTGTTGCGAGAACCTTCTTTATCATAGCCTCAGACGTTTCACGTCTCGGAACTGCATTCTCGGCCTACAGGGCTAGATGCAGACTGGGGCCGGTACCCATTTCGAGGTCTGAATACGTCACCAGTGTGACGTATTAGGCGACGTGGGACAAGCGTTGTCAAAAGGCGAAAAAGCAGAACCCCTATTCTAGGTCTAGTCTCTTCCGACGACTGGCCGGGATGAGTTTAACATAAAGGCTTGAGGGTTCCACCAAGATGGTTCTTTGTGTCAAGAACAAGGCTGTTGGAACGCCTTGTTGCTACCTCCCACGTGCTTAGCGCGCGAATATCAGAGGACATGGAATGACAAATCTGACGGTATGCTTTTTTCTTGTGCTGGGTTTCGTGCTATTTTGACTTGGTTTACACGTCTTCTTGGGACACTAGCAAAGTGTAGGTCGGCCTGAGCGCTTCTCTGGGCGGCATGCACTGTTTTCGGCGTGTACACCAATCTTTGATGGATAAATTTTTGGGGCGCAAGTGGAAGCCAATCATGTTGGAAAGATGGTGTTCGGTTTGATGATTCGTCAAGGGCGGCGGGAATGCTAGCTCTGACCTATTTTTTCAACGGCGCTGTTTTTCCCACATTCTAGGGCTTACGGCGCGGAATGGGAGGTCTACTCGCGCTGCTTATGCTGGCTTTCGTGTAATTGACGCGTGTGTGTGGTGACAGTGAACGGGTGACCCTG
>Ga0307515_10012763_pt1 | contig 15773 bp, 19 predicted proteins | sample 17_EM_MG_FD_194513 | JGI IMG/M metagenome (GOLD analysis project Ga0307515, IMG submission 194513) | Populus trichocarpa ectomycorrhiza microbial communities from riparian zone in the Pacific Northwest, United States - 17_EM | ecosystem: Host-associated > Plants > Roots > Unclassified | place... | reverse complement strand
TTCGCCGAGACGTCGGCAGCCAAAGGGTCGGAAGCCTGGGCCGCGATAATTGCTGGCATGAGATCGTCGTATGGTTCCACTGAGACGGTTGCCAATAGTCGTGCCACAGGCCTTTCATAGCCGATCTCGTAGTTGGGCCGTCTGGATGGGCCATCGGCTGGGTTCTTGCTGCCTTCCAGGTGCTTGATGACAAAGTCGTAAGGCGAAAGAACTTCCGACCACCTGGCTTGTCATCTGGAGAGTACTTTGGATGTCTGGAACCATTCGAGATTCTTGTGGTCGCACTTAATTAAAACCTTGTGATTGGCGCCCTCGAGGTAGTGTCGCCACTGTTTTAGTGTTTCCACGATGGCCAATAGCTGCCGATCATGAGTATCATAATTCTGTTCGGCTGAAGAGCATTTCCGGGAGTAGAAATTGACTGGCCTGAGAACCCCGAAACCATTCTACTGGTTGAGAATGCCCGCAATTGCGAATCAACTTGCGTCCTTTTGGAGAATGATCGGCTGGGCCGGATCGAAATTCTGGAGGATTGGTGCCTCGGTGAAGGTCGTTTTCAGTTTCCGGAACGCCAATTCGGCTTGCCGCGTCCATTTCCATTTGAGTTTCCCACGGTTTTCTGACTTCTGGCGTCGACGTCTGCCTTCTGCTGGCCCGCCAGCCTTATCTGGCATCTTTAGTAGTTCTGTAAGCGGAAGAGTCACCTTGGAATATTTCCGGATGAATCTTCGGTAGAAATTCGTGAATCCGAGGAGCACCTGGACATCTCCAATTGACTTTGGTGTCGGCCAGTCCTCGATTGTGGAGATCCGGTCCGATTCCATGCCGACTCCGTCAGGAGTGATAACAAACCCCAGGAAGCTGTCTTCCGAAACCCCGAATTGGCGCTTCTCGGCTTTGCAATAGAGGCCGAATTCCATAAGTCACTGCAGCACTTGGCGCACATGCTCCTCGTGGTCCTTTTCGTTTGTCGAATAGATGAGTATATCGTCGAGGTAGCATACTGTGAAGTGGTCAATGTATGGCCGTAGGCAATCATCGATATAGGACTGGAACGTGGCCGGTGCGTTTGTTACACGGAATGGCATGACCCGGTATTCGAATTGGCCGTAACGCGTTCGAAAAGCCGTCTTGTATTCATCGCCTTCCTTGATCCGGATGAGGTTATACGCACCGAGGAGGTCCAGCTTCATAAATATCCTGGCCTCCCGCACACGGTCAAGCATCTCTGAAATTAACGGAAGGGCATACCGATTTTTCACCGTCGCTTTGTTAAGCGCACGGTAGTCGACACAAAGTCTTAGTCCTTCATCCTTCATTTTTGCAAAGAGAATTGGCGCCGCCGACGGCGATGATGACCGCTGAATAAACCCGTTGGCTAGGTTTGCCTGGATGTAAGCCTTGAACCTCCTCAACTCGAACTCCGATAGGTTGTAAATCCGCCCATATGGCAGGTTATAGCCGGGGTCCAAGTGAATTGCATGGTCGGTTGATCGATGCGGGGGAAGTGTCTCCGCCTTTATTTTACTGAAAACCTACACAAAATCTCCGTATATGGCCGGGATATGTCCTCAATCGTCTGTAGGCACCATCCTTGTCGTTGTGCCGGATCCATCTGCAAACGTTAGTTCTCAATTCGTAATATAAATATATGGAGCGGGAAGGAGGAATATCCAGGAGCCCGGATTTAAAACGGTTCGCCCATGAAAGAGCCAAGCCCCGCCGTCCGGTACTCCCTTCGTTTCTCGGCGAGTCCGCAATGTTTACACGAGTATACCCTTGGGAATCATTTTCTAGCTGTTGCCGCCGCTGCTCCCTGCTCGCCAGTCCAGCGCATGGGGCCTATCTCACTCACCATCAGTGATGCCTTCCACGGTCGCTCCCAGCAGCCCTGTACAATCTCCCACTCTTAGGAAGAATGGCCCGACGACCTGCTCACTGGCCAGTAGATCGTCAAAGGCAGTTGCTCCGAGTATTTGAATATCTGGGATACCGCCGCCTCCTTCCGAACACGCCTCCTCACTAGCCTTAGATCCTGGTGCATTCCCGGGGCATTCCGCATGGTCTACCCGGTACACTGCCACCACTTCCGCTCCCCCTGGGGTTCGCACAGCCAAAAGTCGACCGCTTTACCAATCGACGTCAGGATTCCTGGACTGTAACCAAGGCAATCCCAAAACTAAGTCGTAAGCCCGCATCGGCACAACTAGCACCTCCGATTCTTGAACCAGTGATAAGTGCTCCATATACTGAACCATGAACGTTGTCTTTCGACTCTCGCTCGGATGAGCCATTACATGGCCGTTGAGGCATAGGGTCGTGACGTATGCTGGTTCGTCCGCTAGACCAAGCCGTTTTCGCACTCTCGGTGTCATAAAGATGCTCGTCGCGCCGCAATCGATGAGAGCTCGCACTCGTTGCATTTCCCCATTTCCATCTCTTATAAAAACCTCGTGAATAATATGGGACGTGTCCCGTCTGGATGTTCCGCATAAGTACTGACTTGACATGTGAGCTTTTGGGCTCTCCATCAACACCCTTGACTTCAAAGCGATCCGATGGGGTTGTATGCTGTCCATCGTCGCCATCAAAGTCTGCATTGCCAACCTCTCAAAACCCAATTCCGCCTAGTCGAACCTCTCCCTTCGGGCCAGATGCCGAGCGAGGCCTGTGAGTTTTTTGGCTGTTGATTGTCGAAAGACTTCTGTCGCTTGATTTGGTGTCCTCAGTCCCTATTTGGAGCTAATGTCTGGTCCTGCTGTGGTGGGTTACCTCCTGGTGGGTATTTAGGGCAGAAGCTCACCTTATGGTTCGGAGATCCGCATCGTAAGCATTTGCCGCTAGAACGTCGGATTTCGAAGATTTCAGTTGAGACCCATGGTCCTGACGTTAAGCCTGACAATTGTCCTCCGCCGCCTGATTTGCCGTGTTTGTTTGTTCCTGATTGGCCGGACTTGCCGCCGCCGGTGGTGTCGGCTGGCTCGGAGATGGATGGCCGGTAGCCTCGTTTGCTGCCTTAGGAAGATGAGTCCGTAGGCAGTTTCTGCTGCTGTTGCTGCTGTTGTTGCTGCTGCTGTGGCTTCTTGTTTTCAACAGGTGTAACTTCCGAGGCCGCGGCCTTATCGAAGAACTCGTCCAAGGTGTCAAATCTGCCGCAGGCGGGCGTCATCGGTCCAACTTTGTTCTTGAGAGAGTTGCTGAGGCCTGCCCAGACAATATCGTAGAGGACTTCTTCATGCTTCTGTAGATTCCACCCAGCCTGTCTCCAATCAGCTTTCACACGATTCGCATAGGCTCTGACCGATTCTTGCGGAAGTTGTATGTATTCCTGCATGAGCGTAATCACCGCCGCGCGACGTCGATCCTTATCCCTATCAACCTTGCCTATCTCCTGTGAAAAGAGGTTGAAGTTGTGTAGCCATGGGCCGGATTCCCCAGATAAGGCGCCTGCCCATTCCGAAGGGTCTGTCATCGCCGTCTGTCTGAGTGCCGGGTTTTGGTGATTTCTCGAGGCGTCCAGAAGAGAGATCGCGTATTTGACGTGATCGGGTCTACCGCGTGGGAATAGGAGGCCGTGGGAGTTGAAATTCGAGCGTAACGCGTCCAGAAATCGGTCCAGCTCTTTCGCACCGCCGCAGTACCGTACCGGGTCAACCATCTTTTAGATATTCGGTCTTGGGCCTGTGATGCTTCGTTCGGCATGTTCGGCGCGTTTGGCAGCCCATTGATCCCGTGCGGCAGCCATTGGTTCCTGTTCGGCCACCATCCTCTCCCGTTCGAGTTTCTGTTCGGCTGTCCACTGGGCCTGATTTTCGAGCAGCATTTCCAGCATCAACCGGTTTTGAGCCGCCACCTTTAAAAGATCCTCATCAGTAATTTGGGAACGGAGGTCACCAATATCTTTGTCGATTGGGCTATCTTCGTCTCCTTGATCTCCGAGGTCATCGTCGAGATCATCGTCATCATCAATCTCGGCCCCCGGTAAAACTGCTGGAGTAGCGCGTTCGCCCATCGATGCCGCTGTCTGCAGAGTGTCATCACAGTCATGGATGTCAGCGACGCGCAGTTGAGTTCTAGTAAACTTCTTTGGAGGCATGTTTTATTGATAAAACGCGGTATTTTGTGGCGACGCGTCGAAAGGGGTAGATCACGAGATCCCGTGAGCGCAACGTATCGAATTGATTAGGAGCGATAATAGTGTAAGGCCGTATATCCGTATATGGCCGCGTATGACAGTATATGAGAAGATACGGTTGCACACCTGGATGTGGTAATATAATAGAGTAGTTGATAGGTAAGATTATCGCTGGCGATCTCAGAGAGATCGCGAGTCGTCTATATAGGGTTGCCGGGAAACTAATCATGACTGCCATTACAGTCAACGGAACATCAACGATTTTGAGCTGTGCATTGTGGGTAATTTATGTTCTTGTTGGTTGCAGACATCTGTTTATCAGATATTGGTTACCTTAACGGGCAAAAACAGCAGCAAAATGCACCCTGCCTCCGTCTGGGAAAGAGCAGACACAGTGAGTCAATGATTTTCAGGTTCGCATCATTGGTAATGTATGTTCTGATTGGTTGCAGGCATTCATTCACCAGATATTGGGACCCTGTATTGGCAAAATCAACAGCGGCATGCTGCCTGCGGCATTCTGAAAATTGGTATTAATGGAGTCTCAATGGTTTTAGTTGTTGCATATTTGGTATTCATGGCATTGTGCTGATTTTCACTTTCATATCGGAATTGTTGACAGCCCTGATAGGCACTAATACCGTATATCAAAGATGAAACTCCAATTGCAAATTAGTCGATATTGCAAGCTGCAAAGCATCCATATTTGTATTATTGGACGACCAATACCCAATTTTGATAGGATGCTATTAACAAACTCCAATAACCAGAGCCATATATGAATCTATAGATGAACCCACTGGGCGACTGGCTCACAACCTGCCCAATTCAGAAAGTTTGGGAGTTTACCATCGAACCATTCCTGAGTTGACAGGTCGGGTTCATTGACAACCCGGACCACCAATTTCGCACAAGGTCAGTTTGGACCCGAACCAGGACCCAATGTGACGGTCAGAAACCCCTGATAACACTAGGTGTGGTGGATGTGGTGGACGTGGTGGACATTGTGGACATGATGGCACTGGTGGAACTGGTAACAGCCACAAAAGTAAGTGCACCTACTGCATAATTGACACCCATACCACGGATACATGCAGCTAACATAAACGCGATTAGGAGGGAGGCCACAATGGAACCGATGAGCGCATTTGCTCCCAGTGCAGACTCCCAGGCCACATCAATGTCGATTGCCTCTCCTACAAATGTAGACAGCAGTGGTGAAGAGAGAAGACAGCCAGGGTTACACCTGCTCTCGTTACGACCGGAGACTGCGATCCCTTCTGAGTAACTGCTTGTGCTATCGCTGCTGCTGTGACGTCGGTCATTGATTCCAGAGCGTTACACCACATGTGCAATGACTACAGCACCTTCTCAAAAGGGACAAAGCTCTCACCGCCTGAGATAATCGAACAGGGAGACCATTACTCAGTACTAGCTATGCATTACGGTTTAGTTGACCTCATACATGGCTATCAAGTTGAAGCCCTCCATGCTCCTACATTTTGACTTTCCTGTCTATTTGTAACGGCACGCCTGCACCTGACGTGTCCAGGGCCAGGAGATACCCGCTGTATATAGTCGGCTCACCATGAGCCTTAGATCTCTAGCGATAATGTTACCATTATACTACTCAACAATATTGACATCCACATTTCCAACCGTATCTACCGATATACCTTCCTACAAGGCCATACACGCGCGTATCCCTTTACACTATGATTGCTCTTTAATTTCACATACATTTTGCATACGGGATTTCATGAATTACTCCTTTCCGATGCCTCACGACACTCAATTTACGCGCAAGATATGATACAAACTTGGCAGAACTGATTTCATAAGCGAAGTGTCTAGATATGTCTATCGAATTGAGGTTAATGGTAACAGAGAAGATCTTGTGCGGATTTCAGAGGCCAATCGGCCAGCGACGCGTCGCGACACCTAGGAATGAGAAATCGTCTGGATTTGACAGCGACAGATTGCAGAAGCAATGAGGCTTGATAAGTACACCCAATTGAGGTTAATGGTAGAGACAATTGCTAGTTGAGTCCAGAGGACAACCAGCCAGGAGACGCGTCAGCGGTCGAAGTCAATTGCAAAGGATTCATATGAGAACTCGAAGGCTATCAATCACAGCATCAATGAGATTCGATAAGTTACCTTCCAATTGAGTCAAATGACGATTGCAGGGACGACTCCATAGCCCATACCCCAAAGAGTCACATCACCGGCAATGCCGAAGCCGGTACTACTTCAGTTAACTTTTGATGATAGCCAATTAACGATAGACGGGCACATACCTTGAACGGAGTGAACCTACGGATGAGCAGGGCGGATTTACGGGATATGCACGATTCACATCTGGCGGCACCACCGATGGCAGTTCCTATCGCAATTACCTTCTGCAAGACTCAATGGGATTATCTACGTTACGGATGATGTTAGCAGTATACCGCCGCGGTCACGGAAGTCTTATATGACTATATACGGTCAGCGGCTATGCAATGAAACAACTCTAATTACCGATTTCTTTCATCAATTGATGGGCACATTTCGGGAAGTAGAGCAGCGATCGCAGATCATACAATTCGCGATTAGCATTGGCAATGATCACCTGATTGGGCGACCGAATTGGATCGTTGTAAGGAGTGTAAGCCATCTGCGCCAACTCTGCTCTATATTGTCAAACAAGTCAACGAAAGTGGATCAATCGCCAACAAGCGAATACTGATATGTGCCCATACGATGGCATACGAAGAGGGTTTTGAGGAATTCAATGTAGATCAATGTTATTTGTAGCCGGGATTCTCAGAATCCATGGGGCTACCGGAGGATGGACTGTCTGGGAACTCAGGTGACCAGCGGATTCAGCATGTATTTAAGGCGCGCGGATGTTCAATTGATGTGTTGTATCCCCTTGCGGGAATATCACGTATTTGGTTGTCAGACAGTCCCAATTGGGTGTGACAAGTATCTGATTCGCTCAGTGAGCTTATACGTACAAATTGGTGGCAGCCGCGGTGGACGCACTGTGTGAGCTGGAGTATTAGTGTCGACTTGCAAAGCATTCGACTTTTGGCTCTGCAACCCCAGGGTGAGCGGAAGAGGTGGCAGTGGACCTGGGCAGGCCATCAGGTATGACCTGGGAATGTACCTGGATCACGGCTAGGGAGGCGTGTTCCGAAGGAGGTGGCGGTGTTCGTGATATTTAAATACTTGGAGGCAATGCCTTTGACGATCAACTGGCCAGTGAGGAGGTCGTTTGGACGATCTTCCTAAGATTGGGAGTTCGTATAGGGCTGCTGGGAGTGACCGTGGAAAGCATCTCTAGTGGTGAGATAGGCACCAGGCACTGGACGGGCGAGCAGGGAGCAGCGGTGGTAGTTGCGGCAGAAGAGTGTACCAACAATGCGGACCTTGAATGACTGCTACCGGCACGCCGAGACACAAAGGGCGTACTGGACGGTGGGGCTTGGCCCTATTGTGGAGAACAGTTCTAGATCCAGGTTTCTGGATATTCCTCCATACCGCTCCATATATATTATGAATTAAGAACTAACGTTTGCAGATGGAGCCGGCACCACGACAAAGATGGTGCCAACAGACGATGGAGGACATATCCCTGCCATACACAGAGATTTGGTGGAGGTTTTCGCCAACGAGGTGATGACACTCCAGCCGCATCAGTCAATTGACCATGCAATCGATTTGGAGCCCATCTACAAATTGCCATATGGGCGGATTACAATTAAGTGGAGTTGAGTTGAAAGGAGTTATCAGTTGAGTTGAGTCGAGCGGTATTCACGCAATTGCGTGGAATAAGATCACGTGCTCACGAAGCCAGATCATGGATTTGGACTCAAACATCCCATGCCATATTGACGGATCAATGAGTGGGTATTTTCTTATGATGACGATATGTCACCGGATCATCGGACTGTGGTGAAGAGTCAATGGAAGACGGACATTATGGAGGTCAGTAAAGATGACCTTTCGAGGGCTTATAGAGGTACAGGAGCAGTCACGGAATGTGGCCCATACGAGTGCAATCACGCACCGGGTGGAAACGAATGGCCGAAGCCAGATGGATCGCGACCAGCTGGATCGCGGCCACAGATGGATTGCGGCCGGAGATGGATGATGAGAGATGGATCCCTCCCGGATATTGATAGTTGCCGGATATGGATCGCGACCGGATATGGATGGATGACTGGAGGTGGATGACCGGAGGTGGATGTCAGGAGATGGATCACAGGAGATGGATCACGGGAGACGGATGACAATCAATCTCCTTCCCTTTTATGAACATATTGAGGTTATGCGAAGTTATAAGATTCTCGAGATTACTTACTATGATTTCAAGCTACGAAGTTACAATCGAGCGCTGATACGCAGATACACGATGTACTGCCGGCGGTCTCGTTCCAGCGAGTACGATACCAACCACTACTCAGAGCACTATTCAGAGATACCGAATCATGCACCTACATGCCCGAGTTTCAATGCCGAATACAATCCCGAATCAGATCCTGAGTAACAGCTACAATGCCGATACCGCAGAAGCCTTACGAGATTAATCTTTGGCGGAGCAACGATCTTTAAAGAGGGGGATGACAGTGCCGGAATCGCAACAACCCCTACCGCGAATTACCGCACTGGAAGTGTAGGAACGAAGCACTGTGAAACGCATTCACCAATAGAGAAGGCTAGCAATGGCGATATGTGCACCCAGACAAGTGATGGCAAACACACCTACAGATGAATCAAGAAGACGCATGCACAAGTTACAATCCCGAATGAGATCCCGACTCAGTCTCGGCGATCCCAATTCAGTCTCGACAATCCCGACATACACATCTGCTACTGGAAATCAACTTCACATTCAATCTTAACCAATCGATATGGCACCCGAAAAAGATGCTATCGATTAGTCGTCGGCGGAGCAACAATGTACAAAAGGAGGATGACCGTACCGGAATAAAAAGCAACCCTGCTGCAAGCAATCACCGTACCGGAAGTGCCGCAAGGAAGTACCAAAGCGCACTTGCCGGCAGAGAATCGCAGCTGGTGATTAGTCGATGAGTGTACCTTGGAACAGGTCACTAGCAGAGTCAACAAGCATGTGGAGAAGAGTCAACCAGATGAAACGACAAGTGAATTCAGAAAACGATGATGTGGATACCCAGCCAAGTGACAGCCAGCACACCTGGAGATGGAGCGGAAAGCATACCCGGAGGAAAGCCGGCGAGCATTTGGAGATGATACGTGCACCGAGCACAGGGCGGATGTCGTGTGTACCTATAAGTTCACCGAATAGGAGGATGATCAGTGCGACTGCAAGAGCACCGGAGATGATGTGAAGATCAAGCGAGTTTGATCTATGCCGAACGAGTGCATTTATGTCTACCGAAGCAGTTCCGAACGAGACCGAAAATGATCTCCGAACAGACCACATAGTCTACTGAACGGCATCACCATAGACATTCACCGAATGGCATCATGAGAGACAGTTGAGACAACTACGGAGAGACGATGCCTGAGCATAGTGACCAAGACCATGGCCGAATGACTCCATGTTGGGATTGAATGACAGGATTATCGGGAGCCCTACCTACCGAACGCACCGACTGGGATGTTTACCAAACGGCTTACCGAAACGATCATACTGGAGGCCTATAAGCCTGCTTGGCCGATGCTGAAGGAGGATGAATAACTACTGATAGGCACCGTGTGAGAGCCACCAGCTGCAAGAGAGGATGTGAGATATCGAGGCTGGCCTACAGAGCTATGCACGAGGGTCGGGAGAGCGCAAATGCGCTTGAATATACATGGTATGAATGACCATTTGATGAGAAGCTTACGAGATAGATACGAGGTCATATATGATTGACCGTCACAGACGGCGATGATACCGAGAGCAGAAGCTACAATTCATGCCCAGAAGTCAACCCCTCTTCATCCGTGCAGATTGAGCGCGAATATGACTGCCGAAGCAGCTTCCAAAGCATCAACAATGATCACCGACGGGCTGGGCCTGCGGAGTTCACGAGGAATTGGGAGAGCTCGAGTGCTACCGCATTCGAAAATATATGGTGAGTATGACCAGTTATGGGAATGCTTACAAGGTAGATACCGATGATATGGACGATGGCAATAGCGATGGCGATGGTGATAATGAGCAGCAAGCGGAAGCCACCATCGACGCCGCCGAGTCAAGACGAGGCTCATTCCATCATTGGGGATTTCACCAGGATCACTGAGTCTAATTCCGACAATGACCTACACTTGGTACGAGTTACGAGTGCGAGATTGGATGGTCGGATGCCGGATAATTCGGAAGTGGTGATTGGAGGACGGTGTTACTTGGGATGTTCCTTCGTTCTCTTCTCTCTTCTTTACTTCTTTACTTCTTTGGATCCCGACCCTGTACAAATGGCGTCGGCACGGGTTTTTACCTCCTCTGGAGATAAGTCAAGTGGAGGTGGAGTCACCCCGTGCGCCGGATCTGCCGAATGGCTACCATACGGTACTGATCGGTTGTGGGACTTATGGGGTCGTACGTTTGCGTACGTTGAACTGTTATTTGATCGTTTTTATTACCTTCTACTTTTGTACGGGTTTATGCAGCCCAGGCGGTCTGCACCTAAAGAGGGGGATAATGTAACGGCACGCCTGCACGTGACGTGTCCAGGGCCGGGTAATACCCGCTTTATATAGTCGGCTCGCCATGAGCTCTAGATCTCTAGCAATAATCTTACCTTTATACTACTCCACAATATTGACATCCATGTTTGCAACCGTATCTAATGATATACCTTCCTACGAGGCCATACACGGGAGTATGCCTTTACACTATTGATCAACAGATTGGAAATGTACGGGTATATGACAGTGTTTTGCAACGGAAAATGCTCCATAACTTCGTTATCTTCCAACAACCTCCCAGGAACACTAACCACTGGAATATATATAATTGTCCCCATGTCGGCAGTTCTATCGTCGACCTCCATTCACGGGAGAACGAGAAAGAGATACAGCTTACATCCAGGGGCACTCATCACAGAACCAACAATCGAACCTACAGTTGAGTGATCAAGAGCACCTATCACAGCTGAAACTAAGTCCACTTGAAAGTCTCTCACAATCCCAGAGGCAAGACTATGGAACCAACCACGTGCTGATATGAATCCTACTGTCATGAAATCTCGGATTGGCAGTTACACACACTACAATTTTATGTGCACAGTCTGCATCCAGGCCAAGCGCAAGCTAAAGTCCATTAGAGTGCCAGTCAAGTGGAACACAAAGTCATTTGAACTTGTAAATTCAGATGCGTGCGATCCCTTCTCTACTTCAACTGTACGAAACAATGGATATTATATACTATTCATTGATCAAGACACAACATACACATCTGAATGACTGCTACCAAATGCGCATGATGAGACCTGTACGTTAGCGTACGAGTAATTTCAGGCCCGGGTTGACTGAATGGGATACGAGATCATCCAATTCGGGTGCAATTATGGATGCGGTGAATACACCAATAAGACCATCCCACATGTCCTGGCAGCCCGAGGTGCTACATACAAGCCATGTCCTTCATCAGTCCATCGTGAGAATGGTGTTGCGCAATGGTTCATCCATACGATCACTGAAAAGCTTGCACTATAATGCTCGACTCCCGAGCTCCCAGTCGGTTCAGGAGTGAAGAAGGCGGTCATGCATTCTATCTCCATCACAGATCGTGGAATGAATGCCTGAAAAGATATAACTACAGCGATGGCTAGGAATCACTGTACGAAACGCCTTAAAAAAATGCTACATGGGTATGGCACACCAACGCTCAATGCTGATGGCAACAAGATATCATATGAAGCTTCTCTTTACAATCCCCGTCGATTCAGATGTTAGGCAAGATGTCTCATCCCCAATGTACCACACCAAGGCAAATTCGGCCAAAGGTCAATACCCTGCCTGGTGGTAAACTACAAACCTGACATAAAGAAGTGGAGGAGGATGTCAGATCCAGATTTCCGGAGGGTTGGAGCCCAATCGGAAGTCGTCTCTTACTATGAATCTACTGCAGACAGGTTGTGTTATCATGGTGCAATGAGATCAACAGGTTTGAAATATTCGAGGATAACCAATATGTCCAGTGTTGTGAACCGTCCCGTCCGTCCGACATCACTGAGGACGGGACGGGACGGCACATTGCCGTCCGTCATGAGCTAGGACGGAATGGTGCCGTCTTTGTGAAGCCCAACGGGGACGGACGGAAGGGACGGCCTTTGAGGGTAAATTTCCGTCCCAGGCCGTCCCCGGCGGTCATCGGCCGACATCCATTGATGATTTGCGAGTCATCATACATAATAGATATTCAGTTATAATAAGTACATTTCTCCAGTAACTTGACTGTAAAGCAAGATCCTTCAACATCTGCTCGATCCGAATCTGAATTCTTATCACTGATTGCGAGTCCAGCAATATAGATAAATCTATTTATATCTTGTACTGGGCGCTCTACAGTTACAGTATATGTTTTAATAGTAGCTGATGAGTAGGGATTTGGCCCGGCGGCTGACGGCCCCCATGGGCCTCGCCTGCCCTCACCAGTCTCGCCTGCCCCCACAATCCTCGCTTGCCCCCATCGGCCTCACTTGCCCCTGTCGGGCTCCCTTGCCCCTGTCGGGCTCGCCTGCCCCCATGGCGAGAGGACGGCTCGGCTCAGGTACTCGGTATTGGGCTCCAGCTCTGGCAGTCGGCATTGGGTTTTCCTTCTCTCTCTTTCATATATAAGTCCATAGTTTTCCTTCTCTTTGGATAGACAGACAATTCAACATGTTCTCTTCTCCTCCATCATCTTCTCGTGTCAACAGGTTATGAGCCCGGCGCTGAGCTGAACTCGACGCCTACTATTGGTATTTGTTACTCCCTCTCCTCTGCCCCTGTTCTAGTGGATTGAGCTAACATCTCTCTTTGTCTATCGTTTCTCTTCTGCCTGCCTGCATTGGACTGAATCGACGCCAAGTAGTAGTGCCTCTCTATCGTTTCTTAACCTTGGCACTCTTGATTGTCTCGCAATCCTGTTGCAACCTCCGCTATGTCGACCACGGCTACAAAACTCAATGAGCGCAACTATCGACAATTGGCCATAGAAGCGAAAGCCCTACTTGGTGCGCAAGGCCTCTGGAAATACGACTCTGCAGAAATGCCTGTTCCCAGGCCCACAATTGTAGCAACGACAAGCGACCCTTCCACAACAACGACTACTCGCGCAACTCGTGACCCTCGCGATTCCGATTACGACTTCTTGCCTGAATCGACTGAGACGTCCTACCTCATTCGGTTCTACCACTTCCTACGCGACTGGGAACCCTGTGTAACGGCGGGCGGTTAGGGTTGCCGCAAGTGGCACGTGACGTGTCCAGGGCCGGGTAACGGCTATTCTATATAGTCGGCCCGCCACCGGTCTTAGATCTCTAGCGATATTCTTACCTTACACTTATACATATACTATCACTCGAGTCGACGTTTCCAACCGTATCCACCTAATTACCGTCTATATTGATACGCAGCCGCAAGGTGGCGTACGCGCCCTTACACTATTATCAGATATTCAGTAAACGGATGAGTTTCGCTCACGGGATTCGCTGATGACACTTTTACTCGTGTTCCAACGCGTCGCTACAACTCGACAATTGGACTATGAGAGTCAACTACACATACGTTCAGAGATCTATCAATCATACCGATGATCATATGCACGAGTCTACCCCAAATTGAGTCAATTGACGAAAGCAGAGATGACTACGGAATCCGCACCGCCAGTGACACGCATCAGTGGTCAAGTTGACCATTTCCCACTCACCAAGAGTCTAAACCCATCGAACGAGAAATATCGTATACAATAGAACAAAATACGTTGACCGATGACTGCAAAATGAGCACCGACTGCGGAGACGCTGCAACTACAAGATCATGTTACCTCTTAACACGTCCATTCACGGTGGAAGTCCAATGAAATCAAGCGACAATATACAAGTCAACGTTGTTACATATTCTACGACCAAGTGCACTTACGATTGCATTCCTCACGCCAACGGAAGAGACGAGAGCGCACTTACGGAGGAGAGCCAGCCCAGTCGAAGCTCACTTCCGGCAGAGAAAAAGAGCATGAAGAAGACGAAGAAAGGGAAGAGTTAGTCCACGGTCGAAGCTCATTTCCGGCGGAGAATCATTTCACGATTAAAGCGCACCTACGGTGGAAGCATATACGATTCGGAAGACCGACTACAATTACGACTACTACAAAGATCATCCCCATTATGAACGATCAGATTGGGTCACCATTTCGACGAATACCGCCTACAGAAGCACACGAATTAGATGGTCAATTCCGATGACCAATTCCGACCTATTCGGATGACCGAGTCAGATGACACCAAATACCCTATCGGCAGAGGCGAAGTTATACCTCCATTCCGCGGTACAACAGTCAATCGAGCTTTGTACTGGCAGATACCAAAATGCCAAATTTCATATATCCAGACAGACGATCACCCGATCGGCAACTGAGCATGATCGCATTCGACCTCGGACAAGAGTCCACCCTCGGACAAGAGTCCACCCTCCACAGTTTGTGCCTTACGCACCCGGGGTTTTTATCGATCCAGCTTGTCTCGGCCGAGCATCTGAGATCAATGGCTTTATGCCTCAAGGACCGTCTGGCCAAAGCGTTCCTGATATATATACTATTAGAACTCGTCACATCCCGTTGCGGATGGACAGTCCTGAGATCCCAAGTAGGGGGCTGGATGGCCCGGATGAACCTATGCGGGAGAGAGACGATTATCTTGTCGGTCCTGTTGTGGGCATCGACACGCTCTAAGGAACCCGGGATGGGGATGGAGCAACTCCGGAGGCAGATCTCATTAGTACTCTGCAGTCAGAATTACATTTTATCAAATGTTCTGAAGGCAGATCCCATTTGTACTCTGCAGTTGGAGCATAACGCGGTGAGGACTGAAGAGTTTCCGAGGTACTATACCGGGACCACCGCATATATGACGACCTATCCTGCTGGCTGGGCCTCATGGCACTCGCCCTTTGACTGGGAGTTTGCACGAGGGTTGCTGAGAGCTACTAGAGAGCGGTATCACAAGTTGAATACCCTCGTAGGCTGGACGAGCGAGCAGGAGCAGCGGCGGTAGTTGCAGCAGAAGAGTTACACATTGACGGTGCTTGAATGACTGCTACCTGCTCGGCGAGTCAGGAAGGGAGTGTTTGGACGGCGGGGCTTGGCCCTATTGTTGCGAACCTTTCAGATCCGGCCTCCTGGATTGACCCTTCACCGCTCCCATCCTCTTTTGTATTACGAATTGAGCTAACACAAGTAGATGGAGCTGGAAATTGCGATGGCACCTATGGTGCTACCGGAGGCCTTACCAATCAGAGGTCTCCCGAATACCGCGAAAATGGAGTACACACAAATGAAGATACCACAGACAGAATCTTGGCAGTGAGACGGGCCTGAGACCTTGCAGAGGCGTTGCAGAGGCACCGCAGCACGGAGACTTTCGCATATGCATGCATGTCACCGATGATATCGGTCATGCAATAAGCGATCCTTATAGAG
>Ga0307515_10012762_pt1 | contig 15773 bp, 9 predicted proteins | sample 17_EM_MG_FD_194513 | JGI IMG/M metagenome (GOLD analysis project Ga0307515, IMG submission 194513) | Populus trichocarpa ectomycorrhiza microbial communities from riparian zone in the Pacific Northwest, United States - 17_EM | ecosystem: Host-associated > Plants > Roots > Unclassified | place... | reverse complement strand
TCGAGGGAATCGCCAGGCCGGGTTCGGAACATTCGGAACTTCCGGAAGCATCATACCCGAGTTTGCACGTACGAGGAGTTGATGCCCGGATACCGCATCCATGAAAACTTGTCTCCATGGCTGTGATGCGTCCTTATACATTGAAAAAAAGAGCATGAAGAACGTGTCGTATGCGCAAGAGTTGGATAACCATGGGCAGCCAGCGAGAGGGAACTGGGCGTTATCGCCGATTTCACCAATTTGTCTATCTGGAGTGCGGTGGAAATTTGGAACCTGCAGTGAGGGGCTGAAACACGATGGGGGTGGAAGAGAGTGTGGAGTCGGAATAGGTTCTGGAGTCTGCAGTGAGGGGTTGAAACGTGATGGGAGTGGAAGAGAGTTCGGAGTCGGAACGGGTTCTGGGGCCAGCGGCTTTGGGTTCAAAGGTGTCACATCGGCTTCGTTCTCCGGATCCAATGGTGCTAAGATATCACCCATTTCAAACCCGTAATGAACTTTTGTGTTGTGCTCCAGCCGCTCCAACCGGCGGCATTCTTGTCTCAGGTCACTATTTACGGGTTTATTGAGATGTCCGAGTGCAATGGCATCTGTGATGAAGAGTCCCTCACGTGTCCGAGCTCTCGATGCGGAAACATATGCAGCAAAACCGCCTTCAGTAAGGTCAACAAGGACTTGCGGCAATGTTTTACCCTGAGCCGCATGTCCTGTGATCGCGAATGCAGGTTGAAGGTTCAATTGAGACCTTGATACACGCACACTTCGTTTGCTACCTGTGACGTCACTCAGAACAGTGTTGAATTTCCAAGTTGTGGGTGTCAGAGGAAAACAGCGTGAAGGGAGACCAGGAACTTCCACAACACTGTCAGCAAATTCAACGATGACGCATTTCGCCATGGAGTAATTGTTGGTGCACGGTCCTGTAAATATCTTTCTTACAACGCCTTGTGAGCCATTTGTAATCCCAAGTTCAGTGGAGATGTTACGATTTCTCAGTATGACAGGCATGCCTACAAAGAGCGGAATGAGCCCAGGCAATGCACCTTCGGAGGAGAAGTCTGCAAGATTCAGGCCGAGGAGATGCTTCCGTTCATCGAGGGTGGGTTCTGTTCCATCGACCACGTCATGTGCGGCACAATAGACCAACTCTCCCGTGCATGCAGATTTCGCTTTGCTGTTGTTCAGCAACTCCCGTATGAAGTTGGTACCGACAAGCATTGTGGCTGTTACACGTTCACCGCTCATGTCTAGACCGTTTGGATGCCTCGTGGATTTGACAACTCGCTCGTTGAACAGTTCCACATCCCCAAGGTTGCAGTCTCTGATCCGGAGCCTCCCCACTGCTGCCGCAAACTCTGGGTCTCCCTTCATCCTCTGTTGCTCGTTCAAGGATATCACGATGTTAACTGACTTCCATGCCAGGCGCCCAAGCCGTTTCTCAATGTCAGATGCACTCTGAGGCGCCTTGGATCGGATCGGTGTATATAACGGTGTGCTGCCAACCGGCGGATACTGATAAAAGTCGCCCGCAAAGATAATGTTAATTCCCCCAAACCATTCATTCTCATTCTCTTTTGCATAGCGGAGCGCGTGGTCTATCTGCGCAAGAAGTTGAGCCCCGATCAGTGAGACCTCGTCAATGAACAACCACAAAACGCGTCGCCACTCATCACGGATTAACGTGCGATTCCTCACACTGATCCCCACAGTGTAATCTTCATTACTCTCTCCAGCTTTTCGGTTACCACGGCCGTTCGGTTTTAGCGCAATCGAGATCCCAAGGCCTTTGTGAACAGTCATCCCCCCGATCTGCTTTGCGGATGTGCCGGTTGGACCCAGGAAACGAATGAGGTGCTGTGAGTTGTGCAATTTCATCAGTTCCTGGAGCGCTCTGACCGCATGTGTCTTTCCTGTACCGCCCGGTCCGGTCATCAACATCCGTAACGGTTCTCCCCCGTCATCCACTTTCAGCACATGTTGATTCACAAACTTTTGTGCGATGATATTGTAAATCATTTTCTGTTTCTCGTTGAGGCTAAACTTTTCTGCGACAGAGCGTACAGTTTCAGCCACTGAAGAAGGAGTAATGTCTCGTTTCAGTGCTTCCGTTGCGGGGATAGCTTCGGATACCGACTGTGGCTCCAACGGGGGGCAAAGAGCCAGTGTCTCAGTCTCGTGAATATCTACCTGCTCACTAACGTCACTCGCATTTCTGCGTCTCGACATCATTGCAGTCTCCTGTTGCTTAATTGATGTCACCCACTCTTTCAGCCGCAATGGGGTGGGTTCCGGACAAACGACCTCATCTGTTACAGAGGTGTTACAGATCTCGCCCTGGGCTCGGGGTCTATCGTTCGCCTGTATCCAATTACACTGTCGCATCAAGTGTAAAAGTACCTCGCCCCGTACATCTCGAGCCTTACTTCGCTTTGTACCATCCAAATCAACCTCTGTTTCGTGTTCTGTTTCGATTGATCCATGTAAAACTTTCGTCATCGCCCGGGATTCCCGTGACTTCTCTGCACACTTACGCATCCGTTCGGCATCGCGCTCATCCTGGCACTCATGGATCGCTTCCCAGTTGTTCAAGATTTGCAGATGTCTTTCAGTGAAATTTGTGGCCTCGAAAATATCATCGGCGGTCTGCCCGGGTCTCAGAAGGGGGTTGTCAATGTCAAAAGGTATAAAGTGCGCCAAGGCAAATATCCGATATCCTTTATCAGATGCCCTTGGAATAGACATTCCCATTACCCGTGGAACAAGTGAGTCAGAGCCCTCTCCCCTGAGTTCATTTGTATGTTCTACGAGGCGGTGTGTTTCGGCTGAGGGATGGCCCCGTTTTAGTTCGTGTCTGGTCAGGACGCCTAAACGCGTACTTGCTGTATTCTTTGTTTTGCTCGTTGACATTTTTTCAAGTCTCGTGCAACGACAAAAGTCGTAAAACGCCATTGAACGTAGGGTCTCACCCCGGTAAAGATAGTCAACCACCTGATTTGTTTCACGCAACACACCATTCCGATCCACCAGGATTTTTAGTGCGACATCTTCACGTTCCTCCTCACCATACTCATCCTCATCAGCATCATCATCACTGTCAATGTCATCCGTGTGTGTTTGATCACGTATGGAAGTTGGCGGGTCCATCATCCGTGTAACTTTCGTGACATAAGAGATTAACAGTGCGGATAGCATGGGGGCAGTCTTATGTGATGGAATGGAATCATCGAGACCACGAAGGTACCTCGCTGCCTGTTGCGCATGAATCTGCTGCTGCCGGGTGAACTGAGATAAACACTTGTGCAACAACCTCTTTGATCGGACCACTGGGTTTTCGTTATCATCTGGAGAATCACCGAGGTTTGCCACAGCACGAGACAATAATGAAAGCATTTCGTGAGTTTTGAGATCACTCTTTGTGATGTAATCGGTAATATAAAACATCGCGGCTTTCGCAGCCTTCCCGGACAATATACATTTGATATCGTGGTTGTGTCGACAGAAAACAAGTAGGTAGGGATTAAAGTAGTTGATAGTGCCATCTCTGACTAATAGGAAGATAGAATTCGTCTCAGGGTCAAAGTACGAGGCTTCCACAATTTCGTGAGGGAACAAAAACCGGCAACGATCATCATTTCCATACTTATGACACACTTTGCGACATCCGTGACGCTGAAGGACTTCACCGCACATCTTGATCTGAGTGCAGAAAACGGACTCCCATTCATTCAATGCCTCTAGAGTCGCATCCAGGGGTGGTGGCTGAGGGGGACGCTCAATACGGGGTTCGAAAGACTTGTCAACATCAACGGCATCAATTTCGGGCAAGTGATGATGTATCATATCTTCGAAGAATGCAAAAAAGCGTTTTTGGAAGTCGTCGTCATCATGCATCTTGTTGTGAACCTCAGCCGGATTGAGTCCCCCAAGCAACCATGTAAGAAAGTGGCCGTGAAGTATGCCTCTCTCGGTGAACTCAGAACTGCCATAAAACGCCTCAACCTTACCGAGAATTCCTCCTGACGGTGTCGATTCTCGCTTATCATAGTCCCAACCAAACAGATATCGAAAAATGGAGGTGATGCAGAAGTTGTAGAAATCAGCGCCGGCAACGGGATCCTTTGCAAGGCGAAGAGCCCGTTCTCGAGCAGAAACCAGCACAGGAAACCGCTTCGAAAGGTCAATCGTTTCGTCCCCAAACATCAGTTGAAAGATAGGACTGTGAGCCGCACTTGGATTCAACGTAATGTATAGGTGCGGAAGACCAAAGAACCCGCAGTAGCTCCTGATCTCATTTCGCATGAACACCTTTGCAGCCTGTGACCCTGGGATACGTGCGGCGATCGTGTTCACGTGTTTCAACAGATCCAGTGCAGCTTTTTGTTCACCCGTCAAGTCGTTGTATTTTCCCTCATTTTCCAGATGGTCTGCAACCGATTGAAGAACGTTCGACTCGACGGCAACGAGCTTTGAGGCAACGGATTCAAACTTGGACCGACGCACCGTGAAGTGTGTTTGAAGGTGGGCAGTGCGGCGCTGGATAATATTTAATACGACAAACAAGAATGAGTGATGGTAACGGAATGACCGGTCCGCCAAGTCGAGATAGTACCCTGCTTGTTTGTCAAACGAGATCGCACAGGCCCTATTTGGAATCTCAAAACCACCGGTCCCCACAGGAAACAAAGTCGGGTACATCCCAGGTATGAGATCGGGGTTGTTGTATTCCGGTACCGCTGTGGACCCACGATGCAGCACAAGGTCAGGTAATTCAGAGCCGTCAGGAACAAGATTCCTGAGCGCGGCAGCGGTAAACAGTCGGCCAGGCATTCGGTCACACTCAGGGTCAGCAACACCCATTTTCTCAAGCATCACGCTGAACGTTTCAGATTCTGAAGCTTCCGATGAGGATCCCAAGAGCTCAGCAGGATGTTCAGACATTCCTGCGGTCTCTTCTGTAAAAATGTCTTCCGCATCAGATTGGAAGTCGTGTATCACACCGTCCCCAATCCCTGGGAGATAGCCATCTTCGGGATAGAGGTCCATAGCGAGTTCATCCAACAAAATGTCCACATACAATCGGTTGTGTGCTTTGAGCCAGTGAAGAAATCGCCACACCTTCGATTTGCGGATCCGATACATCTTGCCAAGATACTCTGGTTTGAACTTCCGTGACCCGATAAACACAACACTCAAGAGATCGTTGACATCAGAAGGGGCCAGCGGGAGAACGGTCGCCGTCGATTTCACATTCATCTCGTGCGCGCAGGTGTTACCGTGGAACACATTTGGCTGCGAGGGGTCAGACGATTGATAAAGACGTGTAACTACAGCCGTGTTCGAATAAATAGCACACACGCGTTCCTCAATCCATGTTAGGTCACGAAATTCCTCAGGAAGGCGCCCACGGTAGAGTTTGTTCGCCAGAGCAAAACGCGGCATGGATGTGCGAGGTAGATAGGTATAACAATGGTGACACATGCAAAGTTGTGTATCTCCAGAAGTCATATCAGTCTGTATTCCATTCGAGTCAAGCATCAGACCATCCAAGCGTGAGTCTGTGAACCGGAAGTCATCCTCCGAGAAGGGCGGGTTGTCTTCGACACCGAGGATCGATAGGTAGTCCGGGAGTTGGTCACCTGCACTAAGCGAAATTTGGTGCATCTCTACGTCAAGTTGTTGTCTTGAACATGCGCAACAAGTGGGCGGAATTTTCAACTGAGTGGCCTCATGATACACATTGATGCATTTGAACACGATATCCCTGGGAACCGGCTGGGGCCATGAACGGGTGTACGCATCCCGAGTCTCGCGATCATTGACAACGGAAGACATATGATTTTCACGACGTGTTTGCTTCTGCTTTTCGTTTTTCCTCTCCGAAGGAGGTGGCAAAAGAAGTTGCTCAGATATCTCATGGCCGAACTCTTCCTTCAGAACATCTTCGACAAGCCGTTGACGGGATATCTCAGGAGCAGGCAAACCGTATGGAAAGAGGGCAAGGTAGTTCTTTAGGAATTCAACGTCTGGAAGGCTGAATAAAAAGACTGATCGGAATCGGAAACGTTCGGCGACGACAAGGTATTTTCCGGTCTTAGATTTTGGGGGCGACTCGGGTGAAAGATATAGATCGCAGCAAACCTTTATCGCACTGGAGTCTACCTTTGAAAGACGGGACTTGAGTTGATTGATTGGGACCTGAAGCCAATTTACCGAAGGGACCATAACATCACCTGCCGTTGATTCGGGAGGATTCCAACGAGTTGGGTGGCACAGCAAGTGGGACGCGACCACGGAGCCATACCGATTGTGCACGAATTGGCACGCCAGTGGAAATTGAAGTCTTGGATAGTGAGAAGGAGGAGACACTAATTCACAAAGATCTTCAGTCGACAGTCGCACCAGTTCATTCGCATGCCGTCGGAAGTCATCCATGACAATTTTTGTGAGCCCAGCCTTTGTTCGGTGGCCACTAGGAACAGTTGCACAGAACTTGCGAACGCTTTCGAGGAGCGTGTTATTTGACAGTGCCTGTAACCGCGTGTATATCCTATCATTGTTCGAGACGAAGGACATCGGATAGCAGTGTCCAAGGACACCGGACTCGGACATATCTTTGTGTTTATTAAAACGAGAATCTGTTGGTGGTATGACCGTATGACCGTATGACCGTTATGACCGTAAGACCGTTGTTGAGCCTCTGGCAAGAGGAAGAGAAGTAAAGAGGGGCGTTTAGCACACTTTCGGATTTGTACGAACTTAGTTACGGGTCGGCCCTTTCCTAAATCACATGGGATCGGGTCGGTCGGTTCGGAGCGGAGCCGCTCGTTGGCTGGGAGCTGGGCACGTTTCTTCTCGGACAAAACCCTCCTCCTTTCCGGAGTCGGGGATTCATCCACGACCTCTACAACCTCCACCATTTTCGTGATCTCCGGCCCTTCCTCGGGGCGGGTGACCCATTGGTCTTCATCCTCCTTATACGTGATCCATATTCCATAGTCATCCTCGGAAAAGATGAGGTCCAAAAGGTCCTCCATGAACAGGCTGCCGTCGGGGTCATCGTCACAAAGCTTAATGCGCCTTCCGATCCAGATCGACCAAGAGTCATGCTCCCCGATTAAGGTCTCGTGAGCCTCTTTCAAACGACTGCTCGCTTGAACGACAATCCCACTGTCTTCGTCGAAGGTCGGGTTCCAGGTTTCGCAGAAAGCGAGAGTTACACCCCGTGAAATCAATTCGTCGAAAACCTGTGGGCTGTGGCTGTACTGTAATGGGCGAAGGTAATCGGGAATGACTTCAGGCGGAGGTGAATCGCTTCTTGGCACGAGGATGTCTTCACTGAAAACCGTGCGCGAGTGTCTGGGATCGACCGCCTCGTTTTCATCATCCTACAACGCGACGTAGACATGGGCGACTGACAAGAGAAATCTGCGGGTTGTTGGCGCACCTCCGTCATGTACTTGTTTCGACATCCCTGACAGTATCCAAAGGCAACTTCCCAGCCGCAATCAACATTTGCACAGCGATAGACGCCGTCCGCCTTGTCGTAGATGGGTCCCCCATCGGCATGCTCATCGGCAGAATCAGAGCCCTCATCATCAGATTCGCCCTCGCTTGAATCGTGGGTTTGACTCGAACCGTTATCGGAAGTGGAAGCGAAAGCATCTGACCATGGCCATGGAGCCTTCGTGAGTTCGAGGACCTCGGGGACTTGGAGAGCTTCAGTTTCATCCTTCTGGTGGTTTCCGTTGTCCCTTTGTTCGATGAGAGACTCGATTTCCTACAATATCTTTGGTAAACTTCGTTTGGAAACGAGCGAAGGCCATCACCTGTTGAATGATTGATTGTATGTTGGTCAGTGCCTCTATGACGATCTCAGGACGCTTCGCCCTAACGGAGCGGGGAACACCTTCCAATGCTCGTTGTACGCTCTAGGCTCATCGATCAAGAGCGATCAGATACAACATACTCTACGGTGGACCGGCTTCCGTACCTTCTTTATGTCCTCCAGATCAGGCTGAGGAGGATTCACGACAACGGGTGATTTGGGGTCGGCAGTGTTAGCGCTCCTCAGGGACGGAGGCATCGTAAGAGGGCAGGTACTTAGTGTTGCGAGAGAAACCCTGTTGTCGCGGCAAAAGCCAGGCCATGTGCCGGTAGTCTCGGCACGCTGGGGACTCTGGAAAACATTCTCCGAGCTCGGTATAAGCAGCTCTACTCCATTGTAGACAACCCAATGATTCGTTGATGTGCGTATCCCACCAACTTCTCACACGCCTGTGGTTGGGGACCGGTCGTGGTGCTCTCCATACGGGTAATTTCAGCACCATTCCACATTCCGAGGCAGTTTAAATTCGTCCTGGCAGACGCAACTTGCGTCTGAGCTGGGGTCCTGTATTTCAAAATGGGTTGCATGAGAGTGCCCCTCATGGCAGAGTGGAGCTCGCCCATTCCGAACATTTTTCGGCTGGTTTTTCCTGTTCCCCCCTCATATTTTCGTTTGGCTAGAATTTTGCCAACGGCGTGCTAGCCGAGTCGCGGAAATTAGATAAGTAAATGTATTACCACAAAAGGAAATACGTTTGCTGACAAATCTACGACTTTTGCCCCCCTCCTCCCCCTATAGTCTCGCAAGCTCGACTAATAATTTGCACCTCGACGATGGCCGGCTAGAAACTCGACAAATTTGTCGTCCAACACTTCTCAAAAACAGGGACGGTGAACCTCCGGATGAACAGGCGGAAAATGAAATGCAACTACTGCGTGACGGACACCACGGTTGAACACCGTGAGGTGAGGTGCACAGAACACCTCTCCAAACACGAGCGACATCAACCAGCAGGTCACGCCAATTCCCGGCGGAGTCCCCCCTCCCAACGCACAACTTCACGAGGTGTACAATCTCGAAGGGATTGACACAAGATGGGGAAGGGCTGTTCCACAATCCGCGAGGGAGGAACCAACGGTCTACGATCGGGCTGAGCAACCTGGGCCTGGGACCCTGCTGATATTCTACGAGGTTACCAAATATTCTAGGAAACGAAATACATAGATTAGGGGTGTGCCGTAAAAATGGACTATTTTTTAATTCTGCCAGCCTGCCATTCGCTGCCAACCCCGGCAGAACCCACCGGAACTGCCAACCTGCCTGGCACTTTTTTTTTGTAAATTGCCCCCAACACTAGGCGCATCTCACCGAAATGCTTCGGCATCTGCCGAATCGGCCACCCGGAGCTGAGAATCCGATCTCAGCCACCGGTTGTATACTCATAGATGACCTTGGACGTCGAGGTAATGGAGGTCTGGTGTCGCACGGCCTAGCCACAAAGTCTGAGATTTGAGGCCTTCACCCACGATACCGCGAATGCCATTTAACCTGATCGCATATCATTACAGCTTCAGACCCGCATGATGCAAAGTCGAAGGATATTGAACCCTTCCTATTCTCTGCCCCAAATCCCCAGTGGGTCCCTTCAACGATCTGTTTCCCAACCTTCAAACTCTCCATTGGCACGCGTGACCACCCTCCTGCAGTTGGACAAGGAAGTCTCATGGATGGGGAATAATGCAGGACAGCCAAAGCGAAAGCGCTGACCACTCAAGTCATAAAATATGGGGTCAAATTACTCAAGGTGGCGAGAAGAACCTGTCGTGAGTGAGTGGTTGAATACATGAAACGTTTGAGTCGGCGGGGCCATTCGATACTCTGATGAACAGCGAGGACGACGAATGGAACGACTCTGCATCTTGACCTCTCCCAGGCAGGTGGTTTACGTGAGTGAAGATTGCGGTGCTGGGAGGATTTCTGGACCAAAGATGCACAGGCTCGGATCCAGGGGTAATGAAGTGATCACAAGCGCACAGTAACAGCCTACTGTGGCCCTTTGGGTACATAAACCTCGGGCAAGTGAACTGAACGGAGCGGTAGGACTTCACCGCATGCCCGAAGTCCTACGTTACTGTCGCCAGTCCAACACCCAATCGCGAAAAAGCGTTCTGCTCGTACCACGGGCGATCCGAGGAGCGAGAAACGATAGACTCGACCTCGTAGTCTGGTGAAGTTAAGAGACTAGACCCGGCCGACATTGGGTCCCCTGTGATTCCCCCGAGCGGTCGCTCCACGGCACTCGCTTGCGCAATTGATTTTGTTTTGTTGCGAACTGCCGGGCGCTTGGTCCTGATGGAGTCAGTGTTGACATTGAAAGCCTGGAAAACGATGGGCTAGCCTAAAGTACTTGCTGTGGGTGTCTGGGGCTTGGGGAGAGGGGGATGGAGTGAAGTAAGAGCGAATCCATGGTCGGTTCTGGGGCTCGCAGCTAGCATGTGAAGTCGACAACTCGGACCCCAAACTTCCACGCGGGTTTCGCTGCCACCTCCCATGCCTCTTGCATCTAGACTTCTTATAGGCCCATCCAATGGGAACGTGATACCGACTCCCTAGGGCGAGAAATGATATGTATAGGATGCGGGACCAATACACCCAGGGACTGGCACCTTCGACGGGGCTCAAACGGCAAGTCTCGACGAGTTCCGGCCCAGGCCCTTGCCCCTACGCGGACCACCTGGCCGACGGAATTTCCAAAGGGCAGATCACTGAGATTACCGGTCGCGTTCCAAAGCATCGTCATCGTTGAGACCCATAGTGCGTCATGCCCACAAAATTCACGTGTGATCACCCTGTCGAGGGAATCCAAGGATTTTAGATTATCCGAAAACTCGCACTCCACGCCAGACGAATTACGACCCGAGCAACAGACCGTAGGGGGTGAGAAATACAACGAAACGCATGTTCACGAGGAAACGGTTAGTATCGAGACAGATCACCATCCGGTGCTGGGCCCCGCCCCCAAACCAGCGAGCCTTCGGCTGCAATATCCTTGCAGCCGCAGTCCAGTGATAGTGGATCGCGACTCAGGCTGAGCAGAGATGTGGTTATGCCGTGGGAGGAGCTGCATATCATTGCGGGAAGAAATAGGATCCGGCGATCGATCTCGGCCAGCCGATCGGCGGCGTCCGATCCCTCCAGAGTTTGTAAACCACACAACTTCGGAGACATCCGAGGAAATACGTACATCAACCGAACGCATGTGTGTAATACTCTCGACTACTGGTTATCGGTGTCGTCCACTCTGGGGCATTTAATCTACTGCCTCAGCGCTTGAGGTAACTCCATGCGCGGGCTCCCATTCAAGCACTTGAGACCCGGACCGAGATGTGAAACAATCCAATCACGATCCTGTGTTCGGTATCAGATTATGGTCTAGAGGCCAACGAAGGAAGCAGATAACGAGAAATATCTTCTGCGCGCGTCAGATCTGCGGAACCTCAAAGGAGTCGTCCGCCGCTTCGCAGTTCTTTGGAAGTTAGGGCGAAACTCAACCGAGATCATCCCTACCGAAACAAAAGTGTCATGAAACTGCAAAGAGACAAGCAAGTCCAGGTACGAGAAAGTCGTGGCCGGAGCAGCCTAGGTGGTCAACCCGGTCGTCCCAATTGAAGAGTTTGTCATTGGGGACTGGCACCGTACCTGTACAGCCAAACTCAAACTCCCGGTACTTCTTTCCCATCCCCTTTGCTTACGTTCCATGGTTGTATTGCTCATTAGTCACTCCCGTGGGAGGCATGGCGTGTTATCCTGAAACAACAATTTCCATTAAAAATATCTACAACCAACGATTTCGAAAATTGCTTGAAAGCCTAAAAACGTAGAAGATGGAATTGAAGCTAGAATATAAGGCCTTAAGGCTTCGCGATGGTAGAACTTCGTGGACACCTAGTGGGGAGAGCAAACCTCAAACACCTTCATGGCTCGGACACGGCACCGCTCTGAAACGAATGGAAGATCTCCTAAGGCCCTGAATTTCATTCCTATCGTACTGTATTTTTTTCCGGCTCGAATGGCTTTCGCTAGGGACTTGGTCTTTCTTCATCTGTGTCCTATTTCCCTCGGTTATTTCTAGAATGGTGAAAATTTTTATGATACGGTGTTTCCTGTCTATCTACGAAGATTTTCAAGGAAGGCGCAGGGACCCCAACCGCTCTGTCGGGTCGTCGACAGCACAGGTTTCGGCTATTGGCACCCTCCCACGGCGGATAGAAAGGGTGTGGTGTTGTGGATAGTCACCCACCACCCGTAAGAGTAGAAATATCTCTATTACAGCAGTTTGGGTTTCGATAGACTGTTTTCCGCTGAATGACGGCCCCAATCTGTTGTTTACCTTTTGCCCGCATTGGGCTCAACATTCCGGTATGGCGTAAATGTGGGAGCCAGGTCCTCTTGGCATAACTCGTTCCCATTGTCGGGCCGCTCGCGAGAATGGACGACATATCCCCGGCGTGAACAATGAGTCGTTGCGACTCTGCAGACTGGAATTCAATGGGGAAACTGAATTCCCAACCTGCTTGGGGGAAACGCACGAACCAGCCAATGCCAGGATGCCGGGATGCCGAGCACCAATGCGATCAAAAGGTGAGCAACAGCACTGATCACCGTGACGCTAAAAGTGACCGGTGGTCCCGTGACTGTGGAACAGCTTTCTAACGACCTTTTTCTCGCCGTTGAACCCGAACCAATCCGTTGGGAAAGGACGAGACCCTCAGCTCTCTTTGTTTTTTTCCAACAAAGTGGAAGGCTCAGTCACCGAGTTTTCGGCAAATCCGAGGCAGTCAGAAACGTTCGCGTAATCGATGGTTGATTCAGGATCCTCGCAATGCTCTCCAGGTAACACCGTCTGCGAGCCTCAAGACCCCGCAAATCCACAGAGATGACACCTATTGCCCAGAACGGACCTCGGTCGAGGTTTTCCATGACGTCTCCTCTAGCAACTTTCTCGATGTGGGCCCGGCACGTATAAGACCACACGCTCTCCTACGCCCTCCGTCGACCATGATCCTCGTTTCTCGACCGTCGAATGTACCCACTCCTTCTTCCGTCCAAACTCTGGACGAAGACCTCGTTGAGTTTCTGCAGAGACCTTACGAGGACGATGCTGCGGTTCCGTCGCTTGCTAATCCAGAGACTAGGGATCGTCTATTGACTTATGCATACGCCGTTTACGATACGTTTGTAACACGGCAGCTTCCCCCACGATCAATTCCGCACGACCACGCGGCCTTACTATTACCTCTGCTAGAGCTCTTGCACGGATTACATCCAAACAACTCGCCCGTTGCCCTCCTCCTTGGATGCGTGTATTATCACAACAATCTCATGCAGCGCAGTCTGCAACTCAACAGTCATATTTTGCGATATGACCCAGACAACGTGCATTCATACTTTCCTCCCTCTTGCCTGTTGATCTGAGGCGTACAAAACAGGTATCAGCGATGTGTAACTTAGGGGCAAATCTTCGTCTGCTGGACCTCCCGGTACCGGCGTTCGAATATTGGTGGAAAGCGTTACAACTTTCCCCCACCAATTGGGACATCCTTGTGGGTATTTTCTGACGACATAATTCTCTCGTTGAATTTATCGAAGGACAACATGCTGGAAACATTCCTTGGCTCCGGGGGTTTCGGTAACACCTTACCGGACGACTCCACGCCCCATATTCTCCAAACCCGCAGACAGGCGTTACAGATGTGCAATTTCGTCATTGGACACCTCCCGGAAAATCCGGTAAGGATGGAAGAGGTTCACCGCGCCCAAAACGTCTTCTGCCTCCGTGCGCAACTTCTCCGATCATTGCAGGAAGTGGGAGAGTGGGAGGACCTCGTAGACGGCATCGAGATTGGGATCAGCACCCCTCTGGCTCTACCGCGGCCATCTTCACCTGCGGGTTCTGTTCGCTCGAATAAAGCCACCCTCGATGACCTGCTTCTCCAAGTCCACTTTGTTGGGACGACAATTTGCGATCAGACGAATCCAGATACGTCATCCCGTGACGATTTCCCAAGACCCCGTGACGATGCTTCCCCAGTTGCCTCCGTCGAGCATGAAGGTTTCGATCCTGTCCGATCTCCAGAGACACCCGGATGGAGAATACTCAAACCAACACTTCTTCTCTTCCCAGAAGAGGCCCTTCGACTCCCGCTGATGCTTTGGCCATCGACGCAAGGATCCCTCCCCAGCATCGCTGTTTCGACCACGCCCGGGAACTCACAAGACGACGCTCGGATGGAATGGCTGAAAGCCTTGACCAATACTGCGACGAGTAGGCTGCTACGCACATGGGCAACGAGAGTCCGGGATCTTCTCGGGGCCCAGCCTTCGGCCACTCGGGATCACATTCTGTCGACCACAGTCCCCGGTTCGACATTCCATGCAACAAGATCTCTCACCCTGTTGGCCGACTACCTCGCTCTGTCCCTATCCCCTACCACGACGTCCTACAACGACCTGGGAGTCCTCTTGTCTTCCCTCGATAGCCAACCCAGGATCTCCCGATCTTCAAGATCTACCTCTCCAGTCAGGACCACCGGTGGTAATCTTTCGAGGGTTTATTTCGAGGCCGGATTGGAGGTGGATCCTCACAACGCACTTTTGTTGACGAATCTGGGGTCGTATTGGAAGAAGGAGAGGAATTATGAGGAAGCGATCCGGTCTGTCCCACCGTCGCTACAGATACTATAACTCACATCGTGAACCCCGTTTCAGATATTATCAACTGGCGTTGGTCCGAGACCCGGGGTTCGCCGCTGCTCGGATCTATCTTGAACGGACACAGAAAGAGATCGAGTGCGTGTACCATTATATGAATCGGAGGCGGTACCAACTCCATTCCCAGGCCAGGTTTCGGAGGAGTTCGAGATGAACCGACATACCATAAGTTCGATTAACACCAACTTCCACCCCTCCGCAATCCAAAACGCCCCTGTCTTATCGCACGACCCCACCGGCGGAAAATTTCCCGCGGCTTCCGCTTCGGGATGCGGTCATCCCACTTTTCTTCATTTCCTCTTCGATCCTCCCTTCTCAGACTCAGATCCCCACCTCATACCTGTACAGTAGTCACCTCCACGATCCGTAGCTCGGGAATCTACACAGTCCTCCCAAAATTGTACCCCCGCTTCCTTCCACATGTATATTCCACGCGCATGCAGATTTCTTACACAAGTTTCCATATTTGTGCTTCCATTCTTTCAGCTTACGCTCAATCTCCTTCATATCAAAAAAGAAGGATGAGCGTAGAACCTGGGCCCAGATTGGTCCATTCCCATCTACGATGTTGGCCGTCTCTATTGGCCAGAGTCAGGAAAGGCGAACCGAAAGTGGAAATCACCTCCAGGGTGGCGACGATCGAAGGGTCACGAGGATTGTGGCCATATTGCGCCTGCTGTGGGCCGCTAACATTCCAGCTGTTTGCGTTTCGATAGGCGGCCCAACTCGTTTAGTCGTATTGGGACCCGGCCCCCTGAGTGTCTCATTCCCATTGTCAGGTCACTCGTAAAAGTCGATGACATATCCCTGGCACAGATCACGAGTCGTTGACCACCCTGCCGCGCAGACGGGGATAAAACGCGGGAGCCAAATTCCCAACCTGCTTGGGCCAACTTACGAAGCTGGTCGATGCCCCGATGCCAGGTGATATCGATACAGGATTGCTGTTTACATGTGGGGTTCGGCATCACCGGGATGCTCCACAACTCGTTGCTTTGGGAATCGCAGCAGTTTGTATCCCCCGTTCGTCCTAGCCAACACCTTGAAATCGCCATTTCGTTACCGTCCGCACATCTCTGCCCTTCTCCCAAGGACCGAATAGTTACGATCCAATCCATTGGGCGCACCAGGTACCCGCGTCGATTACTACGAGATTGACGGATGTCAATCTGCCTACCGA
>Ga0307515_10012761_pt1 | contig 15775 bp, 12 predicted proteins | sample 17_EM_MG_FD_194513 | JGI IMG/M metagenome (GOLD analysis project Ga0307515, IMG submission 194513) | Populus trichocarpa ectomycorrhiza microbial communities from riparian zone in the Pacific Northwest, United States - 17_EM | ecosystem: Host-associated > Plants > Roots > Unclassified | place... | reverse complement strand
ACCCTGGAAAAAGTTGTGGCTTATAATTAGGGGTTTGACAAACTCAATTAAAACGGACTTTAGTTTAGACGTTATATTAAACGGAAAACAAGGGTAGAGATCCCCAAATAGAAGGATGGACTGCAGCTCTGGCTCTGAACTCGTACCCATTGTTCATTGAATGGTGTATGTATCTCATCCAGATTACGCAGACAGCAGCAAGGAGAAAATAGATAAAGTAGCCAGCGGCCGTTATCGGTGGACTGACGTAGGTCTGGGCTATGCACGAAATTGTTGAACCTAGGAGCCCAGTCGTGTCAGGGAGCGCAAGGCTAGAGTCGTCATCAATCTCAACCTTCGGAGCCCTTGTGTGAAAAAATTTGACAAGCTTACGCGGGCATAGGATGTGGCGTGAAGACAAGGGTCAAGCTCGAATAGGGTGCAAATCCCGACCACTTCTAGCATCGTATCCTAAAGAAGAAGCGCCAGACTTTGAAATCCGACTAGCCGTGCCAATCAAAATATACCCCGAAGGCGACCAAATACCCCAGCCTAAGCACGGATACTTCGGGGGTCACAAGCGAACAATTATATGCTCTTTTAGTCATGTTTCTCTTGACGTCCGTGGGGCGTCCCACTCTTGTCAAAACTTCCCCGAGCCTCCTTTCGCCCCATCCACGTGGAAATTACTCTCGGACCAAATCGTGGCTTGGCAGGGTCTAGAGATACGTATCCAGGAATCGTACTAGAGTTGCCGGGGGACGAACGTGTGGCCGACAAGGGGTGACCGGGAACGCAATGAGGTCCAGATGTATCGCATGGAAGGGGTCCTACTTGGATTGCGAAAACAGTACCCCCAGTCCCCCTGCACACGAATGATAAACCTGTAAGATGCCAGAAAAACTGCATCCAGATCTTGGAGCGCTTCAGCAAGATGTCTGGCCCTTGAGTTGGGCCAATCTACTTTAGAATTCCAAAGTCTCCCTCGTCTTGTCCTGTGGCTATGATAAGGCGTAAGACTTCTTAATATAGCAATACTGGGAGCTGAGAGGCAATCGGCATGTGTATGGTTCGGGTTGCGATTTCAAAGTAAGCCAGCTAAAGTCTAGGTCCTATCAGTACTGTAGAAGCTCACCGTTGTTTATCAAGGACAGAGATCCTACAGCTGGAGCCGGATCATTGGCGCCAGCAACACCTTCAACCTGTTGTGCTAAAGCTGTGCAGTATGCAGCAGTAACAGCAGTGGCAGCGAATTAAGCAGAGACATTACCGTTCAGAGCGACTGATTCTAGCTCTTCACTCAACGTCCTCGACCGCTCCGCGCTTCGGTGTTGCATAGGATGAAAACAGAAGCTTCCGGGGAGGGCGGAGGCTCAGGAGATGTCGTCGGCGGTGTCTCTATGTTGCATCGAATATCTTGATTGAAGCCATGAGAGATGGTGGTGCGGTGAAGGCGGAGAGAAGTTGAGGTGGTTGAGAGGATAAGTATAGCTTCACGCGCATCTAGAGAACGACTTGGGTAATTGCGACAACTTCATTGGACAATTGGTGCCATAGAGTTAAATGCAACATGCTGCAGGCAGACCTGCACTGCCGCGAAGACTGCTAAACATGGGATTTAAGCATAGGTAGAGGGTCACAGGGCCGCAGAGCCACAGGGCCACAGTGCCAACACTAAATGTAGGGCTATGTTGTGGTGGATGTCGTGGTGGTTCTCGGTCTTCACCGCTCGGTTACCCATGTTTACACGCAAGCCACATTTTCCGCAGACAGAGCTCTAGGCAGGAATACACGGGTTTTTTTTCTTTTACTGATCGGACGAGCTGCAGCACGATGAGAGAGAAACGGGAAAGGCTCACATCAGAACACATTAGAACACACGACGCGATTGGGGCAGAGTCGCTTCGATTGGGCTGTAATTGGCGGCATTGGTGGTCGGCACGTCGCTGGTGGGACTCCTTCCCATGTCAAGTACAACTGCTGCCAGCTGTGCAGCCATGTCCAGCCATGTCCAGCCATTTCGGGCATCCGAAAATCTTAGTTCTGACCGTCTGCTGCCCGGACAGGCCGCGGAAGCAACAGCCACAAAGGGGCTTGATGGTTCGACGGTCGAACACCAGCAGTATGATGGTCTAGAAAGCGCCTGAGAGCTGCGATTGGAGGCGCAAAAGCTTCGGAGCGGCAAAGGAGATTGGAGCTCGAGCTCTTTCCAACGTGGTGGAAAATGAAGAGGTGCCATAGAGAGGTGGACAAGGCCCTTCGCTTCGCACTGGGCTTCTCGGCGCGGCCCTCTGGCGTTTCGTGGCTCTACACCCCGACCCTTCAACACCATCATTTCGCCGGGGTTATACGCTACAACGTCGTGCAGGAGTTTGTCAAAGTAACCTCAAAAAGCCCATCCTCCTCTGTCGTCCGTTTTCGTTGGCCATCACATCACCGCCTCCGGTCTCGTCGTCTTTCAGCCCTATCAAGTGACCCCGCGGTGTTGAAAACCTCGACCTCGACCCTCCACCTCGCAAACATACTTAAGAACCGACCACGATCCTATTCCACCGCGCATCAATTCTCATACCAGCCATATACTCTCCGTACATTCGACATACCTCAGCGATACCTGTAACACTTTCCACTAAATACCCGCCCTTCCGCCTTGAGCCATATTCCAGCGTGCCGACCTCGGCATATTGCTACACAATACCATGTCTTACTATCCAGGACAGAATTTTCAAGGTGGCCAGCCTCATCATGGAGGGGGCTATGGAGCTCCGCCGCCGCAGAACTATGGCCAGCCTCAAGGATATCCTCCGCAGCAATACCCGCCGTAAGTTGCACTGGTTCGCCGCCACGTTCCTAAGCTGACTCTTACTGCAGGCCGCAACAGTATGGCGGTTATCCACCTCAAGCGCCCCCCTCCCCACAACCACCTTATAACGGCTATGGGCAACCGACTCCTCCGCCGCAACAGTATGGTGGTTATCACCAGGTGCGTGGAACACGGAACTTGACCAACATGCTCTGCTTACACGTTGTCCAGACTCCCCCACCGGCGCCACAGTATGGTGGATATCCTCCTCCAAACCAAGGCGCGCCTCCGCAAGGCGCACCTCCAGGACAGTATCCCAGACCGGGTAATTGATAGATCGTAATCCATTCTGCGTAAATTCTGACAACGTAACCTAGGGGTGATGCCGACAGTAAACAGTAACCAATGGACACACGGTAACCACAACGCGCCTCCGCCTCCTCCGACCCAAGCACAAAATTTCGGGCCGGGAGCTCCAGCAGGCTACACTTTCCAATACTCTAGTTGTAACGGACGAAGGAAAGCTCTACTGATCGGCATTAACTACTTCGGACAACGTGGGCAACTGCGGGGATGCATCAACGACGTCAAAAACATGTCAACCTACCTGAACGGCCATTTTGGTTATAAACGGGAAGATATGGTAATCCTGACCGATGACCAGCAGAACCCTATGAGCCAGCCGACTAAGGTAAACATTTTACGGGCGATGCATTGGCTTGTGAAAGACGCCCATCCTGACGATTCCTTGTTCTTCCACTATTCAGGTACGATTTTCGATATTTAATCTTTTAAGCCGTGCTAAGGGTTGCGTAGGACATGGTGGTCAGACAAAGGATCTTGATGGCGATGAAGATGACGGTTATGATGAGGTTATTTACCCTGTTGACTTTAGGACTGCGGGTCACATTGTTGATGATGAGATGCACCGAATTATGTACGTCTTGTGTCACCGAAATGACCGCGACGTGAACTAATCTTGGACACTCTAGGGTGGCTCCTCTTCAGCCAGGTGTCCGTCTGACTGCCATATTCGACTCGTGCCACTCCGGCTCAGCTCTCGACCTTCCGTATATCTACTCCACCCAAGGTGTCCTCAAGGAACCCAACCTTGCCAAAGAGGCTGGCCAAGGCTTGCTCGGCATTGTTTCCTCATATGCTCGGAAAGATATTAGTGGGATGATTTCGAACGCTTCAGGCTTGTTTAAGAAGATCACGTCCGGTGATGAGGTATACCAAAGGAACTTACGGACGAAGACCTCGCCTGCGGATGTGATCATGTGGTCCGGCAGCAAAGATACTCAGACTTCGTAAGTTACAATGCTTTTCACTTATTTCAACTTACCAAGCACATCCGCAAACTCCAACGTCAATAAAATATACTTCTTCAAACTCGACAATCTAACAGGTGTTTTATTAGAGCGGACGCGTCAATTGGCGGTGAGGCGACAGGAGCGATGTCTTGGGCGTTCATCAATGCGCTTAAGAAAAACCCGAACCAGAGCTACGTGCAACTGCTCAACAGTATCCGTGATGAGCTGGAGGGCAAGTACACTCAAAAGCCACAGCTCAGCTGCAGCCATCCACTGAGTAAGCTTCACCATTCGCCCGTTTTCCATTTGCATTATAACTAACCGCCAGATCCCGCTAGATACCAATTTACTGTATGTGATGTAAATCGTAGCTGAAGAGTCGGCGGGTCGAGTATTCTTACTAGTTTCCTAAGTAGGAGACTGGATATTTATGATGGCTGGGGCGCTTTGTGGGACTTCAACTGTACATAGCTGGATATTCATACCACTGGCTTTGGAGGCGTCTGGTGTAAATGAACAAGTTTTCGCTCTTTCGGCTCATATGGGTTGAACAATTCCATGATAGTGGCATAGTTTATGCATTCATTACCTATCATGGCATTGGGCGCATGAATAAGCAGTGCAGGGATCAAGTCGGGATCGAATCGGGGGGGAACAAGTCTGCCCTCCAGCATGGCGGTACTTTTCCCCCAGGTGCCGAGGTTTCCCTATAGGCTTTGAGATGCGTTCGGTGATGCGCTCACTTTAGTCGTGGCCGCAACACATGTGCCTCGACTATTTCAAATGAAAGCTCCAACGACCTCAGACTGCGCCGTGTAGCGAAATTCTTGTCATTACCCTGGCTAACCAGCAACTTCCTCAGCCCTCAGCCGCAATCGCCTTGGATCTATTCTGCACCCTCGGGAGTCGTACGCGGGAGCACCAGGCATAGACAAATAGGTCGTAGCACAACTTTCTTACTAAGAAGCTTCTTTAGCGTAAAATTCTAAAAGCTGGTAAGAGATAAACTTTTAAAAAATTTATGCTAAGTATAAAGTTATTAATGGGCTGTGTATACGAGACTTTAGACGATTTTATTCAACGTGTGGTTGTCCTGTGCACCCTCGCTCCAAAAACTCCAGATTATTGCCCCGCAACTTCACTACAGCATGCTAGCAAAGGCTCATCTATCCTTGATTCCGCTAACGCCCCGTCCAATAAGCCACCGGCTTATGCTGCTGCTAGGAAGCTCACCGCGCGTGACGTACTCACACCTAAATCCCAAGGCGTGGGAAAGGCCCAATTCTCTCGCGCCGTCTGGGGCTGGGCTAGGCTGTGGACGCGGAGAAGATACTCGTAGAAAGAAGTATTTTATGCCTGCTGCAATATATATGACTTGAAACTTTCCTCGCAGCTTCCTGCTTTTGACCCTCTAGCGCTTCTCTCCCCCTCATCTTGTTTTGCTAGCTACTGCTGCGACTGCTGTTACTTTTGTGAACTCCTCCGCAATGCTTCTCCATAGCTTCAAAACACTAGAATTAGTGCTTTCGTCATTTAGTCTTGTATATGCGGCCTCCACCAATTCATCCTTGCCCATTTTTTATTTAGGCTACCAACTGCAACAAGCTTCATCTTTTAATGTGGGTTTCTTTTCAAGTTTAACTAGCAGACTCCCTGAACCCTCCAAGCTCACAAACGTCTAGCAAGCGGGTGGTTTTTATAATTTTAGTAACATTCGTTATGCTGCTCCCCCTGTTGGAAACCTGAGATTCGCACCTCCCCAGACTCCTACTACGAACCGCTCAAAAGTAGATAATGGTAGTACTGGAAGGATTTGCCCTCAAGCAATTCTGTCGTGGGTAACGACTGCAGGAATATTTGTTTCAGATATTCTCTTATCAATACCTTTCAACCCATCTTCATCAATCCCCACTCCTACGACCACACCAAAACCAGACCCCAGGATGTCCGAAGATTGCCTGTTCTTGGACGTATTCGCCCCGCGGCAAGTATTCGAGTCGGCCGGCCTTGGTTATGGCGCCCCTGTGCTTGTTTGGATCTACGGAGGCGGTTACACGAGCGGTGAGAAAGCCTCGCACAACCCCGCGGGTTACTGGCAGCAAGTGGAAATGCTTCGAACGGCGAGATCATTTACGTTGCCATGAACTACCGACTTGGTGATTTTGGATGGCTCTCCGGCCCCTCGTTCCAAGCTCAGGGTGGCGCAGTGAATGCCGGGCTGTTGGATCAAAGATTTTCCCTCGAATGGGTACAGCAATATATCGGCCTGTTCGGAGGTGATAAGGATAGGGTGACCGTCATGGGGGAGAGTGCAGGTGGGGGAAGTGTGATGCACCAAATTACAGTATGTTTCTTCTAAATCGGCGTTCAGCCTCAGGTCAAGATTCACTACTCAACTTTATATCCAGGCGTACGGGGGAAGCCAAGGCTCAGTACCATTCCAGCAAGCAATTTCTCAGTCACCAGGATTCCTACCTTTGGCCTCAAATTACAGACAGGAGCAAATCTACAACCAAGCCTTACAACTCAATAATTGCACAAGCCTGCAGGATCTCAGGCAAGTTCCGACAGCACTTATTATGCAGTCCAACATCGCCCAAATCAGTGAAGCTAGCTATGGGTGGTTCGTTTACGGACCTGTTGTGGATGGCGACTTTGCTCCTGCGCCCGCGGGCCAACTCCTCGCTCAAGGCCGCTTCGACAAATCTCTCCGCGTAATGGTCGGCCATAATTCCGATGAGGGTTTGATATTTACCAGTCCATACGTGCAAACCGAAGATCTTTATGAAGAATACTTCCGCATACCGTTCCCAGGCGTCTCATCTGCGGTTGTGTACTACCTTGCTCAACAGCTCTATCCGCCTGTGTTTGACGGTACATATGGCTATATCAACGAGACCCAGCGCACATCTCTCACCTTGTCAGACTTGGTGTTTACGTGTAATACATTTTACTTGGATACGGCGTTCGCCAATCGCACCTACGCATATCTCTTCTCCATTCCACCAGCCCTGCACGGCCAAGACGTCCCATATACATATTACACTGGCGGTCCACCAACCACTTCCGTGGCAAACACAACGGTAGCGGTCGCCATGCAAGAGTATTTCACGAGCTTTGTGAAGACGGGGCAGCCAAGCGCGAAAGGCATGCCGGTATTCAATATGTATGGGCCGAACGCAACCATCCTGGATCTAAATTATACCAGCATTTCCCACATTCTCGATGACACTGCCAACCAACGCTGTGTCTGGTGGCAGAAGGCCTTGTATTTCTGATAATATGAATGACTTTGGAAATAGGAGAGGTCTACTTAATTCTATCTGACATTCGGAAAGACGACGTAGTTGAAAGGAGACGCGTTGACGGTTTAGAGGCACAAACTCCAAATTAATGGAACAGTCTAGAGATACGAATAATCCAGTAAAGATTGGACTATTTTAGCTAATGTATATCCCTTAAACCGTCGATGGAGGTCCAGCAGTAGACAAGCCAACCAAATCATTGCGCACAGGCCAGCCGTTACTTAACGACGTAAGGAATGCTGCTATGGTTAAAAGAAGTTTTGGTTTAGTTAAGCTCTTGACTTGATATATTACTGAAGTTTCCCTAAGCCTCTCCTACTATAGTTGATATTAGGCTACGCATGTCGGTTGGTTTTAGAAGGAACAGTACGAGGCACGATCCATCTAACAATCTCCTGTCGACCTGAATCAGGTTGTCTTGCCACCCGACTCAGTTACCTACACCTCGACTCAGTCACCTACCCCCTATTACGTACCCCCCACTGGTCCTGCACCTACATCATGTATATATAGTCTCTTTTCTTTCATAGATCAATCAATACACGAGTTCTCTAGATCGACATTTCTACACTAAGATAAAAATCAGAACGCCTTTAAAGAAACTTACAAATGCGGGGAATAGCTTAGAACCGACTGTGTCCTGGATAACTTCTGACATCTTATTACTTGGCGTTGTAGGAGCACGTACCCTTCCAACGGTGAGTCAAGGAGGCTTTGAAATAAGTTCTCATGATCCATCCACAAAGCGCAGACATGGTTATCCTTGGAATATCTACTTTAATGCTATCCTCCTCAGAGGCCCTTCTCTTCTTAACGAGGTATCCATCAGCTGCTGGTCAAGTCTTCTTAGCTTTTCCCTTCTCTCGGGTTGTCTGATCGATGAATCCGGGCCATCCGACTTTGAGCAATAAAACATTGCGGTTGCAATTTGCCATTCCCCACACGCACCTACGAATAACTTACCTGTCGTAATTTCATCACCGGGTCTCTTCATTACATTCTTTGCACTTCGAGTCCGATTTCGCCTTAGTCCTGCAACAATGACAATATAGAATGGCTTTAGATGGTGCTGGATTGTTGCAGCGAGGCTTCACCCATACGCGGTCCTCTACACCCGGATTCTGGAAATAGGATCTGTAGAGCCTTTTCCAGATCGAATGGCCGGATTTCCTACTGGATTGGTAAGACTGCATTTATTAATGGGTTCGGCATAGAATAGCACCCGGAGGGAAAACGGTGATTCCGCGGGACTCGCAGGGTTGATAGTGCCTGTTACCATACTGCTCTATACCCTTTGTGACACGTGTTGCGGAGGACGTCGACTGAGTAGGATGGGCAACCAGTACATCTGCTATTGATGACGTGTGACGGTAAAGGCCACCTAGAAACTTCCTCGCGGGTTTACCAGCTTGCTCCTAAGACGTCTGATGATGGCTAGCGCCTGTAAGTAACTAACGTAATGTAAACGGCTCGGGGTATATTTATTACAGTAAGTGGCTCCTCCATCCGTATAGGGGATTCCCTGTCCAGAGTCCTCTTGCACACTAACAGGGTGGATATCTTGGTCTCCCAGACGGATTATATTACGATATGGGATAGAAACTACTAACTTGAGTCATGCCGATTTTGCTCCAAGTATAGCTCTCGCTCACGCCCTGGTACATCGTTGAATTTCCGGCAACCTTGGTTGATTGGCGTTGGATCCAGGTGCAGTACGGTTTTTTGCAGAATCAAACGCTCTTGAGTGGGTAAGGTTCTATGAGTCTTGGGTCCCTGAAGACACTGGTAATTAATGAACCATAAAGTTTTCTTGCACGGCTTTCAAGGGCCTTAGCTACTCTTGGAAATCTAGATGGGGCTTTAGAGAGTTACTTTACTCTCTAGGTTATGCCTATACCCATGTACTCTACGATTGATTAGGAAAGAGAATTAGCATCAGAGTATTTTTCTCGTCTAAATTCGTCAGCCACCGGAGGAATCTGTGCTTGGGGGACGTTAACATGTCTCCCATTTCTCCACATCCACACATTGCTTTTCATTCTCCCCTTACTCAGAAAGCTTGAATCCTCCCAGAACCCCGACCTGGAACAGCTGCGATTGGTCATACTCCTTAGCATATCGACATTCGGTTGTCCATATCCTTGAACGCGTGGTGGCGTTCGCAAGCTGGGAAAAGGTCCCCATGAATGCGGCATCGTTCTTCTGCGTCATGGTCGCCAGCAGAGCCCGGCTTTGCGCGGGACTGCCGGCTTCGAATTCAGTGAGATTGCCCTGCGTTGCGGACCTTAGCGTATTGTAAAATGACGGGAGGGCTATCAGGGGTGCGAAGGTTGGAGGGTTGACGACGTCGGGTTTCGTGTATGCCATGTGTAGAAGCGTGTGCCATGATCCATTGGAGAAGACATTAGTGTCGATGAGGGCGGCGTACGGGTCGTAGTTCGAGCTGTTAGTGAGATTGGCGAAGAATGAGAAGACCTGAGTCCGGTAGGCGGTGGGTGTGGCTAGGAAGCCAACCCAGATGGTTCCGTTCGGGATCAGAGGCAGATCGATGCGAGTTATGATATCGAGGTTGTTGCTGGCACCTTTGAGAGCGCGGAAGGGGCCGGAGCTATGTGTCAAGTTGGCGTTGGCTATGGAACCTGAGGAAAGAACAACCTACATGGGGAATCTGAGAACATATCTGAGATAAGAAGGGGTTTGAGTCACGCCTTGTGGTAGAAAAAGAATAACGATCGAAGGGGTTGAGGTAGGTGCGAATTGACCGAAACCAACATCGAAAAGCGCCATAATAGTACCTCCGCTAACTAGACAACCAACTCCAACACCACTAATACGGCCGCCAGGTGCGGAGACATTTAGAGGGTCGAGCTTATGATTAACCGCTTCAGCGATTGCCATTACTAACTGTGACTTTTGTCTTGTCTTCAGAGGCTGTAATTTCGTTCAATTGAGACAAATCAATGGTTATGCCATCTTGGATATTCGCTGAGCCGGCAAACGGGGTATTACTAGCGTAAATTAGTATATTTGGATTCCTCCACAGTGCAGACATTGCTTTACCCTCCACTACGAATGGCAAACTTGCAAGATCTTGGCGCAACTAGGTTTGCATCTCGGAGCAGCTTCACGGCAGTCGCAATGTCTGTAGCGCCAGCCGGAATCACTACACATGAGGGCATGAATGCCTCCTCCTGCTGTGACCAGTATGATATTATTGAAGCCTGATATTCTGCTCCATCTGGGTAGAAAACCTTCCCCGGAAGCAGGGTTGATAGCGTGATACACTTAAATGGAGTAAAATGTTAGGTTTCTTTGGCAGATTGGGAATTATCTAAAAAGATGATAAAATTTACTTACGCACTCAATCCTCATTTGACACTAACCTATCTTCTATACAAGGCAAAGAGTGGAGAGAGTGAGAAAAAGTTACGGCACTAGCGAGGGAGGTTGCAGCTACAAGAACGAGAGCAACAAGGAGTCTCATCCTTGCAAGAACATAGTGAATAAGGACGAGATTCATGAAAGCACAGCAATAGTCGACAGTACAGTCACTAGCGAAATCGGCTTCTGCCCAAGTGCTCTTCTAAAACCCATTCCTACTCCTTGCCAAGACGCTTCTTTATTAACTAAATGAAATTGGGTGTCATTATCCGTATCATTTTTACTTTAGGGGGTTAATCTTGCTTTACTGTATATTACAATTCTCCCCAATATTCAAAGACTAGCATCACCCCTTTTCCCTATTATAAACTAGGAAAAGGCCTACCTAAGAAAGTGAGAAATTAGAGATATCGCAGACAAAGAGTTACACGTTTCTAGCAGTTTCTATCAGGGTGGTTTTCGATGCTATTGATAAGGCATCGATCGATAATCGCTATCATTGGTTGATAATCGATAATTATTAATAATTACTTGGCATTATGGTACGTGCCCGAGGACAAAGGGAACTTAGAGGAAGGCTTCCAGAAAAGGCCCTATTAGCTACCTGATATTAATCTACTACCTTAAGTATTTCGTCTGAAATACTACTTCGTTTCCAATGTTTTAAACACTCTACTCTCTCAAGGTTTTCTGCTCCTATCTACGCCCTTTCCCACGATACCGTACAACGTCCCCCTAAAAAGACTCGCTCTGGTTCATCGCTTATAACTAGAATTAAGAGAATATTAATTGCTATATACGATAACCTTAGCCAACGTTTTCTTTATTAATCTTAACACCACTATTTAAGCGCTGGTATCTTACTAATATTATACGGTTCCCTATTATAATAATCTTAATACTTATCCTAACTTGCTGGTTAAGTATACTTCCCTAGCTTTTAAGCAATCCGATTAAATACGTTAAGTTCCTACTCCTAAGGTTTCCTTTTATACGATAAAGGACTTAGAGGAGTAGGAGTCTTTTCCCGGTAGGACTCCTAAAGCTCTTTAACCTTTTTTAATATAGGCTTAACCTACTTTGCTTTCTAGTTTGCCTTAATATACTTTATACGACGGTTTAGATAAAGAATAAGGGCGGCGGCGTAAAGGGGTAAGTCGTCCGTTTTGCTATAGTACTTATTAAAGGTCTCCCACCCCTTTCTAATTTAAAAGCTAAGCTCTTTATTAGAAGCATGTTTAGACTATTATATAGTATTAGTATTATCTAATTTAGGAGGAAGTCTACTTATAAGCGCGGCTTTAAAATACTAAACAATAATATCTATAGTAAAGAGTATACTATTAATTGTTATATAGTTACCCTAAGTCTCTAAAGTTACTTAGTGGAATAGTTAAAGGAATTCCTTAATTATATAAAGCCGTTTCCAGTCCTCTAGAGAGAGATAGTCTACCTAGAGCGTGGTAAAGTAGTTCTTGGTATAGGTATTAATAGCTCCTGCCTTTTAATCGGCCATAGTTAGTATTTAAAACCAACTATTCCATTTTATACGGTTATTAAGTGGAATTATCCTCCCTACTAAATCCTTAAACTCCTTTATATAACTAGCAGAACTATAGATATATATAATAATATTATAAAGCTTGCCGAGTGGTCCTATAACCCAAAAGGTTGCCTACTAATCCTCCTTATTTCCTACCTCCCCTTTTCCTTCCTATTCATTGTACAACTTAAATTACTCCTTTTTAATTAGGCTATAAAATAGAAAGGCTTATATAGCTAAATTAATAATATAACTAGTATAGCGGATCCGCCGGTATATAGAGTCCCATTTAATATCCTCCTCTTCCCTAAGATAGGCCTCTACCGTACAACAAAGTGTATTATTTAAAGTGGCATTATTACAAACAATAGACCTAAGCTTTTATATAATACCATAGTCCTTAAGGACTAGGAGAAGAGTAGCAAATTACTTATCTCTGTTATGGTTTACTACCGTATAAAGCGTAAGGAGGGCCTTTAAGCGCTTCTTTTAAGTATAGTTAACAAAGTAGGCGCAGATCCCTAGAAGAAGGAGCCTATTTAGGGAGATCCAGATATTAAGTAAAAGATAAATACTTAATACTACTGACTGAAGTTTCTTTTATACGACATCTTTATAAGTCTGCTAGGACTGCTTAATCTTCTTTGTAACTTAAGAGTGTACTATAGTTATAAAGTCGGACAATTCTGGATTAAGCACTTAGCAAAAAGCATAAAATTCAGGCCATTTAATAACTCGAAAAGGAAGGTTTTATACAACAATTAGTGTAATTAAAGCCTCATTAATTACATCCTAATTAAGGTATTTTTAGTAGACTTAAGTATTAATCTCTTCTGTTTGGCCTAAAGACTATACTTAGGTATAAAGTTGCTATAGTTAGCAGACGCTTTCCACTTAAATTAAACCCAGAGTTCGGTCGATATATATTTTATGCTTTAACTTAAGATATTTACGCATATTTATACTAACCGAAGTGCTATACGGTGGTATTACTGTACAGTATATACAGAACTTATGCCAAGAATTCTCTTTATCACGTGCCGTACGAGTGTGGACCTATATCGTGTAAGCAGATCTACCCCTTTTTAAATTTTTTAATCCAGTTTCAACCAAATTATAGGTAGTTAAAGGCGCAAGAAGAGATAAATTAACTTTAGAATCCATAATTTATACGAAATAATTAAAAAGAAGGAAGGAGTTTAGAAAATTCAATTAAGCGGTAAGAATTATTAATAAGTGTAGGTTACATAAGGGGATATCACGTAGCTACGGTTCGTAGATAGTATGATGGTTATTGTTCTTTTTGATTTGTTCTAAGAAAGGGGAAGGGTAAGGAACCTAAGGTTCCTCACTACGCTAGTGCCGCGGCGACACGTGACGAACACGTGACCACACGTGATATTGTCCCGACACTGGCAACTCTTCTTTTATGGTTACTATCTATATACAAATAACATAATTAAGCTGTGACGGTTCTAGCACCCGCTACGTTGCCATATTTTGCCGTACTCTGCCGTATTCTACCAGCTATAATATTCTACTAAATTCTACCAGCCATAACATTCTGCCAAATTCTGCTAGCCGTAATATTCTGCCAAATTCTGCCAGCTATAATATTCTGCTAAATTCTGCCAGCCATAATATTCTGCTAAATTCTGCTAGCCGTAGTTCCTACTCCCTCTTAACCTAACCTTTAACTTATATATATAGAGTATTTATATTAATAAATGTCTCTAGTGCCTTATTTAGGTTTACCTTCGTTATTATATCTACTGGGTTATCTTAGCTATTAATCTATTAAATCTTAAAGAGTTCTTAACGCTTATAGAACTATTAAAGTGCTATAATATTAATTATAAGGCGCTTCTCCTTTATGGTACTAAGTTTAACTAAACACTTATAGAGGGAATATAAGTTGGTGTATATAATTATAGGGATAACGGGAAGCTTAAGTCGATCTATAATTATCTTTAGGGTAGTTCCAATTGCAATTGCTATATTAACTCCGCCAACTATTCTATATATCTCTAACGCTAGAACGCTTTAAGTAACGCGCTTACTCTTAGTTAAGCTCTAATAGATAAGATTACCGTAGATCGTGAAGTTATTCTCTTTAGTAGACTTATTCGTAATAATAATCTTATATCTTAGCTAGGAGCTAAAATCTTTATTATTTATAAACGATCTATTAATAAATACGAAGAGCTTAGCGGTGGGAAGATTAATAGGTATATAGAGTAGTCCCCAATCGAGATGGTTTATTTGCTAGAAAAGACGCTTATTTAGGGCAAGAATGTCATCCTTAGTTGGTTCTTAGTATTAAGCAGTAATAGAGAGATTAAAGGAAGCCTTAGGTTAATAAATAGAGGCAATATAAGCTCCGCGAGCGCGTTACTCTATATATCCTTACTTTGGAGAATTAACGTTAATAACGTTAATCTTTTTACCTTAACCCTTCTGGCGTAAAGTAATAGAATCCTTATTTAGGGAGAGGATATATCTATTAAAGAGCAATAGTATTATTAAATTAAGCTTTTCCTTTAGCTTTGCCATTAAATTTACCTTTACTAGCTTATCTTCTTTAAGAGCTAAGAATTAGTGGTCTCCTAAGATAATTATATCGTTAGTTTATATGCTGATAATTCTAAATAGAGTTCCTGTAGTTATAATAAGGAAGCAGGGGTCAAATATAGAAGTAGTTATTAAAAGCTTCTCTTTATAGTGCTTGCTATAGGTAGCCCACTAATAAGTTCCTACCTCTGCGATTCTATATAATAGCTTAAGCACAACCATAATCGTATCTTCGGGATATTAGTGGCGAATTTGCTCTAAAAGGTATACTAATATTAAGCGCTAAAGGTGCGTCTCTAATTAGGTGTAGGCCTAAGTAATATCTCGTAAATAGACCGCCATTCTATTCTTTATTAAGGAGGGAGCTAGCGTAACAATAACTCGCTAACTAGCTCGTTAAATCGTGGGAGACTGCGTAAGAATTATCTCCTTACTATTATCGTTATAACCTTAGATAATAAGTCTTAATTTCTTAAATGGGGCGTTGGTAGCTTTACCCTTAATCTTATTAACTATCCTTAACTTAAAGATACGAACTCTATTAAACTTAGTAAGGTCATACTTCTTAAACTTAAAAACTCCTCTTATAATAAGACCGTCGATCTCCTACTTATCAGATGCTTAAAAAGGGGCTCCTAGAGTTATAATACGGCCTTCCTTTCGGAGCTGTTTTGCGAGCTTAAAGTTAGCCTTCTCTTTAGCTGTTATAAAGGCCATTAATAACTTAACTCTATTCTTAATGGCGGTAACAAATTGTTCTTTAAAATTAATAAGATATTAGTAATTTCGTAATCCCTTTAGGCGACCTCTACCGCGTTATAGTTATAGCGTATCTACTACAATTATATTAGGATTGTAGTCGTCTTCTAGAGCACGTTAA
>Ga0307515_10012760_pt1 | contig 15775 bp, 16 predicted proteins | sample 17_EM_MG_FD_194513 | JGI IMG/M metagenome (GOLD analysis project Ga0307515, IMG submission 194513) | Populus trichocarpa ectomycorrhiza microbial communities from riparian zone in the Pacific Northwest, United States - 17_EM | ecosystem: Host-associated > Plants > Roots > Unclassified | place... | reverse complement strand
GCGCCGACATGGTGATGGTCAAACCCGGCATGCCCTATCTCGACATCGTGCGCCGGGTAAAGGACACCTTTGCGATGCCGACCTTCGTGTACCAGGTGTCCGGCGAATACGCGATGATCGCAGCCGCCGCCGGCAATGGCTGGATCGACGGCGAACGCGCGATGATGGAAAGCCTGCTGGCCTTCAAGCGCGCCGGCGCCGACGGGATCTTGACGTACTTTGCGCCGAAGGCGGCGGAGAAGATCGGAAGAGGCGAATAGCGAATGGCGAGTAGCGAATGGAGTTCCCTATTCGCCATTCGCGTCCTGCCCCCCGAATCGCCTGAATATTGCTGTTTCGTAACCGTCGTGACCCTTGCGCGCGCGGGCGTGGTTCCCATGTCTCGGACGGGAATGTGCACGGTCTGGAGGACTGATCATGTCGTATAGCGATTCCGGCAATACCGGTGGCGGCGCTTCACATGCTGGCGGCGCTTCAAGTGCTGGCGGCCCTTCAAATGCTGGCGGCGCTTCAAATGCTGGCGGCGCCTGGCGTAACGATGGCGGGGTGCAGCCGCATGCGTTCGATCCGGATTTTCAGCCGGAACTGTTTCGCGGCGTGCTGACGCGGCGGGTGTTTGCATTCCTGATCGACCTCGTCGTTTTGTCGATTCCAGTGATCCTCGGCTATATCTTCATCGCCGTGTTCGGCCTGATCACGCTCGGGCTCGGCTGGGCGCTGTTCTGGCTGGCCTGGCCGGCTTCGATCATCTGGGCCATCGTCTATTACGGCTCCTCGCTCGGCGGGCCGCATTCGGCGACCGTGGGCATGCGCGTGATGGATCTGGAACTGCGCACCTGGTACGGCGCACCCGGCTACTTCGTGCTTGGTGCCACGCATGCCGTGCTGTTCTGGGTGTCGATCACGTTCCTGACGCCGCTGGTGCTGCTGGTCGGCCTGTTCAACGGCCGCCGCCGGCTGCTGCATGACATCATCCTGGGAACCGTCGTCATCAACAGCTCGGTTCGCACCCAGGTTGTTCCCCAGCCACGCGCCTATTGAAGGATGTCACCCGCCAAAGCGATTGACCGTCAGCCTCCACGGCGCGATGCTGGACTTGTTCGGCCCGGATCAGGATCGGGGCCGAACTTCCCGCCACCGGTACCAATTCTTCACCGGAAAGCGTTATCGTTCGCTGTATCGGAGGCCTGACGACCCGAAGTGACCCAGCATTCGCGTGATACCCCGCAGTTTTACCTGACGGCGCCCTCGCCCTGCCCCTATCTGCCGGGCCGGCACGAGCGCAAGGTGTTCACGCATCTGGTCGGCGACAAGGCCGGCGACCTCAACGACCTCCTCACCCATGGCGGCTTCCGCCGCAGCCAGTCGATCGCCTACCGGCCGGCCTGCGACCAGTGCCGGGCCTGCGTCTCCGTCCGCGTCGTCGCCAACGAGTTCCGGCCCTCACGCAATTTCCGCAAGATCCTGGCGCGCAACGCCGACATCGTCGGCGAGCAGCGCAGCGCGGTGCCCACGTCCGAGCAATATTCGGTATTCCGCGCCTATCTCGACCGCCGCCACCGCCATGGCGGCATGGCCGACATGACCGTGCTGGATTACGCGATGATGGTGGAAGACAGCCATGTCGAAACCCGCATCATCGAATACCGCAAGCGCAGCATCGATTCCGGCATCACCGGCCGCGGCGAGGATTTGATCGCGGTGGCGCTGACCGACGTGCTCAGCGACGGGCTGTCGATGGTGTATTCGTTCTTCGAGCCGTCGGAGCATAGCCGCTCGCTCGGCACCTTCATGATCCTCGACCACATCACGCGCGCGCGACGCCTGGGGCTGCCTTACGTCTATCTCGGCTATTGGATCGAAGGCTCCAAGAAGATGGACTACAAAGGCCGCTTCCTGCCGCAACAGCGGCTGGCGCCGTCCGGCTGGCTGCGCATCGACGCATCAGGCGAAGTGCCGTCGGAGCCGCAGGACTAGGCTTTTTTCTTCTTTGACCCATTCAGGTCTGCCGCGGCGCGTATCAGCGCCTTGAAGGCATCCGCGTCGATTTCAACGCCCTCGTGAATGTCGATCGCGCGCCTGGTGTTGCCTTCGAGGCTGGAGTTGAACAGTTTTGTCGGATCCTTGACCGCCGCGCCCTTGGCGAAGGTCAGCTTCACCGCGCTCTTGTAGGTTTCGCCGGTGCAGATGATTCCGTCGCGTTCCCACACCGGAACGCCGCGCCACTTCCACTCCTCGACCACGTCGGGCACCGCCTGTTTGATCAGCGCGCGGACATGGGCGAGTGTCTTGCCTCGCCAGTCGCCAAGTTCCTTGATCCGTCTGTCGATCAGCTTGGACGGGGATTCGTCTCCGGACGTCACGGTCTTCTTCGTCGTTGCGCTCTTCATATCACTGGCACCTCATTCGGCTGATTTTTGATTTGCGAAGATATCAAGTCACCTCGTCAAGGTTGAGGCGCGAGAAATCCCGGCAGCGCGGCCGCCTGCTTCACCCAGCTCGCGAACTGCGCCTCGTCCAATTCGTCGCCTTCATGGATATTGAGGTAGCGCGTGTTCTTGTCCTTGCTGGGGCCGGGCGGCTGCGGTCGCAGTGACGCGCCGCGAAAGAACGCCAGCTTGATGTAGCGCGTGTAGACGTGAAGCCCGAGGAACCAGCCCTGACCCTCGACGCCGTAGAATGGTGAGTTCCACTTCACGGCCTTGCGCACGTGAGGGAGGGTTCGCACGATCAGCGCGTCGAGGCGCTTGCCGACGTCGCGCTTCCAGCCTGGCATGGCGGCGATGTAGGCCTGTACCGGCGCGTCGCCGTCTGCCATCGCGATTTGCGGATTGCCGCCCGATAGCAATTTCGGTTTCGCGGCGACCCGCTTGGCGGCGGCTTTCTTTGCGACCTTCGCCGGTTTACGCGCCGTCTTGCCTGCCTTCATGAGCGCGCTGAGTTCACTACCCGCCCGCTACGCCACTTGGTGGCATAGGGCAGCATGAACAAGTACAGACCGCTGAACAGCAGCAGGAAGAGCGGCGGTAGGGCCAGGAAGCCGATCCAGTCGGCATGCGTCCCCAGCGCTACCGCGATGAAATTGACGATGACGGCCACCGTAAAGGCAATGGACAGCCAGCGGTGGAATTGCCGAAGCCACATATTCCAGTTCAATGGAATCTCCTTTCTTACATATCTTGCTTGGCCCGCAAGGCGTCACTCGCCTTTCGCCAGCGTCTGCTCCAGGTTTTCAAAGAACTTCTGCCAGCCGTGTTTGGCGCCGCCGTAAGCCTGCGGTTGATCCGGCCGGAAGCCGGACTGCTCCATGCGCAAATGGGTGCCTGTGGGCGTCGGCGTGAGAGTCCAGGCGACGACACTCGTCAGATTGTAGGCCGCTTCCTCGTGCTTGAAATTCCAGGTGTAGGTCAGCTTCTTGTGCTGCTCGACGGCGAGGACTTCGCAATCGAGAATGCCGCCCCAGTCGCCGCGCAGATTGAAATTGTGACCCACGACAGGCTTGAAGTCGTTCTTCATCAACCACTCCTCGATCAAATGCGGCTGCGTCAGCGCGCGCCAGAGCTTTTCCGGCGCATGCGGAAACTCACGTTCGACGACGACGGAGCGGATTTCGGTCGTAGCGTTCATTGGTCCATCCTTTTTAGGAGATCTTCGAGGTCGTCGAACCGGCTCTGCCAGAAGCCCGCCATCTGGCTGGTCCAGTCGATCAAGGGGGAAAGCGCACCGAGCTGCGCGCTGTAATGGGTCTGTCGTCCTTCGTGACGGTCGCGCACCAGCCCGGCCTGCTTGAGAACGCCGAGATGCTTTGAGACGGCCGGTTGCGAGACCCCTGCCCGCGCCGTCAGCGCCCCGACGGTCTGCTCGCCGTCACGGCACAGCCGCTCGAAGATCGCCCGACGGGTCGGGTCGGCGAGCGTTCGGAAGAGCATATCTTGGGCGGTCGACATCTGGATCAATAACTCGCTGATTATTGATTTATGTATAACCAGAGAGCTATGTATTAGTCAAGCGGGAGCATGAAATAACTCAAAGATGCCGTTAGTGAGATCGCAGTGGCGCCGTCACCCTGCAGTCACGCATATCTCAATGGTTATGACAAGGTGGAACCCAAGTCCCCACTGTCGTCACCCGGCTCGACCGGGTGACCCAGTACGCCGCGGCTTCTCGATCAATCACCGCCGGCTCTGGATACTGGGTCGTCCGGTCAAGCCGGACGATGACAGCGGTGGTTATCGCTGACGGCTGTGCTTGCTGCTGAATCAGCCGAACAGCGTGTCGTACAGCAGCTTGACGTTCAGCGTCACGATGATCGCGGCGACGATCCACGCGACCGCGGCGACCGAACGCGAAATCGCGAAATCGCCCATCTTGCGCCGGTCGGAAACGAACCGCACCAGCGGGATCACCGCGAACGGCAATTGCATCGACAGGACAACCTGGCTGAACACCAGCAGCTGTGACGTCCCCTTCTCGCCATAGAGCGCGGTGACGATCACAACCGGCACAATCGCGATGCCGCGGGTGATCAGGCGCCGCGCCCAGCTCGGCAGGCGCAGATGCAGAAAGCCTTCCATCACGATCTGGCCGGCCAAGGTTGCCGTCACCGTCGAGTTGAGGCCGGACGCCAATAGCGCGACCGCAAACAATGTCGAGGCGATCCCGAGACCCAATAGCGGCGACAGCAGTTCATACGCCTGCCCGATCTCGGCGACGTCGGTGCGCCCACTGGAATGGAACGTCGAAGCGGCGACGATCAGGATCGCGGCGTTGATGAACAGCGCCAGCATCAGCGCGATGGTGGAGTCCGTGGTCGCCCATTTGATTGCGTCGCGGCGGCCTTCGTCTGATCGTTCATAGGCGCGGGTCTGCACGATCGAGGAATGCAGATAGAGATTATGCGGCATCACGGTGGCGCCGATGATGCCGATGGCGATGTAGAGCATCTCCGGATTGGTGACGATCTCGGTCGACGGCATGAAGCCGCGCAGCATCGCGGCAACGGGCGGTGCTGCCGCAAAGATCTGGACGCCAAAACAGATCGCGATGACGATCAGAAGCGAGATGACAAAAGCTTCGAGGAAGCGAAAACCCTTGTTCATCAGAAGCAGCAGCAGGAACGCGTCGAGCGCGGTGATCAGCGCGCCGCCGATCAGGGGAATGCCGAACAACAGTTTCAGCGCAATCGCCGTGCCGATGACTTCGGCCAGGTCGCAGGCGATGATCGCAGCTTCGCAGATGATCCAAAGCGCAAAATTGACGGGGCGCGAATAGGTGGCGCGGCAGGCTTGCGCCAGATCGCGATCGGTGACGATGCCGAGACGCGCGGCGAGCGCCTGCAGCAGGATCGCCATCAGGTTCGACAGCAGGATCACCGACAGCAGCGTGTAACCAAACTTCGAACCGCCCGCGAGGTCGGTCGCCCAGTTGCCGGGATCCATGTAGCCGACCGACACCAGATAGCCGGGCCCGAGAAACGCCAGCAACCGCCGCATCCAATGGCCGCCGAAGGCGGGTACCGAGATGGTCGAGTTGACCTCGGGAAGGCTGCGCTGCGCGTTCGCGGCGGCGTCAGCGCGCCAGCCGGCGGCAGTGTCTTGCAAGGTCACGGGCAATATCTCCGGCCCCAAGCGGGGTGTTCGTGCGTCCATTTCAACAGGATGACCGATCCCGACCCTTATTGCAACTCATTTGCAACTGCATCTAGAGCCTTTTCCGTTCCGGTGGAATCGGAACGGAGGCTCTAGATTCTTTATTTGACGCATTTTCTTGATGCGAACCGGTATCCACTTCGCTGGAAAACGCTCTGCTGATCACGAAAATGATACCGCCCGACGATCTTGTAAAGCACTGAGGAAGTGCTTTACGTTAAGACATGATCAAATTGCCGGTCGAAACACCCACCGCGACCCTGCGCTACGCCCTGATCCCTGATGAAGCGGATGTTGCGGCGATCGAGGCGACGTTTGCCGCCTACGACCGGATGATGGCGATCCTCGCTGAAGTAGCTCCCGTCGGCGCCAATCTGGTCTCGCTCCATGCGCAGGCCTACGAGACCATCCGCCGGGAAACCGACCTGCCCGCGCGCCTGGTGACACTCGGCCTGCGCGACCGTGCCGGCTACGTCGCCGGCATCATGCCACGGCGGATTCCACTCGACGACAAGTTGTTTGCGATCAAGGGACCAACTTCACTGACCATTAGCACTGTCAGGGGACGCGTCTTGGTGCCGTTCGAAGTGCCGGGCTATGTTGCCGGCTGGGATAGCCCCTTCCCGGCTCATCTGGTCTCGGACGGCCACGCTTACGAAATCCACATCGCCGTCAAATCGAAATCAACGCAACCGGAGGAGAAGACCATGCTTCACGAAGGCATCCTTGCACGAATGGGCCGGCTGCTCGCCGCCATTGCCAGCCAGACCATCGACAACGCCGAGAACAACAACAAGATCGCCCTGGTCAAGCAGGCGATCCGCGAAATCGATGCCGGCGCTGACGAGGCGCGTTACGCGCTCGGCAAATCGCGCGCCGAGGAGTTCCGCCTCAAGCGGCGGCGCGAGGAACTCGACGCCGAGGCATCAGGCCTGACGGAAAAGATCCGTCTCGCCATCGCGGAAAACCGCGAGGATCTCGCGCGCGCCGGCGTCGCACGGCAAATTGATCTGGAATCCCAGGGCATCGCGCTGGAGCGCGCAATGGACTTCATCGAACTCGAAATCGATGAGCAGACCAAGGCCTTACAGGCAATGCTTGGAGCACGACGCGAAGCCGAAGTCCGCCTCGCCGATCTCGAAGCGAGCCTTCTCCAGCACGCGCCCCATGAAACCGGCCGCACCGTGCCGAAGACCAATACTTCGAGCGCCGATCTCGCCATGGCCGCGATCGCCCGGGTCACGGGCGTTCCCGCCTCCAGCGTGCTCGGGGCTAAGGAACTGGATGAACTCGACCGCCTGCACCGCGAAAAGGAAATCGCAGCACGGCTTGAAAGGATCAAATCGCAACAATGAGTGCCATAAGCGACATCCTGCTAGCGCCTGATGTACGGCCGTTCGCAATCGCCGCCGCCATCATGGTCACTCTGGGCGTCATCGAATTGCTGACGACCATGGTTGGTTTCTCGTTCGGCCAGGTCCTTGGCCAGGACGCTTCGGTCGATACCGATGGCCATCACTGGTTAGATGGCCTGTTTCTCTGGATCAACGCCGGACGACTGCCGCTCCTGATGCTGATGATCCTGGCGCTCGGCCTATTCTCGATCGGCGGGTTCCTGCTGCAAGGCGTCGCACATACCATCGGCACCACCGTCCCGGTCACGATCGCGGCCCTTGTGGCCGCTGCCGGCAGCATCCCCGCTATCAGGAGCACCAGCCGCGCCCTCGCCCGTATTATCCCGCGCGACGAGACCTATGCAGTCTCCGACGCTGACTTCGTCGGCAAGGTCGCGCTGGTTTCGGTCGGACCGCTCGACCAGGGATTGCCCGGCAAGGTCCGTCTCAAGGATGTCTTCGGCAACTGGCATACCCTTACCGCACGCGCCAGCGCCGATTCAACGCCGCTTCTGGTCGGCGCCAGCGTGCTGCTGGTCGATCGCGACGCCAGGAGCTTCATCGCCATTTCCGCACCCGCCGACCTCATTGCACAACCAAAAGCAGACAGGGCATAAATATGTACGAACTTGCAATACCCGTTGCCATTGGCGTAGCGGCCATCTTTGTTTTGGGCGTTTTGTTCGCCAGGCTCTACCGGCGCTCGACGCGCGACGAAGCCTATGTGCGCACCGGCCTCGGCGGCCAGAAAGTCGTGCTCGACGGCGGCTCGCTCGTGTTGCCGGTTTTCCATTCCACCGCCGCCGTCAACCTGAAGACGCTGCGGCTGGAAGTCGCCCGCGGCGGCCCGGATTCACTGATCACCAAGGACCGCATGCGCGTCGACATCGGCGCCGAATTCTACCTTCGCGTCAAACCTGATTCATCATCGATTGCGCTGGCCGCACAGACGCTCGGCAGCCGCACCAATGACGCCGCCGAATTGCGCGAACTGGTGGAAGCGAAATTCGTCGACGGCTTGCGCTCGGTCGCGGCCACCATGAACCTCGAGGAGCTTCAGGAACAGCGCGCCACCTTCGTCAAGGCGGTGCAGGACGCGGTCGGCGCCGACATCCAGAACAACGGCCTCGAGCTTGAATCGGTTTCGCTGACGCGGCTCGACCAGAGTGACATCAAGCATTTCAACCCGAGCAATTTCTTCGACGCGCACGGCCTGACGACGCTGACCAAGATCACCAAGGAGCGCGAGCAGGAGCGCAACCAGATCGTCCGCAGCACCGAGGTGACCATCGCGCAACAGGATTTGGTTGCCCGCCAGACCACGCTGACGATCGAGACCACCAAGCGCGACGCCGAACTGGCGCAGCAGCGCGACATCGCCAACAAGACCGCCGCGATGCGCGCGCAGACCGCGCAGGTCGAACAGACCGCGTTGCAGAACGAAGCCGAATACCGCATCCAGCAGGAGCTGGCGGTCGCCAACAAGCAGACCGAGGCCAATCAAGGCCGCGACACAAGGAAGATCGAGGCCGATCTCGCGGTCAAGCGCCGCACCACAGAAATGGAGCGTGATCTCCAGGTCGTGGCGCAGGAAGCTGCGATCGTCGTCGCCAACAAGAACAAGGAACAATCGGAAGCGCAGACCGTTGCCGAGACCGCGCGTGCGCTGGCGATCGCTGCCGAGGAAAAGGTCACGACGGCGCGCGCCACCGAAATCGCCGAGCGCGACAAGATCATCAACGTGATCGCGGCGCGCAAGGTCGCGGAAACCAATGCGATGCCGATCACGGTGATGGCGGAAGCCGAAAAGCAGGCCGCGGCCAACAAGGCCGAAGCGATCAACGTGCTCGCCCAGGCGGATGCTGCCGCCGCGACCACGCGTGCGACCGGCGTCAAGGCGCTCGGTGAAGCCGAAGCCGAGGTGGCCGCGCTCAAGGCCGAGGCCCGCAACAAGCTCGGTGCTGAGATCATCGAGTACGATCTCAACCTCGCCCGCATCAACATCATCCCGAGCGCGCTGGCCGAAGCGGTCAAACCGATCGAGAAGATTTCGGACATCCGGATCTTCGATACCGGCAGCCTGCTCGGCCGCGGTGGTGCCGGTGGTGGCGGCATGAACGGTGGCGGCGGCGGCAACCTCGGTCTCGGCGACGGGCTTGCGAGCCAGTTGCTGTCGGTCTCGGCGTTCAAGCCGATCATCGACAAGATCCTCACCGAGGCCGGCTTCGCCACCGGCCCGGACGCGTTGACCAGCCTGACCAATGCGCTGGCCGCCGCACAATTGGCCAATCCGGCGGAGCCGCCGGCGGCATCCACCGATGCGCCGCCCAACAGCATCTCCGGCACGGGGAAAGCGACGCTCGGACCGAAGTCGTAATCACCGTGACGGCGTGATCCGCCGCTCGAATCTTGATTGCGCAAATCTTTAATTGAAAGAGGCCCGCCGCATCTCCATGCGGCGGGCTTTTTGATGGAGGTTGTCGGGAAACGGGTGGGTTCGATCGTCCTGCAGTCAGACAATGTCGGCCAATCGAATGTTCCCAGAATCACGTCAAGGAATCACGTCATGCCCGCCGCTGACACGACGCTGCCGCCGACCTTCAACCGCCTCGCCTGGTCCAACCTCGCCGCGCAATCGGCCGAGCAGATTGCACTCGCCGCCGCGCCCATTGTCGCGGTGCTGCTGCTGGGCGTCGGCGAAGGCCAGACTGGCCTGCTGCAGACCGCGCTGACGCTGCCCTTCATCCTGTTTGCGATCCCGGCCGGCCTGCTCGCCGACCGCATCTCGCGGCGCTGGCTGATGGCGGGCGCCGAAGCGCTGCGCGCCGCGGCGCTGGCGGGAATCCTGCTGCTGATCTGGCTGGGGTGGATGACGCTGCCGCTGCTGGCATTGCTCGGCTTCATCGCGGTGTGCGGCACGGTCGCCTATAGCGTTGCCGCACCGGCGCTGGTGCCCTCGCTGGTGGGCCCGCAGCAATTGCCCGCAGCCAACGCGCGGATCGAGCTCGCGCGCACCGTGGCATTCGCGAGCGGCCCAGCGCTCGGTGGCGTGCTGGTCGGATGGGTCGGCGCCGCGCCCGCTTTCGGATTTGCGGCCGCATTGTCTGTCATCGCCGTCGTGCTGCTGTCGGGCATCTACGAGCCCGCCCGCGCGCCCTCGCCGCGCCGCCATCCGATGCAGGACATCAAGGAGGGGGCTGCCTTCGTGCTGCATCATCCGCTGCTGCGGCCGGTGTTCATCACGCAATTCATCTTCAATACGGCGTCGTTCCTGCTGCTCGCCGTGTTCGTGCCCTATGCCGTGCGTCATCTCGGCCTTTCCGCCACCGGCGTCGGCACCACGCTCGCCATGTACGGCGTCGGCATGGTGGTCGGCGCACTGCTGGCGACACGCGTCATGAAGCGCCTCGCCTTCGGCACCGTGATCGGGCTCGGGCCCGTGACCGGCTTCGTCGCCGCGGCCGTGATGGCGCTGACCACGATCGTTCCGACGCCTCTGCTGGCGGGCCTGAGTTTCTTCCTGCTCGGCGTCGGCCCAATCCTGTGGGTGATCTCGACCACCACCTTGCGCCAGTCGGTAACGCCGCCGTCACTGCTCGGACGCGTCTCCGCCATCAACATCATGAGCTATGGCGCGCGCCCGCTCGGCTCGGCGCTCGGCGCCGTCGTCGGCGGGCTCTATAGCGCGGAAGCCTGCCTGTATCTCGCGGCAGCGATCTTCGCAGCGCAAGCGCTGGTGATCCTGATGTCGCCGGCGGTCTCATTGGCCCGGCAGCCCGACATGGTCGGCGACGCGGCACGGTGCTAAGCACCGTCATTGCGAAGAACGAAGCGACGAAGCAATCCATTCTTCCTTCTCATGGTAAGATGGATTGCTTCGCTTCGCTCGCAATGACGATCGTTACACCGTCATTTCGCTGTCAGTTCGCCCCCTTCTGCAAAGCCTGCCGAATCGCGATTTCCACCGGCGAATAACCGCCGTCCTCCCGATCGAGCCTGAACGGCTCGGCTGGATGGAGCGGCGGTTGCGCCATGAAACGCGGCACCGCGCCGTGATGCATCTGCGCGGCATGCACGAGGAAGGGATGGCAGAGATAGACGGTGCCCGCTTCCCCGATGGCTAGCACCTGCGGCCGGTCTAATGCAGCACCCACTTGATCCAGGGTCGCGTGCGACGCCCCCGCTTCGCCCGCCGGTTCCAGAAAGCGCGCAATGTCCCGATGCGATCCGACCTTGATGCGCGTAGGTGCGTCATGTTCGCCGACGTCCGAGAACAGAAACAGCATCAGCAGTGCCCGGTCGCGCGAGGTGACATTGGCCCGCCACGACGAAAAATCCTGACGCGCGCCCGGATCGCTGGCCGGGCCGGGAAAGCTGACATCGATGTGCCAACCGGCATCGCCGGGATCGTCCGGATGCGGAAACCGCACCGGGAAGGTTCCAAGGTTGCCACGCGGACGCCAGCGACCCTTGCCGACGAGCTGGTCGAAGGCCGCGTAAAGCACGGGGCTGTTGACCGCGCGCCTGAAGGGCTCGTCGCCATAGTGACCCAGCCGGACCACCGGGCGCGTCCATGTCGTGGGGTCGTCGGGATCGCATGGCAGATCGCGCCACATGATCTCGCGGCCCAGATCGGCAAGTTCGCGGGGAAAGGCCCGGTCGATCCGCACAAATCCATCTTCAATGAATTGTCGTATCTGCACATCGCTAAGTGCGCGCACGGTTTTGCGTTCATGGGTAGGTATGAATAATTCCTCATATCGTCAGCCATCAACCATCACCCTGCTCGAAGCAGGATCGGTTGGGCTCATTCGGTCCAAAGGGAATGCTTCCGGCCGCAGGGGCCGTCGGCAAATTTCTTCCAGCCGCCCGACGGCGGGGCCGTCAGTGGCTCAGGAAGAAGACCGAAGCGATATGAGAGGTGCGGATCATCATGGTGACGCTATCCTAAGCCATGCGATTGCGGGTTGGCAAATGCGGCATGACCGGGAATTAATATGGGCTGAGGTTCCCCCGTCATTGTGAGGAGCAACCGGCCGCCGTGGATCCCGCTTTATGCGAAATTCATCATTTTGAACGAGGGTGGAACCCGATGGCCGACCAGACCGTAGCAATCGACGCGAGCCCCCGTCCGGAGGCCTCCTTCACCGTGGTGCAGATCGTGGTGCTGGCGGCACTGGCTGCTACCGGTACGCTGGCGACCAATATCCTGCTGCCGTCGCTGCCGCAGATGGCGGCCTCGCTGCAGGTATCGAGCGCAGCGGTCACATCCGCCATCACGATCTTCCTTGCGGTGTTTGCGGTCGGCCAGCTCGTGGTCGGGCCGATTTCGGACCGTTACGGCCGCCGCTGGCCGGTGCTGGCAGGCTTTGCGGTGTTCTTTGCCGGCAGTGTCTGGTGCGGCCTTGCCACCGACCTGCCGAACCTCCTGACCGGCCGCGTGGTCCAGGCCGCAGGTGCCTGCGCCACCTCCGTGCTGTCGCGGGCGATTGCACGTGACATGTTCTCCGGCGCGGCACTGGCGCGCGCGATGGCGCTGATCATGATCGCGATGGCGGCCGCGCCCGGCTTCTCGCCGCTGCTCGGCGGCGCGCTCGATCATTATTTCGGCTGGCGTTCCGAATTCGCCTTCGTCGCCGCCTTTGCTGTGCTCAGCGCGCTCGCCTACGGCACCGTGCTCGGCGAGACCCATCACGCGACGCGGACGCCGCTCGATCCACTGGCGATCGCCAGAAACTATGTTGGGCTGATCACTGACCGCCGTTTCGTGGTGCCGGCCGCGACCATGAGCCTGATCATGGGCGGGCTGTTCTCGATGTTCACGGCGGCACCCCGCATTCTGATTGAGGCGATGCATTTTTCGCCAATTCAGCTGGGGCTGATCTTCGCGGGCACCGTGATGATCGTATTCGCCGCCGGGATTCTGGCGACGAAGCTGGCGCCGCGTTACGGGCTCGACCGCTCGATCCGCGGCGGATTGCTCGCCGCCGCCACCGGCAGCGTTGCGATGCTGCTGGTCTCGGTGTACAGCCCGGGCTTCCTGCCATTTCTTGGCTCCATGAGCGTGTTCCTGGTCGGCATGGGCATCGTCAATCCCTTGAGCACCGCGCAGGCACTCTCCCCGTTCGGCGAGAAAGCCGGCGCCGCCTCGGCGCTGGTCGGCTTCTCGCAGATGATGATGTCGGCGATCGGCGTCTGGCTGGCCGCGACGATCTCGCATGACGCGCTGTTTGCGCTCGGCGTGGTGCTGACGGTGTTTTCGTTTGCTGCGGCCAGCCTCTATACGATGCGCGCCACGGCAGCCTAACCCGCCAGATACCGCTCGTACTTCCCCGCGACGATCTCGTCCGACGCAATATCGGGATCCAGCGTGTAGAGATCCTGCGCACGGCCGATGCCACGTAGCGCGTAACGGCCGGTCGACACCAGATGGTTGCGCCCGGCTGCATCGAGCCCGGTGCGGAACGCCTCCGAGGTCAGCAATTCCCGGTCGACCGAGCGGCACATCGAGGCGATGCGGCTGACCTCGTTGACGGCCGGTCCCACGACCGTGAAATCGAGCCGGTCCTCGCTGCCGATATTGCCATAAAAGACCTCGCCGACATGCAGGCCGACATGGGCTGATGTCACCACCAAGTCATCGGCGGCGCGGCGGGCGCTGACATCGGCCATGTTGTGCCGGAAACGATGCTCGGCGCGGAGCGCGGCGCGTTTTGCAACCGCCATGTTCTCATGCGTGAACATCGCCAGCACGCCGTCGCCGATCAGTTTCAGCACCTCGCCGCCGGCATCGTGGATGGCGTCGATCGAGGCCTGCGCATAATCGTTGAGGAACGGGATGATCTGGCCGGGCTCGATGCTTTCGCTGATCGCGGTCGAACTCCGCAAATCCGAGAACCACAGCACGGCGTTGATGCGCTCGGTGACGCCGCGGGACATGCGGCCGCGCAGCACGTGCTCGGACGCGTCGCGGCCGAGATAGACCCGCCCGAGCGTCCGCGCGACTTCAGCCTGCGCGGCGGATTTGATCGCTAGCCCAAGCACGGGCACGAGATCGCGCAAGGCCGCGAGCCCCTGCTCGCCAAAACCGTCGTCGCGCCGGGTCACCCAGGTCGAATAAAAGCAGTCCATCTGGCCCATGGTGCCGGCTTCGCCGAAGCGGTGCACGAAGGTGAGGAAATGCTTGTGACCCTTGGCGATCAGGTCCTCGATCATGGTAAAATCGAGCCCCGCACAATCGGACAGGTCGATCAGCAGTTCGTCACCGCCGCTCTCAAGCAGATGGTGGAATGTCGAACGCCGCCAGCTTTCCGCGGCTGTGCCCTCGTTGGTCGAGCCATATTCGAAGCTGTCGGCCTCGTTGGTCTGGGTCTGGGAATCGTTCCAACGAAATCCGCGCCCCTCGAATACCGGGTGCAGCGTGTCGATAAAAACGAGCGAACGAGACAGCTCCAGGCCATGGGCACGGCAGCGCTCGCAGAAGCCGCGGAGCAGATCGTTTTCGGGCAGGCCGGTCAGGCTCTGGTTGGCGAGCCAGTTCATCAGGCGCAGGCGGGGCGTGAGTTCCATGCGCCCATTATGCCGCGCAATCGTGACGGACGAAAGCCTGACGTCCTTTTACGATTTCGTGGCTGCGACCACCTCGCCGTCCTCTTTCACGAACGTATCGAGGGGACGATCGAGAAGTTCAAGCACCAGCTCCGATGGCCGGCACAGCCGCACGCCCTTCGGCGTCACCACGATCGGCCGATTAATGAGGATCGGATGGGCGAGCATGAAATCGATCAGCTCGGCGTCGCTCCATTTGGGATCGGCCAGACCGAGCTCCGCGTAGGGCGTGCCTTTTTCGCGCAACAGCTCGCGCGCGGAGATGCCCAACGCCGCGATCAATTCGACCAGCCGGGCACGGCTCGGCGGGTTCTTCAGGTACTCGATCACCTCAGGCTCTTCGCCGCTTTGCCGGATCATCGCCAACGTATTGCGCGAGGTGCCGCAGGACGGATTGTGATAGATCGTCACGCTCATGAGCGAGCCTCCTTGTTCGTTGCGCCCACCTCACCCGCCCCGCGCAGCAGCCAGCCCATCAGCAGCATGGCGGCGACGGCGCCGCACAGTTCGGCGGCGATGAAGCCGGGAAGATCGGTGGGGCGAATGCCCGAAAACGTATTGGTCAGCGATCGCGCAATGGCGACGGCCGGATTGGCAAACGACGTCGACGATGTGAACCAATAGGCCGCCGTAATGTAGAGCCCGACCAGCCAGGGGATCGCCGGGCGGTTGAACCTGACGCCGGCCAGAATGGTCGCAACCAGACCGAACGCAGCCACGGCCTCGGCCAGCCATTGCGCGCCACCGGTTCGCATTTTCAGCGATGCATCCATCAACGGCAGCGCGAACATCGCGTGCGCCAAAATGGTCCCGGCGATGCCGCCTGCGATCTGCGCCGCCACATATGACACCGCATCGCGCGGCGTCAGCTCGCGCTTGAGCGCAAACACCAGCGAAACCGCGGGATTGAAATGCGCGCCCGATATCGGTCCGAGAACGGTGATGAGCACGACGAGGATCGCGCCGGTCGGCAACGTGTTGCCGAGCAGCGCCAGCGCGACGTCCTTTGTGAGCGTTTCCGCCATGATGCCGGAGCCGACCACGGTGGCGACCAGTATGGCCGTGCCGAGCGCCTCCGCGGTCAAGCGCCGCGAGAGATCAAATTCTTGCATGAGCGCGCTTTTT
>Ga0307515_10012759_pt1 | contig 15775 bp, 1 predicted proteins | sample 17_EM_MG_FD_194513 | JGI IMG/M metagenome (GOLD analysis project Ga0307515, IMG submission 194513) | Populus trichocarpa ectomycorrhiza microbial communities from riparian zone in the Pacific Northwest, United States - 17_EM | ecosystem: Host-associated > Plants > Roots > Unclassified | place... | reverse complement strand
TAAGAATTAGTCGTCTCCTAAGATAATTATATTATTAGTTTATATACTAATAATTCTAAATAAGGTTCCTATAATTGTAATAAGGAAGTAGGGATTAAATATAAAAGTAGTTATTAAAAGCTTCTCTTTATGGTGCTTGCTGTAAGTAGCCCACCAGTAAGTTCCTACCTCTACAATTCCATATAATGGCTTAAGCACAACTATAATCGTATCTTTAGGATACTGGTAGCGAATTTGCTCTAAAAGGTATGCTAATATTAAGCGCTAAAGGTGCGTCTCTAATTAGGTATAGGCTTAAGTAATATCTTACAAATAAACCGCCATTCTATTCTTTATTAAGGAGGGAGCTAATATAATAATAACTCGCTAACTAGCTCGTTAAATTATAGGAGATTATATAAAAATTATCTCTTTACTATTATCGTTATAATCTTAGATAATAAGCCTTAATTTCTTAAATAGGGCGTTAATAGCCTTACCCTTAATCTCATTAACTATCCTTAACTTAAAGATGCGAACTTCATTAAATTTAATAGGGTTATACTTCTTAAATTTAAAGACTCCTCTTATAATAAGACTGTTAATCTCCTACTTATTAGATACTTAGAAAGGAGCTCCTAGGGTTATAATATGACCTTCCTTTTAAAGCTATTTTGCGAGCTTAAAGTTAGCCTTCTCTTTAGCTGTTATAAAGGCCATTAATAACTCAACTCTATTCTTAATAGCGGTAATAAATTATTCTTTAAAATTAATAAAATATTAGCGATTTTGTAATCTCTTCGGGCGACCTCTACTACGTTATAGTTGTGGCGTATCTACTATAATTGTATTGGGATTATAGTCGCCTTCTAGAGGATATTAATTATGGTTCTTTTTTAGGGTATCTTTTAGCGCATCCTACAAAGGCTTAGAATTATTATCTTTATAGTAAGGCTTAATAACAGTTAAATAGAATTAAATGGGTCTATAAGGCATCTAAATAGTATAAGTTTAACTATTAATTATAATAAGTTGGTATGGGCCTAACTATCCTCCCTTTTTACACTATACGCGTACTTTAGACTAGAGTGGTAGATTAAGCGTAGTTAAGGTATTTAGGCCATTTCTTATTCCTAGTGCGTTATTAACCTAGCGTATAGTATAGAGGCGTTATACCTCCTTTATTGCCTTATAAATCGCCTCAGCTCATTATACTACAAAGGGAGATAGTGGAGAATTGTTAGTTATTTATAGGTAGGCGCTAAAGACTAGTAATATAGGTACGAGTCCATCTAGGCTAGCAGAATTATTAATAGCTTTAATAGCCATTTGCAAGGTAAGTTCTTTATTAGTATTTTTTAGTTTTAAAGAGATAATCTTATATACGCGGCGTAATGGCGCGTAATATCGCTCCACTTTTCTAATACTATTATATACCTTAATAGGGACTTCCTTAACCTTAATTACTATTGCCTTTATCTATTATTAAAACTCTATAAATAAGAAGTTCTTTCCTACGTTATAAACGATTTAATTAGGGGGTCTTAGGTAGATATTAATTTAGCATAACTAAAGGGTATTTTATGCGTTCCTAGCTGATATATCTTTTAAAAAACGCGCGGCTTAGAAGAAGGTTAAGAAGTCAATAACTTAGAGCACTAGTTTGCCGCTAAGATATATAACGTTAATAATAATATAGAAGTTAAAGTTATAGTTATTCTTAAGGGTGAACTTAAATCGGCTAGGGGACTTCTGGTTTATTTAGCAGTAATAGTAATACTTTATAAAATACTTAATTGCTTTAACCTTAACTTTATAGCCTACTCGCTAAAGAACCCTAAGCAATTAATAAACGAATAGGTGGCCAAAATAATAGTATAGTTGGCGTAACTCTAACTTAGTTAAGTGGCTCTAAGTAACACTCTTTTCTAGTTAATAAAGGAGTAACTAGGGGTAACCCTACTTGCGTATAATAGGCACCCGATTATCTCCTTAGATAAGTATATTTTTAAGGTTATTAAGCTTAACGCCTAATTTATTTATATCTCTAATGCAAAATAGAAATAGGGTATTTATAAAAACAACGTGAAAAGTAATATACCCTAAGGGGGTTTAAACCCTAATTGTGCCGAGAGAGATTGCAGTACCTTTACTAAAACAAATCGTATATTAGCCTGCCGTTAATTAATTAATCTAAACAGAGCTATTAAGCTACTAAAGAGCTCGAACTTAAGGTTCTCCTACTATAGATACTCCTACGGCTCCTATATCTGGCATAATACTATAGAAGACATTTACCGAGTATTTGTCGTTAAAGAAAAACGCGGAACTCTCCTTTAGCTCATTAAAGATATCTAATTTCGTAATAGAATGGAGCGTAGATTAGTTATTAAGAATAGCAACGGTTTATATACTATTTACCTTACTATACTTAGTAAAGTATTAGTTAGATAAGTAGTCCTTAATTTCTATATCTATAAGAAGCTATTCGGTCTTATTAACCTTACCCTTAAGATCTTCTACGCCTTTATATTAAACTAGAAAGCTTTAGAAGTAGGCCGTAGTAACCTTATAATTTCTAATATTTCTTATACTCTAATAGAACTTATTATATGCCTCCTTTTACTTATTAAGGGAGTGTCTAGTTAACTAGTAATTTGGCTTCTTATAAATATAGCACTTCTTCTAGTAATTACTTTAAAATGAACCTCTATAAGGACCTCTATAATTACCTTATAGTTAACGTTAATTATACCCTTTGCCGTATTTCTTACCACGGCCACTATATATTTAGTTAGTCTAGTTATAATCATATTGGTTAGGATTACTTAGTTAGGTAGAGTTTTTAGTATAGAACTATTAAGATTCTTATATTTGTATTACAGTACCTATAGCAAAGCGTAGCTTAGTATATACTCCTTTAAATATATCTATAAGTTTATATAGCGCCAAATTACACTTAGGAACGCTACGGCATACTAAGATAACCTAGTCCCTTAGGCTGGACTTAGAATTATACCTAAGAGCCGCAACAGCAGCAAAACTAGCCCAAAAACTACTTAATAAAGCAATCCGTTATCGGAATCCCATTCCTCGCATCAAGAGACCCTTAAAACCACGTCGCCCTAGCTGCAAAGCATAGGGGACGACGGAGGGACGCAAGCTTCCCGCTAGAGCTACAAAAGTCGCGATACAAGGGAGCTAAACTACAAACTAGGTGGGTAATAACGCGAAAAAGACAGCTACTAGCTTAACCAGCAATGGCAAAAACTAAAGGAAACACTTGGATAAATTAAAGACGATCTTATAAAAGAGGAGGAAGAAACCCTATAATATTAGATACTTATTACTGTTTAAGAGGTAATACGACGCGTTAAAGCCCTCTTAATGCGTTAAGCGCCTTAGATAACCTAGGAAAAGGAAACCAAGGCCTAGCTTAACCGGATTAAAGCTAGTATTATGAAAATTTAAAAGGAAACGCGTAAAGGAGGACCCCTAGGTTTAGAAGTCCCTCCGATACAGAGCTAGTCCTAGGCAGCTGTTACTGCGTAGGCGGCCCGTATAGTAAACGCAGTTGCGGTATTATAGAGAGCGACCATACGCGTCCGGCTTAAGAAGCCCCAGGGCCATAAACTAGGGGAGCTCCTTAAGACTATTTAGAGAATAATACTAAGTGCATACGCTATACGCACCCTTAACAGCGGGGATATAGACGTCTATATCCCCTCCTAAATAATAAAGGATTAAATCCTAAACGGACCAGACGCGCTAGGACTAAAAATACTAAGAAAAGACTACCTCTTAGAAGTATTTAGGGTCCTACTTAAGACCCTAATTAATAGCGGAAGAAATATAAATAACTTGGAATTAATCTAATCTATCTATAAAGCTATAAAGCGCCTTATGCCTAGGGTAGCTATTAGCTAGATCTAATAGCTATATAACCCTAAAGCGCAGACGAAATGCTAGGTAAACCCTAGCAGTGCCTAGAGAAAACCTAAAAAAACCAGAGAAATACTTATAATTAGTGTCCTAACCTAGGCAATCTAGCAAAAGATTATAAAAAGCGGGATAGTTATTAAATCCTAGCTTTTTAAGACTAGGCTATTTAAGAACAGCCTAATTATAAAGTAATGCTACTAATATAACTAATAGGAATATATATAAAGCGTATATAGAAAGCAAATAAAATACGGATAATATATAGGACTATATAGCACTACAGATTGCCCTAAGGAAAGGGTATTCTATATTAACTGCGGTAAAGCCTATAAAGTATAGTAAAGAAAGGAGTATAGGACCTTCTAGAGCTATTTTAAGGGTATCTAAATAAAAAGGATAACCCTTTTAACGCAGTTACTCCGTATATAAGAAGCTATAGAAATAATGCTACACTAACCCCTAATACTAGGAAACTTTATAATTATTACTAATAAAAAAAGAGGATAGGAACTATTAGGGACTTAAGAATAACCACTTAAACAGGGATTAGGTAAACTATCTTTTATTAATAAAGTAAGTAGAGATAGATTATAATTAAGGCTCTAGCTCCGCGCTAATAAAGTAATAATAGTTACTAGCGAAAATAAAGAGGAATAGGACATAGATATAGATAAGCCCACACTTACCCTAAATAAGTAAGTGTATAATTATCTAGTATAATTACGGAAATGCAAACTAAGGGGCGTGCCGCCCCTTCTTTAATAGCGTTACGCTAGCGGACTACTAGGTCCTCGTAGTCTAGGAGCTGGCATATAATAGGTTTACTAAATTAATATACTACCTAAGGGGATTTATACTTACGTATAACGCCCTTCCTATAATAAAGGTCTGCTTTATAATTAGCTAGAATATTAATACCGCGTATTAGAAGCGCAGATAGTACGGCCCCTTTACTATAGCCCTTTAGGTGCGCCTAGAGGGACTAGAGATTATAATTATTAATATTTATAACCCGCGCGAAGACGGCCCCTAGATTAGGATATGGCCTAAGGTTAAAACGGCTATTAAGGAGGCTAAGGGAGAAATTATACTCCTAGGCGACTTTAATACCCACTACCTAATATAGGGCGGAAAGTATGTAGCCAGTAAAGAGTAGGCGGAACGCCTATAGGCTAAAACTAATATTAGAGGTCTTATACTCGCCACACTAAAAGGAGAGCCTATATAGAAAAGAGGGCAATAAGAAAGTGTAATTAACCTTACGTTTATATCTCTAAATCTATACAGAAAAGTTAACTTTTATAGTATAGTTAAGGAATAGGCCCTTATAAGAGACTATATACCTATCCGTATCCAAATTAATAACGCTAGCTACCTATTAGCGGAACGCTAGCGCCTCACCCTTAAAAAGCTAGACTTATAGGGCCTCCTCTAAAGCATTTAGGAGCTTAACTGGGCTATATCTAAAGACCCCTTTTAAGCCCTTTAGGAAGGTATTAAATAAGCACTTAAAAAATATTACCTATAAGCATAACCTAGCCGGTAGGCCCGCAGAGAATGGTTGCTATATGCTATATAGCTCCACGCCAGCGCCCGCTAGGCGCGATGATAGTATTAGGACTATAATAACCCCCAGAACCTTTAAAGATACTTAGTACTAAGTAATTAACTCTAGAAAGAAACTAGGAGAGTTAGTTATAATAACTAGCGGCGCTTTATTTATAAACTTACTAAGGACTAATTAAAACCCTATAATAAAGGACTTTAGATTCTATTAAAGTGGAGTAGAAAAGTAAGCATAGTAAAGGCGGACCCCCACCTATTAGACCTTAGGAGGTCCATTAAGGACCCCCTAGTAGATAATAATACTATAAAAGCAGACATCCTTGCAGCCAAGTTTTTTCCTAAGACTAAAATAGCGGACTTTAGCGATATTAAAACAGAGACAATAATGGAATAAAGGGCATTTAATATTAGCCCTATTATCTTAATAGAAGAAATTAGTAAGCTAATTAGGAGCCTTCTAAATAGAAAAGCTTTAGGGCTAGATGGTATACCAAATAAGGTTCTTAAAGCGGTTGCCCTAGTTATTATAAAAGACCTAGCAGAAGTAGCTAGTTACTGCTTTACCAACGGAATAATACTAGAAAGCCTTAAAGAATCTATAACCGTAGTTTTACGTAAAGAAGGAAAGAAAGACTACTCTCTCCTAGGCAGCTATAGACTAATTGCACTTAAAAATACGCTAGCAAAAGTCCTAGAGAAGCACGTAGCTAATATTATATTAGAAGCAGTAGAAGAGTATAGATTACTCTCTTAGAACTAAATGGGAGCAAGGCGCAAGCGATCTACACTATTAGCGGTAGGACTGCTTAGCTCCTACGTATAGACAGCGTAGCAAACGCGCCACAGGTGCGTGGTATTAATGCTAAGCCTAGACTTAGCAGGGGCGTTCGACAATATATCCTATAAAAGGCTCCTCTATATCCTAAAAGGAAAAGGCTTTCTAAAGTGGCTTATAGACTTTATATAAAGCTTCCTAACAGTACGCAAGACCCGCATTAAGTTTATAGAATATAAGAGTAATTAGATCTAGATACAGACAGGCATCCCCTAAGGGTCTCCTTTATCGCCAATTCTATTTCTCTTTTTTATATTAAAACTCTTAGAAAAATTCCAGAGCCCTAATAGCGGCATATTAGGGTTTAGCTTTATAGACGATACGAACCTTATTACTTAGGGGGACTCCACAGTAGAAAACTATCGACGATTAGAGGCCGCCTATAATTGCTGCGCTATATAGGCAAACCGATACGGCGCGGCGTTCGCCCCTAAAAAGTACTAGCTTATACACTTCACAAGGTAACGGCACCACGCCACTGCAGACCTTGCGTCCACCGTGCGTATTACCGGCTACGAGACAGCTCCCCAGAAAACCAGTATGCGAATCCTAGGGATTTAGGTAGACCCTAAGCTCTAGTAGAAAGAACAGATTAAGAAGGCAGCAACTAAAGGATTAGCAGCCTTTAAAGCGATATTAAGGATTACTACGTCTACATAGGGCCCATCAATGCGCCGCTCGCGCCTCCTATACACGGCCACCGTTCAACCAGCGATGCTATATAGCGCCTAAGTATAGGAAGTACGGGACAACGGTGGAATGCCAGTAAAAAGCTTACTTAAACCGCTACAGAAAGTCCAGAACTAGTGCCTCCGCAGAGTTATAGGGGCATACCAGCAAACACTAATAGCTGTAATTAAGAAGGAAGCGGCTATTCCCTTAATCCAACTCTATATTAAAACAACAGCCCTCTAAAAAGCCGCTAAGACAGCTTCTAATAGGGTAGAAAAGGAATTAGTAGAGGCACTTAAGGGTATCTAGAAAACACTAGTAAAGCGCTAGCGAAAAACAAAACGGCTACTAGTACTACTAAAAGCGCTTAGGGACCGCGCAAAGGACTATAAGAATAAGATACAGGGGTTCCTTGCATACTAGAAGGATTGTGCTAAGCAGAAAGCCGTAATAAACCCCCGCAGGCGTAGCCAGCGGAACGCCGGTAGAGCGTAGACGGAGCGCCGCTACCGTATAGGAGGTCACCAGCATCGCTAGCGGGAAACTACCCTTATCGCGAAGTGGGCAGACCTAGAATGGCGCCAATAGTGGCAGGCAAAGGCTAAAAATCGCACAGAAACCACGTGGAAGACCCTATAGGGGAAACCCATAATCCTATTATATAAAGATCTAACAAAAGTAGAGGCTATAGTACTATTTCTCCTTTATACAGAGGTAATAGGGCTTAACGTATGGCTTGCATCTGTCGGAGTACCAGAAATTCTCCTATGGTGCGAATATGGCTAGATAAGGCAGATAGTACACTATGTACTATTCTAGTGCCCATAATACCAAAGGGCGGACTTTATAGCATAATGCGCCTTTAAACGCCTCTAAGAGGTCTTAAGTAATAAAAGAAGTGCCTAAGCAGCTGTAAAATAGATAGTATAGTTAGGAGCCCTAACTTAGTTCCGGGCTATAAAGGTAATGGATACAGAGGAGATAAGTAGATACTAGCCCTTTTAAAGCTTAGAGGACTGGTAAAAGAATAAGGGTAAAAGAATAAGGGAAGAAGGGGTAGTGTAAGATCGTCCGCAAAGCGTGGTCAGTTGGCTTAATATGCAGACTCTTAGCTAGGTAGAAGGCGAGTCGCCGGCGCCCCGATATCGGAACGCTGTTATCCCTCCAGCGCGGCCCGCGATCGGGTTTTCTCTAAGATAGAGTTTTTCCTATAGAAGGTATTAGCCTGCGTAGACCCACTAGGGGGACCGGGACGGGCGGTAAATTAAATTTATTATATTATAAAGTTAGGTAAGAAGCTTAACACGTATAAATAGATTATTAAGCTAAATAACGTATTTTACTGGAGGATAAAGGCGTTTATTAGTTTCTATCGCGCTAAGTAAGTAAATCTAGCATAACTGCCTACGTCTTTAAAAATCCTTCTTCCTTAGTATTAGGTGAAACCTAAGTAAATAGTTATATAGCCGTAAGGTATGGGCGACCCTAGGGTAACCTAGGGGTGACTCGCCCGTAAGGCACGTACTCTATATATACCTAGGGAAAACCCTTCCTACCTCGCATATAGACTCCTCCTTTTCCCTTAAGGATTTGTCTCTGTCTATACAATATACCTATTGTTCTATTATTAGACTCCCTATCTATATTCTTACCTTATATTCAAATCCTTACTAATCCCCTTAGGAGGATAGCCGGTTTAATTTTTCTATAATACCTCCGAAAAGAAAACCGATGCCTATACCCGACGGTAATACGCTAGCAATATAACTGTAAAACGCCTTAGGATCTAGTATAGACGAAACCGCTAAAAGTATACTAGTAGCATCTAAGCCATTTTCTAAATCTTAAAACGATTAGACATCTATAAACACTAGAGATTAGTTTAACTTATATACCTAGGCTTAATAGGAGCTTAGTTAGGTTACTAGCGTCCTACCTAATACCGCTAATATAAAGGAGCTAGATAAGCTAGCTAAGAAAATAGCCAACTTATAGAGCATTATTAATTTAATAAAGCTCTTTTATTGCCTCTCTAGTAAAGAGTATAAGTTATATAGCGAACGTATACGCTAAACAAATCTTAACGCCCTAGTTAAGAAGTCACCACCTAATATTAGCAGTACTACTTAACAGCATTTTAACTGGTGGATTGCCGCAGTTAAAAACTAATTTAAGGTTAATAACGCTAACTACAACTATAAGCGACGCACGCGCTAGGCCATTAAAGGTTTTATAAAAGAGAAGATAATTACCTAACTAGTTTATTGCCGGTTAGGTACTAAGGATAAGGGTCCTTTACTATAGGATGAATTTAAAACTATAGTCTAAGACTAGATTAGGAACCCCATAGTAAGACGCTTTAATAACGCTATAATATACTATATGGCTATTATAAAGAAGAACTAGAGGTTTAATGTCTTCCTAGCCTATATACGTAGCTTAGAGGACCTCTTCTTATATACCCCTTTTGTTAATCCTAAATAATAGGTTAACTTTTAGTTCTTATATCTCCTAGCCCACCTATAAGTAGAGCTCTTCCGCTAGAACTTCGCCTAATGGGTAAGAACTGCTAAAGACCTCTTTAACGAAATCTACTATATAGAGCAATTGCTTAATACTATAAAGCTTATAGAAGATCGCGTAAGTAGTAGCGGTAAATTATCGCGTATAAAGCGCGGCCGCAGTATAGGCTCTATAAAGTTAGGCTTAGGGAATAGAACCTAAAAAGGGCGACACTTTTTTAAGTAAACTCCTAGGGAGACTACCTAAAAGCTAGATAGCCTAGGGGACCCCCTAGACGCTAGTGCTATATAGGCGAGTTAAAGGACCGCAGGCGGCCACTATAAGGAACACTAAAAGTAGGCTAATAAAGAGAAGTTAGCTTAGGCTTCGGAAAACCTAAAGCCCTAGTAGCGTATCTCTCTTAACTGCAACTAGGGCCTAATATAAAGGGAGAGAAGAAACGTATTATAGTATACGTTGTAATAGATACGCCCTAGGGCGAAGTCCGCCTACGTACTTTATATAACAATAGGTACTAAATTAACCTTATTAATTAAGATATCGTCTATAGGTTTAACCTGCCTATACGCTACGCGCTACGTTTATATAAGCCTATTACACGTTTTCTTAATAGCAACTAGATAATAATCTAGGATGCTTATAATCTAATAGTCACCACTAGCGATTCCTAGGGTGCCTCTCGCACTATCGGCCCGCAGACCTTTTAGGGCGGCTTATTTAATAGTTATAATATAGTTTTTAAATAGGATTGGCTCGCGGAAGCAGATCTATTAATTAGCTTCTATTCTAGATAGTTTATCTAGGGTACTTTAGACCCTAAACGCCTCTAGATAGTTACCCTTAACACTCTCCTAGAAGACATTAAGGCTAGCGAAATAGTCTATTCGCTATAGCTAGAAGACTTTTTTTTTACGCCGGTCGTAAATATAATAGAGGACCTATTATTACTAGCAGTAAGTACCTATGCAAACCCTCTGGATATAGAGATACCGGTTATAAATATAGTAAAGGACCTGCCGTTACTAACAGCGAGTACCTATAGAGACCCTCCGGTGCCGGCGTAGATTACCTATATATAAGGGGGAGGTAATTAAAACCCTAAAACTATTAAGTATACTACAGCAGAGCTATATATACTCTTTATACGAGCATACCTATAAAACGTATATTGGCCGCACCCTTCTCTCTACTAGCTCCTAGAAGCACACTACTATATAATAGTCACTTTAACCTTTATAGCCCCTGGCCTGCTAAAGGTATATAAGGAGGAAATTAATATCTTCTTTAATAAGCTAGCAAGTATGCTATTATAGAACTCTAAGTACAACTATATAATTGACTTAGAAGAAGGTAAGACGCTACCGTAAATGCCCCTCTATAACCTCTTATAAAAAGAGTTATAGATCTTATAAGAGTACCTAAACAGTGCTCTTAAAAAGGGCTAAATTAGGCCTAGTAAGTTACCTACTAGAGCGCCCATCCTCTTTATACTAAAAGTAGATAGTATAATACGGCTATACGTTAACTATAGACGCCTAAATAAGATTACAATTAAAAATTAGTACCCCCTACTACTAGTCAGCGAGCTCTTTAATAGGCTTAGCTATACAAAGATATTTATAAAGCTAGATCTTTATAATGCGTACTATAGGATTCGTATTAAAAAGGGAGACGGATGGAAGACTATATTTAAGACACATTACGGTTACTTTAAGTACCTAGTAATACCCTTTAGTTTTACTAACGCCCCTATAACTTTTTAGAGCTATATTTATAAAACTCTAGAAACCCTAGTAGATACTATCTATATAGTTTACCTAGATAATATTCTTATCTACTTAAATAATAAGGATAAGTATATTAAGTACGTTAAGCAGGTACTATAATAGCTTCGCGCTTAGGGCCTATATGCCAAACTATTAAAATATATCTTTTATACTAAGAACGTTAAGTTCCTAGGCTTTATTATTACCCCTAGGGGTATTATAATAGACCCTAACCGCGTAAAAGCTATTAAGGAATAGCCTAAGCCTAAGTCCTATAGAGATATCTAGGTCTTCCTTAGCTTTGCTAACTTCTATAAGCGATTTATCTAGAACTACTTAGATACCGTATACCCCCTATACGCATATCTTGTATAGGCATATTATAACCTAACGTTAGATAGGGAGAAGAAGAAAAAGCATAAGTTAAAAGGGCCTAGTAAATAGTATTAACCCTAGTCCTAGCCTAATAATGCGTAGTAAGCGTTTTATAAGCTACGCGCTGCGTTTATATAGGCTCCTCTACTTCGCCACTTTAACCCTAATTTACCCCTAATAGTAATTACTAATGCTTTTAACTATGCCTATGGCGGTATACTCTTACAGCCTTTAAGGTAAGAAGATTAACTCTACTAGCACCTAATTGCTTATTATAGTTAGAAGCTTACTAGCCTAGAAGTATAGTATAATATATATAATAAAAAACTACTCGCTATAGTGTAATGCTTTAAGACGTGGCGCTATTACCTTAAATACGCCGCGTATATAACGCGCGTGCTCTGCAATTATAATAATCTTAGGTACTTTATAACTACTAAAAGCTTATTTACTTGCTAGGCCCAATACGCTAAAAAACTAGCTAAGTTTAATTTTAAGATTAAATATAAGCTAGGTAAAGTAAATCCCGCTAATATATTATTTTAGCGCCTGGATTATACTAAAGGCTTTAAAAATAGTAGTAAGAGAATAATCCTTAATGCTATACTGCCTATATTATAGTAAAAGTTGTAGGTTATAGGCCTTATAGGCGGCCCTAGTACTACTATACTAAACTAGTAAGTAGCATGCGTGTAGTATACAAGCGACCCTCACGAACTTGGCGCTGGCGGACTAGAGCGTCCTACTATTCTCTTTAAGACCACTCCAACTAACCTAATAGCGCTTAACCCTAGGGAAGACCCCTTAGCCTAGGCTATAGTCCCCTATAATAACCTAGTGAGTTACCTATATATTATACGTTATTTCGCTAGTACTAACTTTACGCAGAGTCTCGTGCTACGGTAAGAAGTAGTAGTAGCTACTTTAGCTAAAACGGCGTTTATAAAATAACCCCCTAAGTTATTAGTTAATTTTATTTATAAAGTATAAAAAAGGGATACCTTTACACGCTCTATATATAATTAGTTAACCAAGAAATAAGTTCCTACTAGTAATAAGGACTATACCCTTAATAATTAAGGACTCTTAAGGTAAAATAATAAGGTCTAGGTGCTAAATTGCATACTATTATAATAGGAGATCCTTAAGCGGAATTATAACAATTCTATGGGCAGCCACTATAGTTTTAACTATACTTTTAAGGTAATTGCGCGAAAGTATACTTAAAATGGCCTTACCTAGGACCTCTATAAATACCTAGATAATTATAATACCTACTAACGCTCTAAATCGCGCCGCTATAAACCCTATAGTAAGCTATAGCCTCTTTAGGCCCCCACCTAAGCCTAGCGGCATTATTTACTTAACTTTATTATAGATTTCCTAGAGTTTAAGACTCCTAATGGCGTAGAGTATAACTCCGTCCTTATCTTTATAGACCGTTTTATAAAGCTAGTGTGCTACTATCTAGTATATAAGACAATTAATGCTACGCAACTTGTAGAACTCTTATTTAGAGTCTTTATATAAATAGGGCCTTTAAATAATATTGTCTTTAATAGGGGTAGTATATTTATAAACGAGTATTAGAGCACTATATACTACCATCTCTACGTTTAACGTAAACTTAGCACTATATTTTACCAGTAGATAGATAGTTAAACAAAGCGTTAGAACTAGGAGCTTAAGGTATACCTATATATATTTACAAACTAGGAACAGTCTAATTAGGCCTCCCTACTTAAAGAAGTAGCCTTTACCTATAACTCTAAGGTCTATACTATAATAAAGCGTTCCCCTATTAAGCTCGCCTATAGCTAGCTACTAAACGTCCTAGATAGAGTCCTAGATAGCGTCTAAAACGCCTAGTAAAGTAGGGAGGAGTCTAAGTTAACAAATGTCTAACTCGCAAAGACGTATTTATAACGCCTGCGCCTTATATATAAGGTAGCGGCGGCGTCAATAATACATGCCTAAAAGCTTTAGGTAAAATACTATAATTATTACCACCTGGCTAAGTACTTCGTCGTTAGTAAATAAGTCCTACTCTCCTTTAAGAATATCCATATAAAACGTCCCTATAAAAAGCTTAACTATAAGTTTATAGGACCGTTTTAGATCTTAGAGCGTGTAGGGCAGTAAGTATATAAGCTAGAGCTTTTACCTACTATAGCACGGCTCCACCTAGTTTTTTTTATATCTCCCTACTAGAGCCTTATAGATTACGCCCTAGGTTTTAACCCCCGGCAGTAAAAAAGCTTAAAGAAGGTAGCTGGGAAGTAGAAGTAATTATCGCCTACTAAGATTGTGCTAGATAACCGCAGTACCTTATTAAATAGCTAAGATAGCTAAATAAGTATAATAAATGGAAATATAAGACAGAACTTAAGAATTGTTAATAACTATTAGATAAGTATCGTAAGCGGGACATCCTAGCCTTATAGCTAAAGCGCAGGCAAAAAGTAAGCGCCACTATTAAAATATAACCTATATTAAAGCGGAACAGAGGACGTTTAAAGGGATTAAAGAATAAGCAACAATTACTGTAACTCGTAGGTAAGGCTACGGTGTATGCCGGTAACGAAGCTTAATTTAAAAAGCACCCTTCCTAGACCTAGTCCGTCACTCTATACTAGCTAAGCAGATTATTTATATATTAGAGAATAGGCTCGTCTATAACCGGGGTCTATTTAACTAAAGTTTATAACCTACTAGTAACCTACCGGTGGTAACCTACTAGTGATAACCTATACCAATAACTTATATACTATTTTATGTATATGCTACGCAGATAACGTATAAGGCTAAAGCATAAGTCAGCGGCGGGTCTAATAGGTATATAGCTTTACCGTCCTAATCTGGCTGTATATAAATAACTTATAACCTATCCACGAAGTATATATAGTGTTATACTAGTATAGTATAAGGCTAAAGTAGGGTTAGCGGCGGATTAATAGGTATATAGCCTTACCGTTTACAAATCTGGCTGTATATAAATAATATATAACCTACCTATAAGGTACTAGCAACCTACCTATATAAGTAAGCTTTAGAATATTTCTAATCTACTAAATTTAGGTAACGGTATTAAGCTCTATTAGCTCTACCTATTAAATAGACTAGTTAGGATTTTCTATACTAGGTATATAAAATTACTACTAGCTCGGTTAAATGTGAGGGAGTCTTAGTAAGGCAAATCTAACTAATTAGATAACTTTAACCGCCGGTTAAAGTTTCTTAATATCTTCGCGCCGCGTATATATACTACTTATCTCTCTATACACAAAATTAAAACGCTCTTTCCCCTCTAAATTTTTTTCTTACTAAGGTTTTTTATGGGGTTTTATTAAGGCTTAAGTATATAAAGGATTGGGGACAACCCTTTTTAAAAGGGGGGGCATTATTAGGTAAAACCTAAGTAGATAGTTATATAGCTATAAGGTATAGGCGACCCTAAGGCAACTTAGGGGTAACTCGCCTGTAAGGTACGTGCTCTATATATACCTAGGGAAAACCCTTCCTACCTCGCATATAGACTCCTCCTTTTCCCTTAAGGATTTGTCTCTGTCTATATAATATACCTATTGTTCTATTATTAGACTCCCTATCTACATCCTTACCATATACTTAGTATAATACTTATTAAGGTTAACTAGGTCTCTATTATTACCTCTAATATATTATAGCTAGTTAAGTATATATGTTACAGACGCTTTAAGTATAATGTTATAACTACTTAGGGAAATTATAAGAGTACATATATTAGATCCCGCCGCGCTTATAATTAATATCGCAAGCACTCCGTATCTTTTTAGCCGAATAGCGACGTTAGGGCAGGAAACGTTATAAAAGAGTCGGAAGAAGCTAGTTAGTTAATTTAGGCACGGTCTAGGATAGAGCCGATAGAGCTATATAACGAAAAATAGTAGCTAAGGTTATATAACGTGATCTGTATAATCTATAGAATCTATATAATCTGTAACAGAGTAAATAGAGTATACGTATATTACGTATAAGAAGGATTTTATAGGAGTACGGTTGTGTATTTAAGGACCCTTAGTCCCTACCTAGATAGTTCCTTCCTTATAGTAATTCTTAGAATATAATTAGAGTTAAT
>Ga0307515_10012758_pt1 | contig 15776 bp, 14 predicted proteins | sample 17_EM_MG_FD_194513 | JGI IMG/M metagenome (GOLD analysis project Ga0307515, IMG submission 194513) | Populus trichocarpa ectomycorrhiza microbial communities from riparian zone in the Pacific Northwest, United States - 17_EM | ecosystem: Host-associated > Plants > Roots > Unclassified | place... | reverse complement strand
AAAATGCTGACCTTACTTACTTAGGTACTGCCGAGAAAATCATTATCGACAAGGATAACACAACCATCATTAATGGTGCTGGTTCTGCCGATGAGATCAAAGGTCGTGTTGGCCAGATCAAATCTCAAATCGAATCAACTACATCTGATTACGACCGCGAAAAATTACAGGAGCGTTTAGCCAAATTATCTGGTGGTGTTGCTGTACTTTACGTAGGTGCTGCTACAGAAGTTGAAATGAAAGAGAAAAAAGACCGTGTTGACGATGCTTTACACGCAACACGTGCTGCTGTTGAAGAAGGTATTGTTGCTGGTGGTGGCGTTGCCTTCATCCGCGCGGTAGCTGCTTTAGCTGATCTTAAAGGCGATAACGAAGATGAGAACACTGGTATCCAGATCATCCGTCGCGCTATCGAAGAGCCTTTACGTCAGATTTGCCAGAACGCTGGTATCGAAGGTTCAATCGTGGTACAAAAAGTTAAAGAAGGAACAGGTGATTTTGGTTACAATGCACGTACTGATAAATACGAAAACCTGATTGCAGCGGGCGTTATCGATCCAACTAAAGTTGGTCGTGTAGCTTTAGAGAACGCAGCTTCTATCGCAGCTATGTTGTTAACAACAGAAGTTGTATTGGCTGATGATCCTGAAGATGCTCCAGCCGGCCCACCAATGGGTGGCGGCGGCATGGGCGGCATGATGTAATAGCCCCCCGGCCCCCTGAAGGGGGTGTCTGAAAATATATACTATTTGAAACCCTGTATGCTTTTGTATACAGGGTTTCTGCTTTTTAAAGATCGCTTACGGTCATTTGAACGTAAACGGATGGTCATTAATTAATCATTTGATTAGTTTTTAAAATTATCTTAATAGCGAACCTGTATTTTTGCGTAACAATCCTGAAAGTTAGTTTCTTAGGCACAGGATTTGAATAGCGTAGGATGATATGAAAAATATAACACAAAAATCAAAACAAATACACAGCGCCATCGTAGATTGGTTGTTGTTTAAAGGCCCCGAATTATTTATAACCATTTACGGTAAGTAATTAATTTTTACTTTTGCCTCCATATATGGAGTTAAAAGATTTTTACATTGATACGCACAAATGGATAGTAGATAATTGGGTGCGTTACTCGTTCGGGTTAATAGTACTAATTGTCGGTCTTTGGTTCATCAAATTTTTAAGGTCGCGGCTACGCAACCGGATGCTTCAAAGGCAGGTACACTCATCGTTACAGCCTTTTCTTCTTAGTCTTACAATTACCAGTCTTTATATATTACTTATAATTTCGGTAATTAATATTTTTGGCTTCCAGCTTACTATTTTCACTACTATAATTGGCGCGTTTAGCGTTGCCGCTGGTTTGGCCCTTTCTGGTACGTTTCAAAATTTTGCAGGCGGGGTACTCATTTTGCTGTTAAAGCCATTTGAGGTTGACGATAGCATAATAGCCCAGGGACAGGATGGTAAAGTAGTATCTATCCAGATTTTTTACACCGTTTTAATTACTGCCGATAACAAGCAGGTAATAATTCCTAACGGAAAGCTTTTTAACGAAGTGATTGTAAACGTAACCCGCGAGGGTAAACGCCGGTTGGATTTTGAGATTAAGATAGCCTATGCCAATGACCTGGATAAAGTAAAGGCGATAATTAACGAGGCCATCCGTTTAAACCCCGACCTGATGACAGAGCCGGCCGCAAGAGTAGGCATCATCAGTATGGAGATAGATTCGGTACGCATAACTATAAATGTATGGGTAGAGCCAGCCAACTTTTTAACCGCCAAAATAGCTCTACAGGAAAAGATATTTAAAGATTTTAGTGCTAATGGGGTTGCGTTTCCAAAGGCGGGATAAGAATAAGAGTCAAGATTTAAGACTTTTTTGTAAAGCATCGGTTTTAAACATGGCTGTGCAGGGGGCGATCAGCCAGACAGGAAAACGATTATGGTCTGATTGGTTGTAATGCTGCTTTTGTTGACGCAATCTCGCCTTGAAACCACAATCTGCCTGTAACCAGCATTCCTTTATGTATTTTATCCGTTTTTATATTATCGTTAGATACATACGCATTTATGATCAGATGCTTTCCTGGTATTTGGTTGTGTGCAAATTTTACAGCCATCACACAACCTATTGATAGAGAGTCAACAGCTGTTCCTTTTATTTCGAGAATTACGCCTTCAAATGAAAAATAGCTTTTGTTGCTAAAAGTCTCACTTGGCTTAAAACCTTTGGGTTGCTGGTCGATATCATTGTTGTTTCTGCCAGATTTATAAAGCGCTAATACAAAGGCCGAAAGCTGTACTTCAATCATACTTTGACTTTGGTAGCTTTGTTTATTAACCGCGTAATCTGTGGCAAAAAAGCATAGCGGCGTATCTTTGTCCAGGCTGCCATCAATCTCAGCTTCTATAACAGGATGGCCATTGTTCCACTCTATAATTTGTTTGGGATAAAAATTGTATTTGATATCTGTTTGTAAATATGGATAAATAGCTTCTCGTTGATCATTGATAGTTACTACCCGCAAAAAAGGATTATTTGCATTACCACCCCACCTCGCAAAAGTTGACTGCCTTATGGCCACATCTTCATTAAGTATAATGGGCGCACTCTTTAAAGCCTGGTTAGCAGCTGCATATAGCAGGTTTCTTCCATTTAGGTGATAGTATCGCTTATCATTTATTAAAGCACAAAAATGAAATGAGTGATCTTCTCCCGGCTCGAAAACTATGTCCACCAAGGGTTTTGCGATTGGTCGCGGACTTTGGGCTAATTGCTCATATATTTCAAAGGAGGTTAATGTTGGTCTGCTACGGGTTTCATTAAACCACTTTTCATAGTTACGTTGTGCCCGGTCTAAAACCACGTCGAGGTGATCTTCATGCAGGCCCATGTTAATTAATATGGTTTTAACTTCATCTTCTTTTTTTCCATCATTTATCATGGCATTGGTGGCAATATCAATGTATTGCAAAATACTTGTTGCCCGCCTGGTATATAAAGAAGGATCTAATTGGCGTTCGGGTTGGTGTTTTTGAGCCTGCTTGGCGGCAAATTCTACCCCATGAATAAGCAATTTAATTAATTCAAATATCGCCATAACCTTATATCTTTTGCTTAGCCTTCAACTCCAGGTACTTGTTTATGGTATTAATCGTAAGGTTTTGAGGTGCACTCAATATAGATTGGATACCATATTTGGCCAGCTCTTTTACAATCAGTTTTTTATCGTAAGCGAATTTTTCTGCAATGGTTTTTATATAGATGCCTTCCAGGTCGGTTGCCTGTTTTTCGCTCAGGGTTTTAAGTTCTGTATTTTCAAAAAATACAACCAGTAGCAGGTGAAATTTGGCAATTCGTTTCAGATAGGGCAACTGCCGGTTAAGGGCGTTCATGCTTTCGTAATTGGTAAAAAATACCACCAGGCTGCGTTGCTTTATTACCGTGCGTACGGTGCTGTATAATAGCTCCATATTGGTTTCCAGGTAGCGGGTACGCTCCTTATACAAAACCTCCAGTATTTTATTCAATTGCGACGATTTTCTATCAGCAGGAATAACAGCGCCAATTTTTTCCGATGCAGTAATTAAGCCGGCTTTGTCCTCCTTTATGAGCGCAACACTTGAGAGTACCAGGCTGGCGTTTATAGCATAATCCAACAGGCTTAAGCCTTCAAAAGGCATTTTCATTGCCCTCGATTTATCTATTACGCAATACACATGCTGCGATTTTTCATCGGTATAGGAGTTAACCATCAGGTTGCCTTGCCTGGCAGTGGCTTTCCAGTTAATGGTGCGGTAATCATCACCGGCAACATAATTTTTTACCTGTTCAAACTCCAGGCTGTGGCCAATACGGCGTATTTTTTTGATGCCGATATCTGTGAGTCGGTTGGAGATAGCCATTAACTCATATTTACGCATCTGGAGAAAGGACGGGTATACCGGCAATGTCTCGGCCTGCTGAAAAGTGTAACGCCGCCTGATGAGCCCTAATGGCGATTTGGCGTAAACCCGGATATCGCCAAATTCGTACTCGCCGCGTTTGGTGGGCCGCAAGCTATAGCTTATCAGTTTGCGTTCATGAGGTTTTAACGTTGTTTTAAACCAGATATCGCGTTTTTGAAACTGAAAGGGAATCTCGTCGATAATACCGATGCTAACATTAAACGGGTACCAGTTTTCAACATACACACCCAGTTCGTTTTCGTCACTGTTGCTTAATCTTTCGGGGGCATGGCGTTTGGCAAACACGCCTTTGGCGGTTTTATAAAGCATAAGCACATCAATCAAAAACAGCAATACCAACGCCCAGAAAACCAATGCCGGTATAACACCAAGCCAGGGAAAAAAGAATGATAGTACAAAAACTACTACACTTACTCCCAAGCCGGTAAACAGGCGGTTGGTTAAAAAAAGATCTTTATAAAACAGGCCGTAAATGTTTTTCACAAAAAATGGGTTATCGTGGTACCTCTATTTTTTGAATAATTTGCCCAATTACATCGTCGGGGCTCAGGCCTTCCATTTCCTTATCTGGCGTAAGCATTACCCGGTGCCTTAATACAGGCGCTGCAACGTAAATAATATCATCGGGCGTAACAAAATCCCGCCCTTTAATAGCTGCCAGTGCCTTAGCCGCGCTAATCATAGCCAGCGAAGCTCTTGGCGAACCACCCAGGTATAATGATTTATGGTTGCGGGTTTCAAAAACAATTTTAGCTGTAAATTCCAACAGCTTGCGCTCAACATGCAAAGCCCGTACCTGTTGCCTTAAAGATATAATTTCGCCAGCCGATAATACAGGAGTAATATTGTTTAACTGATCTGTATTTTTTTGCTGATGCTGTTGGGTAATTATAGCTATTTCCTCTTCCAGCGACGGGTATTTAATTTCTATTTTAAATAAAAACCTATCCAGTTGTGCTTCGGGCAGGCGGTAGGTACCTTCCTGCTCAACCGGGTTTTGGGTAGCTAATACAGTAAAGGGTTCCTGCATTTTATAGGTGTGCCCGTCAATTGTAACCTGCTTTTCTTCCATCACCTCAAACAAAGCCGATTGTGTTTTTGCAGGTGCGCGGTTAATTTCATCTATCAGGATGATATTGCCAAATATAGGACCCTGCTTAAATTCAAACTCTGTTGATTTAGGGTTGAATACAGAAGTACCTAATATATCTGATGGCATCAAATCCGGGGTAAACTGAATGCGGGAGTATTTGGCGTCAATTGCTTTTGAAATAAGTTTGGCGGTAAGCGTTTTGGCCACACCGGGTACTCCTTCAATCAAAATATGCCCATCGGCCAGTATACCGGCTATCAGCAAGTCGATAGACACGGTTTGCCCCACAATAATTTTACCCAGTGTAGCTTTTATCTGGTCAACAGCCAGGCTTAACCTGCTCATATCAGTTCGTTGTTCAAAAAAATCATTTTCCATTGTGTCCGGTTTGGCTGTAAAATTTCTCTATAAGTTTATTTAATCTGATTAATTCATGATCGGTAACGTGGTGTTGCGCACCTATAAAAATTACCGAATGCACGAGGTCGGTAATAAATTCGATGGCTACGCCCGTTTTTTTTGATAAAGTATCTATAAATTCGTTATCAAGTTTGTTGGTTTTAAGGCGGTAATAGTCTCTGAAATGCTCCAACAAATAAATCACTTTTTTATGGGCAATGTTGGCATTGTCGCGTTTTTCGTAATAAACCTGCCCCACAACAGTTACAAACTCCAGGGTAGAATTTTGTAAGGGCTCTACTACCGGTATAACCCGCTGGCGGCGTTTCATTTCGTAAAAAATGAAAACTAAAATACCGCAAAGGCTTAAATAGTATGCCCATTGCAAAGCTGGGTTAGCAAAAAACACCCTTAATGGCGAAAGATCTTCAGGTATATCGCCATTTTGAAATTGGTCCCAATACAAATGGCCGGCAGCAGGCATGTAGGAGAAAGCCTTTTCGACAAAATCGTTCCCTTGCCTGGTTAAAAGGCTGTAGTTAGTAAATAAGTCGGGTGTAGCGCATAAATACAGGTGCCCCTTGCCAAAACTGTAACTCATAAAAGTACAGTGATTAGCATAGTTTTGTGCCAAAACGGTTGCTTTGGCGGTATCAAGGCTGCTAAAATATTGGTTTGCAATATCACGATTGAACAGGTAGCTACTTTGAGCCCGTAATTTGCCGTTAACAAAATTAAAGGATACGTTATGTTTAGCATACTCGGCCTGTGACTCAATTTTTAGCGAATCGGCAAGGTAGCCACTCCAGTTAAATGCCGACATAAACACCGAGTTACCCGCTTTGACGTATTTCATCATTTCGTCAAAATCAAATTTATTGAGCTTTATGCTTTTGGCTATAATGATGTAATTACCCTGCTGCAGGCTATCGTTGTGGAAAACGTTGTAAATGGATTTGTTGGTATTGGCAATTTCGGCGTCAGGAAAAAGCTTTTCAAGCTGGTTATGCAAAATATAAGTACCAAACGGAATTTTATCATTTTTGGCAAGTGTTGATTGCCAGTTAATAGCGTTGGGTTTATTGTATTGCGCAACAAGGTATACTATAAGCAGGATGCTGGCAATTGAAATATAGATTTTAAAATCCTTCATGATATCTCCTTTTTAAAATCTGTAAATAATGTACTGATGTTTTTAAAAACGGAGGCATCAATGCCAAACTCGCCATACCAAATATATTCAAACTGCAGGGTTAGAGTTTTAAATACCTGGCGCTGATTGGGGTTGGTTAATTCATTAATGTAGGCATTGTTTGTTTTATCTATCTGCCATTTAATAAGGTCGGCATCGCTAAGCTGTTTCAGGCATTTTAAATACAGCAGCCGTACAGCCAGGCGGTAATTATGCTGCGCGATAGCCCGTTCCAGTTCGTCGTCAAAATTGATATCGTGGATGTTTTCCAATGATTCCTGGTAGGGTAAATTTGCCCCCATTGATTTGCGCCTGAAAACATGTAGTAAATCGATACCAGCCAGCTTGAGAACCAGGAAAACCACAGCCGCCAACCCTGCGCCTATGAAAAGATACTGCAGCACATATAACAGCACCTGGAAAAACGGGTTCACTTTATTGTCTGATATTTTTGCTGGTTTAAACAGGTTTTTAAGCCAGGTCCAAAACCAATGCCAAAAGCGGGTCCACCATGAAGGGGCTTTTTGTATTTCTTCATCGTATTTAAACTCGGGGAGTTTGCTGAAGGCTTTAATAGCTGTGCTATCCAGGTGGCGCACATTTACCTGTTGGGTGTCCAGCTTCAGTACCAAAGGTTTAGTGCTCTTTTTAACAGGAACAACACCTTTAACTGAATGAACGGGAACAGCGAATGAAAAAAATATAAAGCAGAGCAGGCGCAGCATATTAATATTCTTCAAGCGGTAAATCATTGTCGGGCGTTATGGTGCCCACTTGGTTTATCCTGTTTAATAGGCTGGTGCCATCTTTACTTTCGGTTAAATTGAAATAGCAAAGGCAAAGGCTAACTATAGGGATGATGATGAATACCTGGCACACTTGCTGAAGTGCCGCTCCAATTACAGCGGCAACAATAGAAAAATGGGCACCTCCCTTAACATGTGTTACTAAACTGACAGCATTAACTATGGTAACCGGAATAACTATAATGGCGCGGCATACTGAAAATATTATCCAGGTAACTATCAATGCGCCAAAAGTTGCCCACCAGTTTTCCTTTATCAAAACAAAGCTGCGGTTAAAAGCGTAGCCAAAACTGGTGTTTTCCATGATCATAATGGGGGCCACTAATGCCAGGATAGGCGACATGTATATACCAGGGATTAAACAAAATACAAAACCAACCACCAGCAGGAGGTTGATCAATATTGAGCTGCCCAATATTTTTAGAAAATAAAATTTGATATAACCCCACATCTCTTCGGCTGCAGGCACCTGGTTGCCCTTTTCTTTATACAAAGCCATATAGCAAAAAACAGTAACTATTATGGCCGTAATACTTAATAGGGTAAACACCATAGTTAATACAAACTCGGTTCCCAAAAAATTAAAAAAGGATGGCGCGTACTGGTTAGTATAGGCCCCGCTGGAAAGGTTATTAAAATTAGTGGTCATTTTTAGCTGCATCAGGCAAGCGCTAATGGTTGCTGCTACTATAAAAATACCGCAAAACGTGAAAAAGTATTTAAGCAGGGGTTTTAGGTTTTGCTTAATAAAAAGAAATGTGTCGCTTATTATTTCGCCAAAATCGCGGGTTTTAGCTAATTCAATTTTTGGTTGCATTGTGGTTTAGGGTTTTATAAATTTTATTGGGGTATATAATTACATACCAGATGATAAATAATAATGACGATGTTAAAATGGTAATGCTAAGCCAAAGGGGCATTTCGGTATGGCGGGTTACAAAACCTTCAAAAAAGGCGGCCACAATTAAAATTGGTACTATGCCAATAGCTACTTTCATGCCATCTTTAGCCCCTCTTTTTAAGGATACCATGCGGGTATACGTTTTAGGGAACAAAAGGCTGTTGCCTAAAATAATGCCTGCAGCACCGGCTATCATGATAGCCGAAATTTCCAAAGTGCCGTGTATCCATACCACCAGGATTGATTTTAAGCCCAATCCCTTGCTGAAAAAATAATATTGAAACGATCCCAGCATCAGCCCGTTACGGAACAGAAAGTATATTGATCCGACAGAAAATATAACACCGCTTACAAAAGTAACCAGCGATACATAGATGTTGTTGGCTGCTATCGCCAGAAACATCAGGGTTTCGCCGCCTTGTTTGTATACACCAAACGGATCGCCTTTGGCAATGTTGGCATTGGTCATATCTACATATCCATCGCCCAGGATAAGGCGCACAAAGTTTTCATCATATTTTGCCGATAAGGCACCTATAGAACAAAAAATGATGAAAAATATAAATGAGTACAACAGCGGCCTTTGGTAGGTTTTAAACAAAATGGGCAATTCGTATTTCCAAAAGGTTAAGAAACGGTTGCTTTTTTCGCTTTTGTTTTTGTAGATGGATTGGTGTAAACCAGCTGCCAGCCCGTTAAGGTAAGCTGTGGTTTTTGATTTTGGGTAAAATGTTTTGGCGTAAGCAAGGTCGTCGGTTATTTGGATAAACCTTTCGGCAAGCTCATCAGGATCGTCTGTTGGCGATTGTTCAAAGCTGCTCCATTTGGCTGCGTTTTGTTTTACAAAAAGAGGTTCGCGCATCAGTTATCCAACATTGAAATATTTTGTTAAAATAATTACAAATGCGATATATAACAACTAAAAAAAACATAATTAGCGTTTATATTTGATGATATGCAAACTATAAGGATAACCACATCACAAAACATTGATATTGACTACGAAGTTGCCGGCCTGGGCGAACGTATTGTTGCTTACCTGATTGACATGGCCATGTTTATAGTGATATTCATTGCTGCAATGATCGTGATGTCGATGTTAAACATCTTAAATTCCGAAGGCGCACTAATTGGCGTTTTGGTAATTATATATGCATCACTATACGTATTTTATGATTTGGCTTGCGAAATTGCCATGAACGGGCAAAGTGTTGGTAAGCGCATCATGAAAATAAAAGTGATAAGCCTTGACGGAGCCCGGCCAAGGTTTAGCCAATACTTGTTACGCTGGCTGTTCAGGATCATTGATTTTTTCCCGGGCACGATGCATTTGTGTGGCTTGATAAGTGTTGCCATATCTGATAAATCGCAGCGTGTAGGCGATATGGTTGCCGGTACTACACTCATCCGCACCCAGGCGCGTACAAAAATCAACAATATAGCTTTCAGCCCCTCTGCCGATGATTACCAGCCGGTTTTTGCTGCTGCTGCCAGCCTTAATGATAAAGATATTGAGTTGATAAATGAGGTAATAAACAGCTATATTAAAAATCGAAATAGCGTGCTGGTATTTAATATGGCACAACGCATCAAAGACCTTTTAGGGATAACCCCGCCAGCCGAAATGAACGATATGTTGTTTTTGCAAACTATTATAAAAGATTACAGCCACATTGTAGCTCAGGCAGATGTGCTGTAATGTAGGTAAATGCCATACATTTTAATGCAGTAACTGATAAGTACTATACTGCCAACAATCATAAATAAGATTTTTTTTACCGCGAACTTTTTGGTGTCGAGTTTAAAATAACTATCGGCGATGCCGTAAGCAAAAAATAAAAGGAGGGGAATGGCAGGAGGGTATAATGCAAGGCTTTTATGTAAATCGCCTTGTACAAGGGCAATTACAGAACGCTGAAAGCCGCAGCCGGGGCAATCAATCCCCGTTAAATATTTAAATGGGCAGGGTATTAAATGATTTTGCAGCCAGTGGATAAAACCCAACTGACTGCAAAATAATGGTAATGTGCTATAATTAGGCAGCATTAAGCTTGCGGTGGCGTATTAGGATTAAACGGATCCTGATAATCTTTTGAAGGATCATATGGTTGGAAGCCCGCAAAACCAGCACCTGCGGGGCCTATGTATTGATACTTTCCGAAACCCAGAATCGGGAAGAATATGTAAGGTAACAGAATCATGCCAACGGTAAAGCCCTCACTTTGCCCAAAACTTTTACTCAATAAATTCAAAGCCCAAATAGCAAAGATGAAACTGGTACATGGAAAAAATATTACAATTAACCACCACATTGGCTTCCCGATAATTTCTAGTAAGACAATTAAATTGTAGATGGGAATTAATGAAGCCCAGCCAGGCTTGCCTGCTTTTTCAAATATCTTCCACATACCAATAGCGCAAATTACACCAGCTATAAGCCCGGGAATCATAAAGATACCCATAATAGCAAAAATAAAAGGCGCCCCGGGATTTGACGGATCGTAGTTTTCCATGTTTTTAAGGTTTGAGTGTTTTTATAAGTTTTAGTTGTTGCAAAATATAAATTTTTTAAACAAAAATTAAGCGTTCCATCATATTTATTACAAAGCTTGGTTAGCTTATTATTTTTAAATTTGACGCCAATGGTAAGGGAGCAAATTTCGGTATTTGATATGTTTAAGATAGGGATAGGGCCATCAAGCTCGCATACCCTTGGGCCCTGGCGTGCCGCCCAGCAGTTTGTACTATCGTTGCAACTACAGGAGGTGCTGCCGGTTGTTAACCAGGTGCAAATACTGCTTTATGGCTCTTTAGCAAAAACAGGCAGGGGGCATGGCACTGATATTGCCGTACTGCTGGGCCTAAGCGGAGATGATCCCGTAACTTTTGAGGTTGACCAGATTACCCCGAAAATTGACCATATTGCCTCTTCGCATAAATTGATATTGGGTGGGGTTAAAGAAATTGAATTTTCGGTAATTGACGACCTGCTGTTTTTGTTTAACGAAAGTTTGCCTTTTCACCCTAATGCTGTCACTTTTCAGGCGTTTTTGAGTAATGGCAAAGCTGTATCCGAAACGTATTACTCCATAGGCGGAGGGTTTGTGGTTAAGGACGGCGCATCAGCCCAGTCAAAACATGAGGTCGATTTACCGTTCCCGATTGATACTGCTGCCGATTTATTACATTGGTGCATAAAAACCGGCCTTCGCATTTCAGAAGTGGTTATGGAAAACGAACTGGCCTGGCGTAGCGAACATGAAACACGTGCCGGTGTACTCCATATTTTTAATGCGCTAAAAGAATGCATGTATCGTGGCTGTCATACTACCGGCCAGTTACCCGGGGGATTAAATGTTGCCCGCAGGGCTTTCAAACTAAATGCCAAACTACTGGGTAACCGGCCTTACAATAATTACGAGGAATGGATTATCGCTATACGACAAACAGGCGATAGTTTTAAAAATATATTGGATTGGGTAAGCTGCTTTGCGCTGGCAGTGAATGAAGAAAATGCTTCATTTGGCCGAGTAGTTACCGCACCTACAAACGGGGCCGCCGGCGTTATCCCAGCCGTATTACAATACTATATTGTTTTTTGTGAGGGTAATACCGATGAGAAGATCATCCAGTTTTTACTAACCGCATCCGAGATTGGCAGCATCTTTAAAAAAGGGGCTACGATATCCGCCGCGATGGGCGGTTGCCAGGCCGAAATCGGCGTTTCATCGGCTATGGCTGCGGCTGCTCTGACCGAGTGCCTTGGCGGCACGCAACGCCAGGTACTCATGGCTGCCGAAATAGCCATGGAACATCACCTCGGCCTTACCTGCGATCCTATTGGCGGCCTGGTGCAAATCCCCTGCATCGAACGTAATACCATGGGGGCCATAAAAGCCATTACGGCTTCGCAGTTAGCGCTGCAAAGTAATCCCGAAAAAGCTAAAGTAAGTCTTGATGCCGTAGTGAGAACAATGTGGCAAACTGCGCTTGATATGAATTCTAAGTATAAAGAAACATCCGATGGCGGGCTGGCTGTTAATATACCTATCAGTTTGCCGGAGTGTTAGCTAATGATGTGCAAATGTGCAGATTTCAGATATGCAAATGATAGATAAAAAGGTATGTGGTCAAAAGGGTTGATTTCGGAGGCTTGAAGGAGCATCATTTACTCAACATTTAATCTGTATACAACTCTGCCCAGATTACCATCGGCATCAATTCCTTCCACGGTTACGCGGTAAGTGCCTTTGGTATCGGCGTTAAAAAACTCAAATTCGGTAGCGCCTTTGTCAACAATAACGGTTGGGTTCCAATAAATGGTTGTCCGCAAATCGGGCTTTGAGTTGTTCTCATTGTTCTTATCATATTTGGGCGAATAAAACTCCCTTGCTTTGTATAATCCGTTTGATTGGTATGTGATAACATCTGGAGTTGATTGTTTAATTACTGCGCCCGAATGTTTCCTTGAAATCAGGTAAAGTACTTCCCTTGCGCCTGTTGTCATATCCATTTGCCCGGTTGTTTTTATCACTTCGGCACTTTCAATATCTGTTAGTAATACGGTGCTAAAAATGGCAGGGTCAATTATACTTCCGTCAAGCTTTACCATCATTGGTGGCGGGTTTGGGTAATATTTAGCTATAGATCGTGCAGTATAAAAGGAAGCGCCTTCCGCCGAGCTCCTCATCTCGATACCACGCAGGCGTACGCCCAAAAAAGTACTCAGGCTTTCTCCGGTCGGCTCTTTCGGAAAATCGTTTATCACCTGGTCGGGATGTTCTGCATGGCTAAAAATGTCTTTTGGCGTATCCTTTTTGTCTTTTATCACTACTTCTTTAAGCTGTATAGTGCGCTTATCTAAGCTTAGTTTGAGTTGTTGTTTAACCTGCTTTTGGTAGGTAGTTAGTTCTTTTATTGTATCCTTTTCGCCGGTTGCATTTCTGAATATCAATGATTTATAATCGGATAGCGTATCAAGCACAACCATTACATTTTTTTTATCCTTATCAGTGCGGGCCTGTATTACGTACCGGGCACTATCCTCAGGAAGCCTGTTAAAGCTGAATTTTCCGTTTTCATTGGTTACGGTATCCAACATAAAAATGCCCGCTTTGGTTGTTAACAGCTTTACTTTGCCGTTAGGTACCGGTTTGCCATCTAAGGTTTTTACGTATCCGGAAATCTGCAGTGATTTTTCGGCTTCAAATAGCGGTTGTTGATCTTTATTAGCTAAAACCTGTTTCCATTCAAAACGACGATAACCTTGCGTAAGCATCAAAATATCCAGGTCGGCCCGGGTTTTATCGGTTATATCAGTAAAGTAATAGTTGGGCTGCTCGATATACCCTTTAATATCCGAAGTAAGTAGCAAATTGTTCAGGATCGTGTTTTCTGACAATTCATCCACAGGTGTAAAATCTTCGTTGATCACAGATACCGAAAAGCTTCCGGTAATATTGCTACCATTGGCAGTTTTAGCATCTAAGCTAAGTTGTACCTTTTGCCTGGCTTTTAAGGGTTTGCTTACCGGTGTTATGTTGAGTTTGAGCGCATCGTTATTTTGGATAAACACTACACGTTCATTAAGCGGCTCGCCATTAGCAGCAAATAGCGTAAATCGTGTTATACCCGTCGGGAAACGTTTTTTATCGATAACAGTATTGAAGCTTTGTGCCGCCAGCCTGAAGGCGGCTGTATAAAAAATTTTACCACCCGATTGTGCAAGCAGGTAATAGCCTGTGCTTTTTTGAGTTTCAAATAGTTTATTTGAGGCAACTATGCGCACACTTAAACTATCTGCCTGTGTATTATTAATGGCGATGGCAAAACCATCGTCACGTGCTTTTGGTAAATCAAAGCTATACCGGCTACCATTTTTACACGTTATTTTAACTTTATAAAGTTTGCCTGCTGTTGGTGTAAGAGCAAATACCCCCATCCCCAAATGATGGGTTTTAAATTCCGCTACTTCATTGTCGTCATTATCTGTTACTAATCCTTCCAGGTCTTCGCCCAGTCCTTTTTCATCTACCGACTTTACGGCTACTTTTGATCGCAGGCCGTTAATGAGCAGGCCTCCCTCCGGGAAAAACTGCACATCGGGCTTAGCCGTTATATTTTGTTTTTTTGCCTTTACCGTTTGTAAATCGCCTATGCTTATCTGTTGGCTAAAAAAGTATGCCGGATCATCGTTACGCATCCAATTGGTATACGCCCTTAATTGATATTTACCCGTTTTTAATAAGGCGGGCAAGGCAATATCGCCCCAACCTATGCCCGAGTTTAAAGGCAGGGCCATCCGGCTTATTACCGAATCTTTTGCCGTAAGTAATTCAACATGCACCACATTGCTGATTGCCGATAAGGAGTGGTTTTCGCCGGTTACTACATAAGCCTTAAACCAAATGGTATCGCCGGGCATATACCCTTGTTTATCAAAGTGCAGATGAACTTTCTCTACCGGATTTGCCAATGAATATTTTTCGAGCGAATTGACCGTGCGCGCCAAAAATGCCGAATCAGTTTGGGCAAGGCTGTTCAATGTGCAAAATAAAGTAAACAGGAAAATGAAGGTTAGGCCAAGTTTCATAAAAAAAACAATAAATTCAGTATTTGAGGGATACGCAATAAATTAGCTGCCATCACCCCGATTTACTCCACCCGATAATTAAAAACCTGCCGGCCAAGGTTACCCTCAACATCAATCCCTTCAATTAAAATGCGGTAAGTGGCTTTTGCATCGGCATTAAAGAACGAGAATGTGGCATTGCCATCTTTGTCCGTTATAATATTAGGTTTCCAGTATATCGTTGAGCGTAAATCCTGCATCTGTGTATTGGTTTTAGGATCGTCATACGCCGGCGAATAAAATTCGCGGGCTTTATAATATCCCTTTGGTGCATAGGGCACTACACCCGGCGCATAGCGGTTGTAAACAGAGCCATCGCCGCCCCGCCTGGTAGTGATAACCAAAACGCCACCGCCGCCACGGAAACCATAAATTGCCGTATTGCCTATCGTACGTAAAACTTCCACCCCTTCAACGTCACTTGTGGTTAAGTTATTTAAATAATCGCCTTCAACCTCAACGCCATCAACCATAATGGTCATGGGCTGGTTTTGGCTGCGGGTTGAGTAGGGCACCCCATTTTTGAAAATCACCCCAAATATTTTCATTTGTAAGGCATTGGTAAACGTGCCACCCATGTTTTGAAAGTCCTTGTAAGTAAGTACCTGGTCGGCATTGCCGGCACCATTTAAATTGTTAGAGTTTTTAATCAGGTCTTTTTTATCCTTCACGTCCTTTATAAACACTTCTTTTAAAACAATGGTATGGTTGCCAATGCCATATTTAATATCCTCATTAAACTTGCTTTTACTGTTTTTAAGGTACACTGACTGTCC
>Ga0307515_10012757_pt1 | contig 15776 bp, 11 predicted proteins | sample 17_EM_MG_FD_194513 | JGI IMG/M metagenome (GOLD analysis project Ga0307515, IMG submission 194513) | Populus trichocarpa ectomycorrhiza microbial communities from riparian zone in the Pacific Northwest, United States - 17_EM | ecosystem: Host-associated > Plants > Roots > Unclassified | place... | reverse complement strand
TTTAAAAATTATTATTGTGATACAGTGTATTTTTTTAAAATATTTTTTTTACTTGAAAAATATATTAAAATAATTTTTTTTATTTTTAATATCAGCACATCAAAACTATAAAAAATATATTACAAAATATCAATTTGATATTTTTTTAATTCAAACATTCTTTTAAAATGTTCTTAAATGCAATTATAAGTCAAAATATAAACAACCTAGTAACTAATGAAGGATAGGTTTGATGTCATATGTCCAAAAAAACACATAACTCCACTCATGGAAATATATATATAAAAAAGGTTAAGGTCACTTTGAATCAACGTTAATGGCTCTATTCCAAACACATTAAGCTAAATCTTTCTAAACATTCTTAAAAGTTCTAAAGTTAATCATGTACCATGTTATATGTCCTTGATTAACCTTTAGGGGTTCAAGCTTACCCATCAAAATGTAGATGAGTCTTGATTTATGATGACACTTGATTTTTTCATTCATACAAAAAAATGTTTGATATTGAAAGAGATGAAATTATATATATATATATATATATGGAAACATGAGACCAAAAGAGTAGAAGTGTAAGGTTTTTTCAAATATAAATTAATTAATTGTTGAATTAATAATAAATTTAATTATTTAATTTATTTAATTAGAATTAGAATTTATATTTGGGCTAACATATTAGAAACTTAATGGATCACACACATTAAGAATCATTGGTTAAAAATTAAACTAAGATGATTTAATTAAGTATAACTTCATTAAAATATATTTTAGAAATTAAGGACTAGAATATAATTAATATAGGGATTATATTTTGATTTTTCTACTTCTGAAATGCTCACCATTCCGGTTTGGGTCAAGTTTCCTAGCCTCTCGATAAAATGCCGATCTCCTAAATGTCTTTCAAAAATTGCTTGCATCATTGGTAAACCACTCCAAAGTGACATGCTTACTTCTTCTATGTCTAGACTCTCGTATGCTAGAGTTCTGGTAGAAGTTAATTTACTCTCTGACCTGCCCTATTTTGTTGATATTACTCTGCCTAATGGGAATGTTCTTTGTCAACAAGTGGTTTATGAAACATTACCAAGATTCTACAAGCATTGCCGAGTTCTTGGACATCTCACTTCCACTTGTACCACTTCCTCTGCTGTGCAAAGCAACCCAATGTCCCAAGTCAATACTGTCAATGCTCATAACAACCGTGGCAGTGTTTTCCAGATGTTGGGACCTTCTACTGTTTCTCCAGTGGTGGATGAACAAGGTATATCTTTACCTACTGGGTGTGGAGTTGATCCAATGCACTTAGAGATTAAAGCTGCTTCTGATGGTTGGTAACAGTTAGGAACAATAAATCCAGTCGTAAGCATCAAACTTCTCCTACTAGGAGCTTGACAGCTACTGATGCTGCTCATCACAATGGTAATGACAAAGCTGGGATTGTGGTTGCTAGTTCTCATCCAATAACTCCTACCGATACTCTTGTGCGTGGTTTAAGAGATGTTTTTGGGGGTTTATCAACTCATCTGCAATCTCCAATTTTAGATGTATGTGCTAGAGTTGATAATGCTGTTATGCAAGGTTGTGTGAATGCTAAGGGCAAAGAAGTGTTTGTTTCTAAGGGTCCAGGTGTGGCTGGATCCGTGGCAGATGGTCCAGTTGAACTGCCTCATAGGAAAGGGGTGAAGAATCGAGCTAGTAGAGTTTCTGGCAGTGGTAGGGGGTCGCCTGCCACTACTACCTCTTGATGTTAATCTATAGGTGGAATATCAGAGGGTTAAACAACCCTCTGAAACAACATGAGGTTGCTCACCTCATGAGGAAACATAATATGGATGTTTGTGGTCTTTTGGAAACCAAGCTTAGCTCTTTCAAGGTTTCCTTGTTACAGAAATTTAGGCTTAAGAATTCAAAGTTTTTGTCCAATGCTTCTGCGGCTTTAAATGCTAGAATTGTGGTTTTCTGGAACTCCTCTACTATCAAAGTTGATTTATTAGATTTCTTGGCTCAAGGTATTCATGTTCTGATTTACAATCTTATTCATCAGTTCTCTTTTTTTGCCACTTTTGTCTATGGTATCACACTATTATAGCAAGGAGACCCTTGTGGGATAACTTGCGACAATGGTGTCCTAATGCTTCTTGACTTATTTTGGGTGATTTTAACTCCATGCTCTCTCAAGTTGATAAGCATAATGGAGTATCTGTTTCTTCCTATGAAGTTACTGATTTCAGGAATTGTTGCTCTCATCTTGGCTTGTATGATTTAAACTACACTGGTTGTCATTTCTCCTAGATTAATGGCAGGGTGAGGAGTAAAATTGACAGAGTCCTGGCCAATCCTCTTTGGTTGTTATCCCAGGTGCATGTTCATTTTGGCAACTCTAGAGCCTTCTCAGACCACTCTCCTGCCATCATTCGCTTAGACTACCAGCATACAAGAGGTAAGAGATATTTTAAATTCTTTAATATATGGGCTCAACATGACAATTTTCTAAAGCTGGTTGCAGATAAATGGTCTCTCTTCGTCCAAGGTTCTCCCATGTTTATTCTATGCAAAAAACTCCAGAACTTGAAAGGCTACTTGAAGGAGCTTAATAAGCTTCATTTCAATCATATTTCAGAAAGTTTCAAGAGCAGAGATGGAACTTGAAACTCATCAAACTACCTTTCACTATGATAAGGATAATCTTCAGCATCTTGCTCTAAATAAGCAGCTTCGGCAGAAGCTTCTCTATCTTAAATATGATGAAAGATCATTTTTTGCTCAGAAGCTTAAATGTAACTTCTTCAAAGATTATGACAAGGGCTCATCTTATTTCCATTCCCTCATGAGTTAGCGACATCAAAAGAATTTCATCCTTGCTATTCAGCTTAGTAACGGTTCCCTTACCACCTCCATTGATGAAGTAGGGGATGCTTTCCTTTGCTATTTCAAGGACTTGCTTGGCTCTTCTAAGGGCACACTTCATTTGGATGTGGCAGTTTCTCGGTCTGGCCCTTATATTGATCCTGCCTCTCATGCATCTCTCCTAGCTCCAGTCACTTGTGATGTTATTAAGCAAGCTTTATTCAGCATTGATGATAACAAGGCTTCTGGGCCGGATGGATACACCTCCCTCTTCTTCAAAAAATCCTGGGATATTGTTGGTAGTGATTTCTGTCATGCAGTCCATGACTTCTTTGTCTCTGAAAAACTTCTTAAGCAGATTAATCACTCCATCATTGCTCTTATTCCCAAATCTGCCAATGTTACTTCGACTGCCGACTTCAGACCTATTTCTTGTTGTAATGTGGTGTACAAAGTGATTTCTAAGATCCTCTCTACGAGACTTGTTGTTGCCCTTGTGGATATTATTAGCCCTCTCCAAAATGCGTTCCTGGGAGGTAGAGTGATGGCTAATAACATTCATATTATTCAAGAGCTCCTTCGGCTATACGAGCGTAAGCATGTGTCGCCTCGTTGTTTGATGAAAGTTGATTTGAAAAAAGCCTTTAACACTGTACAGTGGCCTTTTCTGCAGCAACTCCTTCTGTCTTATAGCTTTCCAAATCGGTTTGTGCATCGTATAATGCAGTGTGTGGAAACCACTTTTTTTTCTATTGTTGTTAATGGCAACATTTATGGTTTATTTCAAGGAAAGAATGGGGTGCGTCGGGGTGATCCTTTGTCTCCTTATCTCTTTATAGCCTACATGGAATACCTTTCCAGGATGCTTAAGATGGCTTCTATGAACTCTAATTTCATATTTCATCCTAAGTGTCGTCCTCTAGGTATTAATCATCTTGCTTTTGCAGATGATATCATCTTGCTTTCTCGGGGAGATAGGCAATTTGTTGCTTGTTTGTGTCAGCAGCTCATATCATTTGGGCATATCTCTGGCTTGGCAATTAACAGAGAAAAGTCTTCTATTTATTTTGGCGGAGTTGGAGAGCAGATTAAGCAGGTTATTCTTCAGGACACGGGTTTTATGTAAGGTCTCTTCCCTTTTCATTATCTTGGTGTTCCCCTCGGTCCCCATAGGTTGCTGGTTAGCCAATAGTCTCCCTTATTGCAGAAGCTGGAATCTGTAGTCCAGTGCTGGCAGGGAAAACATCTCAACTATGCAGGGCGAGTTGAATTGATTAAATCAGTCCTCTTTGGCATGATGCACTTTTGGTTGAACATTTTTCCGTTACCTGGTATAGTCATTAAGCAGATTATTTGCATTTGTAGAAATTTTATGTGGACTGGCAATGTCTTGAAGAGTAATTCTGCCCTGGTTGCATGGAAGACTGCCTAAGAAAGAAGGGGGTCTCGGTTTGTTTGATATCAAAGCTCGTAACAAAAGTTTCCTTGCTAAGTAGCTATGGAACATCCACCTCAAATCTGATTCTGTCTGGATTCATTGGATTTATCACTACTATCTTCCAAATGTTTTTATTTGGGATGCTATTCCTTAGCGAACTTCTTCGCCATTATGAAAGGCTATTATTTCCCTTAAAGATCAGATAGTTGTAGTCTGTAGTAGCCAGCATCAAGCAATTGCTTTAATGTCTACTTGGGGTTGTGGTGAATTTTCTTTCACTTCCTAATCCTATGACTTCCTGTGTTTCAAATCTGATCCAACTGCTTGGGCTAAGGTGGTCTGGGAATCTTGGTCTATGCCCAGATATAACTTCATTTTGTGGTTGGCGGTTGTGGGCAAGCTGCGAACTTGTAACAGGCTTCACTTCCTGCAACTCGACCCTTTGTGCGTTTCCTGTCGGGTTGAGAAAGAGTCCTACAATCATCTATTTTTCAGCTGTCCATGGACCTTTTTTCTTTGGAGGATGATAAAATCTTGGCTTCATCTGCATAAAAGAATGTCGACCATTAATAGTGCAATTCACGGTCTTCCTTCTAGCAGAAACAACACTACTAGCAGAATATGAAGAGTCTCCCTTGATATTCTTATTTACTTGATTTGGGAAGAGAGAAACAAGAGAGTCTTTGATAACTCTTGCAATCCAGTGCCTTTTGTTTTTCGCAGATTCCAGGTTCTGTTTTTCATGATTTTACACCTTCATGAATAGCTTCTTAGCTGCTGGCGTCTTTTGATTGGGGATGCTTGTTTGTTGGCTTTTGTTTGGCCGTTGTGCATCCTTTGGGAGTCTGGTTGTGTTACTTATCTTGCTTTGGTGTTGTAGCTAAGAGCTCTTTTTTTTGTTCTGGTTGCAGCTTTAGCCATTCCCGCTGTTTATACTTTTTTGTGCTATGTGTTAGGTCCGACTCCTTATCCTTGATTAGGTTCCTCATCTAACCATTCTCAGCTAACAGGCTCAGGGAGCATGTTCCCTTTTTTGTAAATCTTGTATATGAACTTGCTGGTTCTCCAGCCTTGTATATTTTTTTGATCTGATATATATTTACTTACCTTTGATAAAAAAAAAAAAATTAAGCAAGGAATTGATTGAGTTAATTTCTAAAATTGTCCTAAATTAATATATGGATATTATTCAGAAGGCAAATTGATATTTTGACAATATATAGGGTTTTTCAGATTTCCCTGTAAATAGTAAGTTATGCCTCTTATTTTTTTAGAGTTGTTTGTTAGACACAAAAGGTACGTAAACACAAAATTAAATCTAGCACTTTAGGCATAGCAATTCATCTCTTCTAAATATGAATTTATGAGATTTCTTACTGGTTGTTCGTGTGAATTATCATTGAAAAGTAAAACATTAAACAACTTATGTTTGTAACAACTCAATTTTTAAAAAATCATTTAAAGCCGAAGAAGATTAAATATTCGGGTAAAAAATAAAACTACTCCTGATAATTTTTAATTATTTCTATTGCACATATGATACACAGAAACCCATGAAAAACTTTATAAAATCAATTCAAATGAGAATACTCGAACTTGATTACATGAAGTTCCATCAGCATCGGATACATACAAAACGTAAGTTTTGAAGTGTAGACACGAATCTCAATAATAATTTGATTACTTTATTAATATTGGATTTATTTGAACAAAATCAGGGAACTACCAGGTCAAAGATGGGGCCAGATAAGGATCAATAAGTTTTAAACTATTACAGTGAATGTTGACCTGGTGCAAAACTAGCTTTTGATAGGAAGCAGCTACAACTAAACGTTTTTTGCTCGCCATGACACGTGACCAGGTTGTCTTAACTCTAGAAACCACTTATCTGTGTTTGGTATTTTGTTTATACTGCTTATTTTTTAATATGCATTTAATTAAATATAGATTATATATTTTTTAAAAATATAATTTTAATATGATTATACCAAAATCTTAAAACAAAAAACCCCTTAAGAATAGATCAGATTTAATAGCTTTTCGAGTCAAATATATGCAAGTATATACTATGTTTATTTTTACAATAAAAAATTGTTTGAATATTTTATGTTTTTGAATATTTTTAATTTTAAATTAATTTTTATATTTAATGCACTAATATAAAAAAATTAAAAATATTATTTTAATACTTTAAAAAATAACCACTAGTAAATTCCAAATATTCTTCTAAATTTTCTGCTTCTACTTTTTTAGTTGAAAAGCATACTTCGCAGCTACTTTTTGGGTTGAAAAGCATGTAAAAGAATGCTTCTCGACCTGTTTTTCAAATCAAGAAGACAAAAGCAGCTGCTTAGACTTAGAGCCTTGTGACAAAAAATCAGCAAAGTTCGCGGCGAATTTATCTTAATATTTTTTATTTTTTAAAATTTATTTTTATATCAATACATCAAAACAATTTAAAAATATAATTTTTTTTAAAAAATAATAATTTATTTTTAAAAACACTTTTAAAACACAAAATTAAACATAAAAACATACTCTATAATACGGTACAAGGATGGGTGGGCAGAAGGCTAAAACCCAACGGTATCTTGCAGAAAAACATCTCAATATTCAAAAAATATATGTGCACACAAACTGTACTGTAATGATCATTTCATAAACTTCAGCAGACTCAACAAAAAGCTCACCGGAATGAGGAAGAGATTACAAAACCATACACTGAAAAAATGATACAACCCGAAGAAACGGCAGACAACACTCGGAGAACCCAATGAACAACGCAAAATATCTATAAACACTACAGCAGCATGAAAGTTAAACTTAGATCCCCATGGTGGTGTAAACACTTTTAATTATAGTTACTCCCTCTCTCTCTCTCTCTCTCTCTCTCTAAACTAAGCTTCTCTGACAATTGATCAGATGAACAATGGGCACTCTTTAATTTCTGGATCAATAGAAAGTACATTATATCAAACCAGAACTAAGTTCCACCCGGCGGCATGGCATGGGGCATCAAGTAGATGCTTCCCTAAACTTGGGTCGCAGGAACAAACCTTTTACTTTCATCCAAAAGGATTTCCTCCAACAGAAGAGAAAGGCTGTGGGGTTGGAGGGGCAGAGAATCTACCAGCCACCTGTTGATCCATATTCACGGCACCAAAAGCAGCACCATCACCGCCAAAGCCACCTCCTACTTGATGCCTGTACCCAAAAATAGAAAAGAAAAGAGAATTTAGAAACCTCGATAAGTGGAAGGTTTAAAATGGTAATCAAAAGCTGCCAATACTTACCACGGATAATTCTAAACTTCAGACAAGAAACTAAACCTTGTAGAGGTGGAATATTTAATATTTAGGAATGAATACTAATTTAAAGCTCTACCAACTGTAATTGATCCAGTTCAACTAACCATTCAACGAGAAAATCACTAACCCTTGTTGGTAAATGAACATTTACTTAAGTGGCTTCGGTGAAACTACAGTTCTCTAGAAATAAATTCTCTTCCTCACACGTTGATGCGAGACCCTCATGTGATCACTACATGACTGTGAGAGAGGGAGCCCCATAGTATTGTAAAATCACACACGCTTTGTGTAATAAAACTAGTAACTGAGGTAAACAGAAAAATTCAAAACCAAAAGGCATACCATAAACACAGCAGGTTACAAAAATAATAATTCTGAATGACTGTATAAAATTCAAAAAGTAGGGATGACATTCGGGAGATAATATTCAGACATAAAATACACCAAGAAAAATAACTTACCCTGCAAAAGGCATACTACTCGGTGCTTGTTGAGCCACATACGCCCCTGAGATTTTCAAATAACTCAGCACAAAATAAACAACCAAGCAGAGGGGAGAGAGAAAGAACAGGAATTGAATTATATACTTGGAGGTATAGATGAAGAATAAGGCGGTGCCTGGGAAGGCAATGCTGGTGGATAAGGAGATGACTGGGGTGACATCCATGCTGGTGAGGGCGTACCAAGACTGGAAGCATGTTGTAAGCCCGAAGGTGGCATATTTGGTAGAGCAGCATGCAAAGGCGTCATTGAAGGAAACTACATCATAGGGACCACATATCATGGAAGTGGAAAAACAGATTGATATCCAATCATTTTCAACTGACAATTTCATCCCCTATTCTGTTATTGATAAAATTGAGGCCAAAAGAAGCACAATTTCATACACGCATTTAGTGAAAACATTGTTTTCCACATTATAGCATCATTTTTACAGCAGAGTAATTCAATCAAATAAGACCAAAGGATATGCACATATTGAATTTTAAAATGAAATGAAATAAAATCACATACATGTTGGGCTTGAACTGGTTCACTGAGATCAAAAGGGTTTGCTGACTTAGGTTGCTGGAGAAAAGTTGGCATAGACTGTAGTTAACAAAAATTAAACTATGATTAATTTGTCCAGGAATTATGCACAAAAAACTGTAAAACATGGAAAAGATTGACTCATCATATTTGGGTTAATAAGCATACCGCTGGAACACTATTATATTGCACAGCGAAACCCATACCACGAGCTGGACCAGATGGCCACCCTGGAATTGCTGCAGGATAAGGTGAATATGTAGCAGCAAAAAGATCCTGTGCACAAATTCAACATTCATTGAATAAGCAATATGCAACCATAAAAACTATTAGCATATCCAATGAAACCTCATAAAATAATGAAACAAGATTGAACAGAAAAATGCAATTACCACAGGCAGTTCTCTTCTTCCAGTTGGTTTAACTTCCACAGCTGATGGTTGTGATAGACCAGCAGACATGAATCCTGATGCAGGATTTGAGACAATTTGAGGAGCTCCTGCATACGGTGTCGCCAAAGACACTTGCACATTTGAGGCAGGAGACACATTCCAGGTCTGCCAAAAAAATCCAGCAGGTGAGGACAATTAAATAAACATACAATAATATCTGACAACATACAGCACATAATTCACAAAAACCACACTAGCAGGCTCACCTGATTCCCTGAAGCTAATGGTGGGGTAAATTGTTGAGTAGTAGAATGACCAGTAGAAACAGGGAATAAAGAAGGTTGCTGATGCTGCACACTAGGCCACTGCCCTGCTTCTGTAACACTGGCAAATGAATTACCACCATTGACAGGCATAGCAGGTGCCAATCCTGGGGCAGTTGCTGAAACACCACCAGCATGTAATATTGACAAGTTATTAACTGGTGTGGCTGCAGGAGCTACAGAATTGAAGGGCAACATCGATGTGTTCCCTGCAGATGCAAAAAGGGAAGCATTTGTTGGATTGCCCACAGCTGCTGTTGCAGGAGCACCAGCACCACTGTGTGATCCCAATATATGACCAGGTCCAGGTACTGGAACTGAGAGTTGTGAGAGAACAGATTCCAGTGGATTTGCTTTTGGAACCTGAGATGCTTTATTCTCAGGGGCAAAATCAAAAGAAGCCCAATTGTTGTCATTGGTAGCACTTGGAGAATGCACAATTGATTGAGGAATTGTAGCTTGTTGTGCTTGAGGAATTGAGGCGGCGGCAGGAGGTTCAGGATCAGCATCAAAATCAATTAAGCTTCTAGTATTCTCCAATTTCACTTCTGTTGGATTCCCAGTAGCAGATCCCAAGCTACTGGAAGATGCAGTTCGCTGAAATTAAAAGTAACAATGCTCAAACACTGTTTCTTATTCTTTTTCCCGTAACAGTTTCTGTTGTTTCCACCCAGAAGAATTTTTTTTTAAAAAAAATAAAATAACCAAAGACATCCAGAATGCAACAGATAATGAAAGCAAAGATCAGAGCTAAGCAGGTGAATACAGAGGATGAGAAATATCTGTTTAAAGATTATCTCTCTCATCTGAATTTGAGAGAGAGAGCATGCAGATGATTTCTAAGTAAGACTAAACTACTTAAAAAAAGCAACAAGTGACAAGGAAAAGCAAATAATGGAAGAAAGGCAACCGACCATTTTTTCACAGAGAATGATAAGTCAATCCAACCACAAAGCGAAACAGTAATCAGTAAAATCAGAGCTCATAGTGGCTGTTTTCTGGTCTTTTTCTTTGAAACAATTTTCTATCAAGGTAGATTGCACACGATCACATTCAAATTGCTTGCAACTCGAATTAATTGAAATTGGAACATAAATTATCAGTTGGATGGCACCTAAATAATTGCATTCTATTTTCTGCCAGGTGTCATTTAAAGGTTGTGATTTCTATGAACATTCACACATTATAAATAAATCCTGAGAAAATTTTCAGAACAGGAAAATGGAACGCTCTAAAATATCAACTTTTTACATGCATGGATTTTCCAAAACCAATACTAGCCTTCAACTTTCTTCATAGCTCCCATGTACATTTCCATACACTTAAGGAAAAGATACCTTCCTTACATACAAAGTTTAAAGAAAAGATACATTGTAAGGATTTTAACAACATTAAATACAATGAACTCACTCTTTGTTTGTAGATATTACAGGAATTGTGATCAACTCTTTTCTAAGACTGTCAAGTTTATAAGGTTTTAGTGCAGTATATTAGAATGTTTTCTCAAATCAGAAACAAGCAAAATAGACTTCTTGGAATGAAACATAAGACCTGGAAGAGGGGAAAGCACTAAATGCACAAGATTTGTCCGGCAAAAACATAGATGTAATAATTCTTAGGATCATGGACATCTAAGCAACGATAGATTTCAGAACGAGTTTAGAAGTGGATAAAAGAAGCAGAAACAAGAATGGAAATTTGTAAACACAGCTTTATGGAACAGAGCTTTACCTGCGTAGGAGCAGAGACATCAGCAGGCCTTGAAACATTGGATTTAGGAGGTTCACTTATACGAAGAGGCACTACATTATCTCCCAAAATCTCTCTGACAGGACGTACCATAGGGGGGCTGGAAGTGTCCTCTTTTGGCCGCTCAGGTGACCTGCCTTCCACTTTCGGATCTCCATCAGATATCCTTCGGTCTTCCACTTTCCTGCCATTTCCAAATCTATCCTCTCGACGCCAATCATTGATAATTTCTGGACGAGCGGGACTTCTTTTGTAATCATTATACTGTCGACTTTCTTGATCATATCCAGGACTTCTTCTTTCATCATAACTATATCTTGAATATTTATCATCACTTCTTCCGCCAGGACTAGACCTTTCATTGTAACGATGTTCATGTGTATCTTCATATGGTGGACTTCTAGACCCTCCTTGATACGCATCAGTTTTCCTATTCTCAGAGAAGTCTTCTTTGTTATCCTTCATGACATCCAAGGAGAAGAGGTTTTAATAGGAGATCCAACAAAAGCCAAAACATATTTATTGCCATAAAGGACACGCACATGGACAGTGACACACACACACACACACACACATATATATATAAGCTCCCTTCTATAAATATTGGAATACTTGTCGATGCAAGTGATAGTATCAAGAAAAATCAAAACTAGGAAGAAAGAGAGGGCATCTTACCATCTTCATACTTGGAGGCTTGCCATAGTTCCTCTCACCTGTATATCTTCTATCCACATAAACATGTTTTATAAAGTCTCGAAGTCTCTCAACATTACTGGCAGCAAAAGAGCAAATCAGAACTGCAATAATTTTTAAGATGTGAAACACAAAAATAAGCAAGTATAACCTGCTGTCAGGGGCAGACTGGCGTTGTGAATCCCATTCTTTAAAATAAATATCCCTTGCACGCTGAGAAAATAAAATGAGACAGAAAACAGTCAAGATTGACAAGCAAAGTGTAACTCTAAGATTGGGGGGGGGGGTATTTTACCTTATTTCCTCCTTCTTGAAGAGCAGCAACTTCTTGTGAGGTGAATTTGGCCATTGATACTGATTTTACTCGATGTGTAAACTCCCGGCTACATATGGAATGGCAAGTTAGTACAAGCAACTTGATCTCTCTCACTCTCACAGAGCCCTCTCCCCAAAACTACCCGCAACATGATGCATCTCAACAAATACTAAGAAATACACATGAACAACCAACAGAAAGCAAGCAGCTGCAAAGAAACTGGATAGCAATGTATAGCAAAGCATATTCATACTCACTGTATTCCACTACAGGTGGTGCAAACAAATGTCCAGAAGTTTGTGCAAACATACTGAGGTCCCTGCTCAATGGGAAAATATATATCAGCACTTTTGTAAGGGAAAAAATGCCAGTTTTCCCCAAAAGTAAGAATTGTAACGGATATACACTACAAATCTTATAACACCATTATTCCAACCACCATGAGAACATTTTTATATCAATGTTGTCACAGATAGGAAGAATAAAACAATTCACTTTCCTATATTTGCTACAGAGCTACAATCTTGTTCTCATGAGCAAGCATCTAACATGAGATGAATTAAACAATTTCTTTCTTGATTGCAAATCCATGAAATATAATAACAGCAAAATTGTGGTGCAATAACAGAACTGTTAAATCACACCATATTAAGCAATGCTCAAGTTTGACAATAAAGAATAAAAACAAGCAATGCACTGCAAAGTCACAAATTGTATGACCATTCAATAATAAAAACAAGAAATGCATTGAAAAGTCACAATTAGTGAGACCATCCAATCTCAACCTTCATGCATGAATAAGGATCATACATATGCGTGACAAAAGAATGAGTATAGTTGAAAGTCACATAGTTGAATCTGTTTCTGGCATTTTTCAGGTTAAAGATTGTCTTACTTTTCGTACCACCATAGTTTTTTTCTTTTTTCTTTGAGTCAGGGCATTGCTATAGGAAATTTTTTGTTATGATGTAGAAATCAGTTTCCTAAAGCACCAGAAATGTTTTTATGGTAATGATTGGATCTCTAGTCCAGAGTTCATGTAATTTTCAAATTGCAACATAAATTATGGATCATTTGGGACAGAGCACCAATACCCACGTCCACCATACAAGTCAATTTCGGGTAAAAACCAAACTAACATCACTTGGATCATCTACTGGAATTCTTTATAATCGTAATGGAAAAGCACACATGTATGTATCTAAAATATCTAGGAAACCATGCAAAAACGTTCTGTTTGGACATTTTACATTCAATTGACAGATTTTTCCAACACTTAAGTGAGCTGTGTTTTATTCAATTAACATGTCTTTAGATCTGCCAGAAAGAGTAGATATTCCTAAATCCTAATACTAGATTTGGCAACATTTCCAAAAGTTGAAAAAAAAAATAGTAAAGTAAAGGAAAAGTATAAACAACACAAACTGATACTTTATCTTTCCTTTTGTTCTAGTAACGTTAGTGACACCATTGGTGATTTTTTTTTCACTTGCCGAAGAAAAATTAAATACCTCTATTGTTTTCAATGGAATGAAGGGCACTGCTAACAGAGAAGATACAAATCAATTGAAAGAAAAGAAAAGTTAAATTCAAAAACAGTATCACTTATCAATCAAGCGCAAAATGGCCAAATTGCAAGGTCCTTTGCACTTTGCCCAAATATCTACACAGTCAATTACATGGGAAAAAATCATTTCATATTATAATCTATCATTTCCAAACTAACATCATCTCAAATTCAAAAGGTTGTTAGAGGTAAGCAATAATCATGGAGGAAGTTCACTTCATTTTTTCTTTCCATACCTACAAATCAAACCAATATTAATGAAGAAATTACCAAATCTTCATTTTTTTTCCTCCTTTTATATAATAAAGGGGAGCAATAAAATTTATCGAAGTCAAACTCACTAACAGTTGGGTTCCCATAAGCATTCTTTGGTAAATATGGATCTGAAAAGAGCTTATATTAAGGAGCATACAATATTTCTCAAGCCCACCATCACAACCACTTGCTACCAATTCCGTTAACTCATTTTACTTATTCAGAACCAACATTGCAAGCATTTGTTTCTTCTTCTTCTTATGCCTTACAAGTTCCCCACACACAGCTTTACCAAAGCATAACCTTAAGCCTTACTTTAAGATTATTTCAACAAACAATGTTAAAAAAAAATACCAAAATTAAACTCGCTAAGACCAACTCAGCCGCACCATTCCATTTCTCAAAGAACAACACTAGGCAAAAGTAATGCTAATAATTTCAAAAAAAAAGAAAGGGAAGTAGCAGTAAGAAAGAGTACCAGACTGTTACAGTTGATACATCTGCGATTCTCTGTATGTTTGAGAAGTCCACGAATTATGCGCTCATTTTTTTCATCCTCTTTTAGTCGATTCGCCATTTCTAACACCAGATTTCAAGAAACCATCAATTAATCGCAAACTTCATTAACTAAACACTGAAATCTTGTACCGAATATCAACAATAAATCCAATCAAAACAATTTCTTTTCAATTTTACGTTGATGCGAAGCAGAGAAGACTAATAATAAATCAAAATATTTTTTAATTTCAGTTACTAAGCAAGCAAAGAAAAGGTCCATGAAACGACACAGTAAGGCATCTAAAAACGACGGATCTGAAGGAAAGAAAGCTAGCAACACAAAAAAGAATTGCTGCAGCAACAGTTCACAATTCGAAAAAGAAAGAAAGAGTAACGGACCTGGAATTGGGTAGATGTAGGTGTAGTTGCAGAAAGTTGATTATAATTAGAGATCCAAAGCAAGCTTCCACTGACCTTAATTGGATGAATAACAGAGAGAGAAAAGCAGCAGATCCTTTTCAGGGAAATAACTATAGGTTCGTGCTTTGGACAGCTAAGAAAGTCTGCTTTTTTCCCAAATAAAATTAGAAATGCTGCAGACTAGTAAGATAGAGAAAAAAGGGGGTTGTGTAAGAAAGTGTAAATAAGTGTAATTGGATACTTTTATTTTGGTCCCTGTAGATTCCCCTATATTTCAATTCTACTCTTATATTACGAGATTCTCTAATTGTTTCGTAAGAACCCAATGATAACCTAACATCAAATAATCTGCTTTTATAATTTGGATTTATTTTTAATTCTTGATTCTTGAATTTATTCTTGATATATCATAACATTTATAGGATTTGATATTAAGAGAAAAAAAAATAAGAAAAAAATTAGCTTGGCATTGGTTATTTAATAGCATATAGCAAAATTGAAACTTTTTATGAGTCACTGGTCTTAGTTTTGAGGATTATATATGTCTTGTTGATTATCATATATAAATAAATGTATTAAAATAACTTAATTATCAAAAGAGAAAAAACAAATAGGATAATATTGAGAAATTTTAAATTACGAGAGGAGAAATGTAACATTGGTGAGTCAAAAAGGACCATAATGTAGTTTGCTGTTTTACTTTGCAGCGAATTACAAGTGGACACAAGAGATGGATGCGAAGACTCCCTTGCCTTCTTGACGGCGTTTAACAATCGTTGTCTTGTTGGTTCCAACGGTCTAAGCCTCGGGTCATACATGGCGACTGGTTAATAGCTGTAAGTCGTTAACGATTGCTGATTGCTTTTGGCAAAATTACGTGACTCGTAACCCCGGACTTACAGCAGTAGAAGACCTTTCTAATGGGTTAAAGCATACTTATTAAA
>Ga0307515_10012755_pt1 | contig 15777 bp, 22 predicted proteins | sample 17_EM_MG_FD_194513 | JGI IMG/M metagenome (GOLD analysis project Ga0307515, IMG submission 194513) | Populus trichocarpa ectomycorrhiza microbial communities from riparian zone in the Pacific Northwest, United States - 17_EM | ecosystem: Host-associated > Plants > Roots > Unclassified | place... | reverse complement strand
TTTACTTCCTTTCTTGAACTTTATCACTACCGTCGGCGATGGTTGCAGGTCCTATTCGTCGTACAGTCTTCCAGAAATGGTTCGCCATTGAGGTGCGCCGTGCTTTCTGAATTTTTGCGACGACGAGCGGTTGTTGAGTTGCCGTTGGTGTTTTCGTAGGCCATTCCTATGTGGGTATTTCCATCCGCGAACCCCCCTGGCGGCCCTCTTAAAGGACGTAGTGTTTATTCGTAATATCTCGTAGCTACGTCGTCATTGGCGGCGCTGTTGCTGGCGCAACATGGTATCTACACCGCTTGTCGACCCGTCCAGACGGTGAGTCCTTTCTTATCCGCACCATCGAGTCACACCTGACCGTCTTGCTGATGCTGACTGGGCGGTCGCAGTCGTCTGGTCCCGCAAGAACCCGGAGCCGTGGCAGACGGTCGGCCAGAACGAGAACACAAAACTCATGACTGGCACACACAAGTTTGACAAGAGGTGAGTTGGGTTGCCCGTTTCTTGACTCCGTCTGTCCACATGAGTGGATGAAACGCAGCCCGGTTTCGAGTGCGCAGCCATACCTTGCGACTTGAGCCTGGCCGGAGGGCTCGCGGAGGGCCACGGACGGCCTCGTGTGTTTAGTATGGATACTGATGTATGTATTGCACCTGGCAGATGGTCCCGGGACAAGTACTGAGCGTGCATACTCTGGGGAGTTTGGGAATTGGATCATCATGTGCCGTTATTGGTATACATACATAGGAAATGATGGGGACTATGATAGTTTTATACAGCAGCGATTGACTGATTAGATTTGGAAAGACACTGGCCTGAGTGTGACAATCGGGAACAGCCAGTCTGGGCAAGCCCTTGTCTGTCTAAAGTGTGAGTGTGTAAGGGCCTGTACCCAACCACCCTTGGTAGTTTGATTTGCGCTCGCCGTTGTCGCTGGAACCGATGGCGTCTGCACATAGTCTGATGTGGGAACTCCCACCTGGAACACACAATCTCGCTGTGGGGACGAATCTGCGAGGGAGCATGGTCGGCCCCAGTCACTCACGACGCCAGGCAGACAGCGAGGGCTCGCAGCCATCAACAGAATACATATCGATGCGATGTACGTCTTACCCTGCATCCCCATAATATTTCCCAATTTCTGGAGTGAGAATCCGCTTACCCGTTCGACTCGCCGCACAGACAACTTCAAACCGCCGGCAGTTGCCAACGCGCGGGGGGTTATCCAACAGAGAGGGAGTAGCAGCGAGTACTATATGCAGCTCACGTCGGAGGTATGTTCCTCGCCGTTGCGTCGTCCAGACGTCGGCTAAGTGGACAAATTATTTGGACTGTATTCGGGCAGACTGGCGAACAGCATTCGTTCACTGCGACGGCCTCGCAGCCCAAGAAGGACGTAGAGTGTGTTATCTTCTATGATCCAGTCACCAAGGCAAGTCCTTCCTCTTCCTTTCGGCCACCGCACTGCATCTGCATCTGGCGGCGGAGATCCTCCGTCAAGCGTCACACTCCTCATATCGAATACCGGATTTCGAATACCGGATACCGGATACTAATACTAATACTCGTTCAGCTCCTCGCTATAGAACGTCTCGATTACCTCCTCACTGTCAACCATCAGCCTGGTTCTTCCGCCGCGACGCCACTTTCGACCTTCACCGCCGCAAACACTCAATCATCCTCTGCCTCTGAAAAGCAGCAACCGGCTCCGACCAGCATCTCACAGCAACAGCAGCAACAGCAGCACAAGTTCCGCCAGCAGCAGCAGCAGCAGCAGCAGCTACAGCAGCCCCAGCAACGCCCTCTCGCTACCCGAACTGCCCCGCCTATTCCAAGTTCGCGAAGCCTCCCGACTCCGCCTTCCACTTCTCCGCCAGACTTCGTCTCCCTTCCTGCAGTACGTAACGCCGCTCTCCCGAGGAAGAAGCCAGCACGTGCGACCCAGCCATCCGAAGATCTACCGGCGACGGCCCCGGTGACCAAGCCGCCCCCTGGGCGGTCGTCCACATCCGCATCATCTCTCGCCCATATCGCCCTTCCCCCGCTTCCTGCATCGAACTCTACCCATGGCAACACATCCACGCCACATTCGCAGCCCGCCTCATTGTCCGCATTTGCCATCCAACAACGTGCGCTAGAGGCCCAAGCCACGGACGCCACAGACGAGCGTCCCAATGTCAGCAACAGCGCATTCGCCTCAGATCCCGATGACTTGTTCGACCTCAGCCAACCCACGAGCGCCAATGCCCTACAGCTTTCTACATCGAGCACATCCTCGCGAAAGCGACAAAGGGAGGATGATGATGACGAGGAGAGTGACCCTGATGAGGAGGAGTTACAATTTGGTCAACAGACCCGACAGATCAAGCGAGCAAAGACGAGCCAAAGCCCGGCAAGCGGGAGCGACGCGACCCCTCATCCAGTTCCCAATACGGGTTACAGATCGACTCCCGGGGTAACCAATAGCTCGTATACGCCACCATTCGGTGTCAGGCCCGATGCTCCGTCGCTGATCCATGGCCACTCTCCCCTTGCACAGTCGTTCAGTCCGAACGAAGAGTCCCAGGAACAAGCTCCACCTCCGACCCAGGTGCAGTACGAGCACGACGAGGACGAGGACGAAGACGACGAGGAGGAAAACAGCGACTCAGATAGCGACTCGACTGATTCAGACGACGAGGTGTTGCATCCTTCAATACAGCAAGACACCTACGTATATACCGTACCGGATCCGAATCCGATCGTGTACCATCATGAGGAAGAGGACGATTCGGACGAGGATGAGGAGGACTTTTTAATGCAGGCCCTTGGAGAGAGTGATCAGGGCGCCGGCCGTGGGTCTGGTACCGTGGCCGCCTCTGAGTATTGCTCCGGCGATGATGGTGAGACCGATTTTCAGCGGCGAACACTTGGCTGACGGAATTTTTTGCTTAAAGACTCGAGTGACAATAGCGACTATGGCGAGCACTAGAACAGCAAAGTATATCGATCATCCATTTCACGTTCGTCCCCTCGCCGGCCCTCTTCGTCTCGCTCATCCAAGAACAAAACACAAAACCTCCGCGAATCTTCTCCTTGCACATGCACCACACCACCCATCGCAACATTTCAGCATATTACCGTTTCTTCTGTTCTGTCTTCACCTCATCAAACTCTCCAACTATATATATAATCTCAGCCTCGGTCCGAGTTCCGTAAACGTACATATATCCATCATTTCCTTCCTTCATGGGGTAATTTAGGTCTGTCTTGTCCACTCGTTCTGGTTTTCTCGGTCTCGGGCTACTGGTTTGTCTTCTCACGTACAACCACATAGTACATGTACCCGTCTCGCGCGTCGAGCTAACCTGTCACGCCCCCACGTCCCGACTACTCTGCCTCCCAGTCGCGTGTTTCCCGTCTGTCGTCTCGCTGTACTTGTGGTCTTTCTACTGGATTCGGAATGGGAGTGTGTTGATTCTTTGCCATCCTCCGTTTAGTATTTCATATTTCAGAGCTTTCTGTCCATATATACAAGCCAAATGACCCAGATCCAAAGCAAACTCAACGACCGGAAAAGGAAGAAAGTAGTGAAGGCCAAAGGGGGGGAAGAAATCAGAACAACATTGAAAGTGCAAGGTCCACGCTTCCACCGGCGACCTCTAATGCCCGAATCGCCTCTTCCCGTGGCAGTCCCATGTCTACGATCATTTGGATATCACTCTCTGGGAACCGCGCTTGCGGTGGCCCACCACTACCAGGGGTCCCGACTGCAGGTGTTCGAGATTGCGGAGTGGGGAGTTGTGAGGGTCCGCCCAGTCGCTGCCCTGATCCAGGGAAGCCCTGCGGCAGCGGAGGAGCGGCCGATGTAGATGTCGATGCCTGAGGTTGGGGTGGCTCGTCCTCGAGCGCCGCATGGTCCGTTTTGGCCTTGTCCGGAAGCTCGTGCTCCGCGAGCCATTTCACTTCACGTCCCTTGATCCGGAGGACGTTGTGCTCTAGGTCGATGCATGCCTGGTGCGCTTTGAGCATGTCCAAACCGAAGAGTAGGTCGACCTCTCGGCCCTGGGCTCATCCAGTCAGTCGTGCGCGCATCGAGAACAAAATTATGCGAACAAACCTCCATCACGGTTATCGCGCAGGGAAGGAAGAGGTCTGCTACTTTGATATGGGTCGAGTGTACCCGACCTAAGATTTTAGCCGTCCCGACTCCACGTGCAATACCTGAAAAGCGGGTGTCGATGAGGCGGGAGATCCTGGAGGGCGATGAGTCATAGTAACAAATTCAACCACGGGTAGGACTCACCCACACATGTCTGCGCACTCGGGGCTCACTGACATGTCGTTAGTCTCCTGCCAGTAGGACAAATTCAAAGACTCACTGATGGTCTGTTGTGCTCCGCTATCCACGAACGCCTTGACGGGGTGTCCGTTCACCTCTACTGGTATGCTACATATACATAGCACGTCAGGATTGTTTCATAAAAGACTGCCGCCCACCTACTAAAGCATGATGACCTTTCCGAAACTCTCAGGCGAGTACTCCATTGCGTGGTTGAGGTTCTCCATGATTGCCTCTTGCCGTATAGCCTCCTCAATTTTCTGCTGAGCCTCGATATCAAAGGGATCGGCGTTCAACGCCGCCGTCTCCCGTCGTTTCTGTGCCTCCGCAGTTTCATATTGCTGTCGGACCTGACGTAGAAGAGTAGCGAATCGTGTTGGGTCGCTCCTAGCGGCATCTATGAGCTCGGGATTCGCCTGTAATTTAGAGCACAGGGATGAGGGGCCCACGGACTGGTTGAACAAAAAGATAACGCACTTGTTGTAGTTGATTCATGAGATCTGGGTTACCCAATATTTGAAAGCGCATCATCTCTGCGTCTTGCTCCACTGTCCTGTTGAACGCGCACCACCCAGAGCGCTTTAGTCCATTGCTCGGGTCCAGAAAGATGAGAAATAAATCGATGTACTCACCTACCAGCAATGTTGACTTTCCTTCGCAAGAGGATCATGGCATGCTCGCGTAACCCGACCTCTTGGACCGTCTTCTTGGGTTGAGAAAGTTCACGTCCATCGTAGGTGATGCTCTGCTCCTGTACTGGTATACCAGACTAGGTAGGTCCACAGTATCAGCGGTCCGATAGAACTACAGTGGCGATCTGGCTTGCTCACGAACCTCAGCTTCAAGGAGAGCCATTATATTCTCCATCTCCATATTGGGATCAACGTCTAACGTATACGACTCCCCGATATCAGTCACAAATATCAGCTGCATTTTTGTTGTGGAAGACCGATGCGGCGGCGGGCCAAGTATTGAAACCAAACCACAATTGTGTAGGCGCGGTATTATATACAGACACCAGACGCGTCAGCCATGCTAGAATTTTCTCGAATAGTCCCTCCCATACAGTACATGACATTTATTGAACATGAAAGTTCACTGCGGTTGCGTGTGGTGCGCAATGCGAGTAAAATGAGGACGGGTAAACGTAGGGCTGTTCAAACGGTCAATTGACTGAAGGTATGATGGAGTGTTACTACTCACAATCGCGAACTTCCTGTTGGCTGACGCAAATTAGAATTAAGCGCATCGTCCAGCGCTGAGGTAGAAATACTAGCGTCTAAGAGACCATTGTGAGGTCACGGCTCGTCACTATCGGACGGCCACATACCGCTTATATCGCTAAAGCTGGAAGCACTTGATCCGTGATTGCTTCCTTTCGGCAACGGTTGTTTCCCAACCATCTTGTTTCGAACCACTTGTTGAGGCGGGGACTGAGGTGGGGATCGCGACTGCTGCAGTCTCCTTCCAGTCTGTGAAGAACCTGGAGGGTTGTGCTGCGGCATGTGCTGCGGGGGTTGAAGTTGTGATTCAGGAGGCGAAGGGATTGAAGGGATCGAGCTTTGGGCGGAGGTGGTTTCCCCTCCACTTGCCGTATCATTACACGGAGAAGTTCGAATCACACTCGAACTAGGATCAGGTGCCTTCAGAGTCGGCTTTACTCGCGCAAATCCAAGCACATTGCTGGTCATCATTCGTTCCAGATCCTTCAACCTCTTTCTGATGGCCTCGGGGTCATCTATTTCGTCCTGTCGCTCTCCTTCATCTTCAGTTTCAGATGCAGACCTGGATTCCGGTGGGGATATCGGACGAAGGTGGGTCGGTGAGTGGCCCGGCATGGCGGCCGCTGGCCGATGGGTTAGAGTCACCGTAGATGCAGAAACGGTCCCGCTGGTACTCCCATGTGATGAATGAAGCGCTGGTGGCGATCGCAGGTGCGAAGTGAACCGATTCCTCACTCCGATTGGGGTTGCTTGCCGTGGGGTGGATGCTGTAGAGGTTCGAATGCCTACAGAAGAGACATTTGGAGGTGTCATATGAGAAATTTTATCTTCTTGTCGGAGTGGCGACGGAATGGCCAGCGGCTGGGCAGTAGGCTGAGTGATGGGTTCGGCCATCGCAGCTTGGAGACCTCGCAAATCTTCCTCGTATCGGACTTGAGCTCTGTACATAAGGAATGGTAGTGGCACCTTAAGTCTTTCCGACAGTCCTTGCCCTTTCCGTCGAATCAGATTTCGATCGCATTTCAGGCCTTCAAGCGGAGAACGAACAATCTGTACCGCTTCCTGCGGGGCCTCTCGATCGAGATATTATATCCCATAAGTACGCCTCCTGTTCTGCCGACCATTCTACCTGGAAGCAAGTCAATCTCGCGAATTCTGCGGCGCAGGGAGCCTCTTGGCCTACCACTGGTGGGTCAACCGCATCCTCTGGTCTATTATATGGGAGTCTGACTATGACATGGACCGGAGGAGACGTGTTTGGCATATGAGAAACAGAAAGGTCAGGTTCAAGACGGGTGTCAAACAAACCATGTCCTCGTCTACGTCTGACGACGACACACGAGATGCTCAAATCCTCCTCGAAAAACTCCAAAATGACCCAATCACTGAGGATGTCGCTATGGAACTCGAAGGCACGTTTCTCACTCACCATACACTTCGAAATTGACGAATTGTTGCAGCACTCATGTCGATTTACAGTGAACCTGGGGCAATACGAGCGTGGAAACCAGATAACTTAAGACAGAATGCCGATAGTAAATTGATACGTTACGAAGTGCAAACGTCGTCAGCAGGTCTTGCTCTTCGAAACGCAAAACGGTCCCTCTGATACGTCTTGCATCGAACAGTCTGTCGCCACCGCATGGAAATATTACGTTTCGCATCCTCGTTTCGCTCCCTCCAGCATATCCCGACTCTTCACCGCCACAACTCCAACTATTGTCGAGATACATTGGTGCATTTCAAGTAGATGCTACCCTGTTCAGTGGTGTATTGAAGACGTACATATCCTCATCTGGTGTAGAGCGGCATGAAGGCGAAGTGGCAGTATTTGATGGCATAGAACGAACGAGAGAAATCATCCAGCGGTGGTATAAGGAGCGCCTCAACGAGAACAGTCTCCGAGAGGTGATGTGGGAGGATAGAAAATCACAGCATCTTCATCAAGTAGAAGCGGTTTCAGCCTCACAAGCCAAGGGTACAGACTCTCCAACGCGGGATGGGATAGCTACGGATCCAGGACTTCCTCTAGTACCTCTACCTGATGGTATCGAGATATATAGTGCTGAGCCCATCACGGATCGAAAGAGTAGCTTCGTTGGGCGAGCGTGTCGAATTACTCATCCCTCGCAAGTAGGTTGCATAACCCCATCTCGTCTATACAACTTACGTATCTATAGGTACCGGTGGTGCTGTCACACTTGATGTCTGATCGCCGGATTGCACGGGCGGCACATCCGATAATAAACGCTTGGAGATGCGAAGTGGGCGACGTCTTACACCAGGACAACGATGATGACGGAGAGTCTGCAGCTGGTGGTCGACTTGCACATCTGCTGCAAATTATGGAGGTCAAAGACGTGCTCGTTATCGTAACGAGATATTTCGGGGGTATCCACCTGGGCCCTGATCGATTCAAGTGCGTACAACCCGCTTCACGCTATGGGATACTGACAATACGGCGCTTAGACATATCAACCAAGCTGCCCGAGCAGCTCTAGAAGAAGGTGGCTTTTTAGAGTCAAATGATATTAAAAGGGGTGCGAAAACTAAAGGCAAACGGAAAGTCCAAGCCTGAACTTTGAGGGCCTCAGTGGCCATATGAAGAGAGGAGGAATGGCTCTTGGCCCGGCTTACTCTGCGAGAGGACGTTATGTAGATGCATCGTGGATTTACGCGACTATTGTTTTGTATGGTATTTGGCGCGAGTGAATGGCTCCCTAGTTGCTTCTCGGCATATTGGCAGCCAGACTGCTCGCTGAAATTAATTTCTTCTAACCGCCAGGTACTCATGGTGGTCGTGGCGCTCGGGTTTCTCTGGAAGATTTGTGCTATGCCTGGGACCACTCCAAAACCCCAGATGTGGGTCATAATGTGCAGTGATACTTTGATACACTCGCAAGGGTTAACTTCCATCAACGTTTGTATACTACAGGGCAATATTTCCCAAAGGGATTACCATACTCAGATTGGAATTCAATTCGTAGAGTCTTTCTTTTGTAGGACAAGCATGCTGCATTTCTTGTATTCCCAAGTTCTACAAACTGACACATATTACAAGGGAGTATCCTTGAAACTGGGTTTGTAGGCCCTGTGCATAGAGTCTTCCCCATGCCACAAAACAGGTAGCAAGAGTGAAGCACCCTATAGCTTGCTGCGGGCGAACTCTGAAGGGTCAAGGAAATCGCCACTCTGATGGACACTGAAGCCAATATGCTCGATCAGAGATGATGTTCTGGTCCAGTACGTTCCAAAGAACAACCATTGACTAAGGAGACCCCATGTCGGTCTTTCTGTATTCAGACCAAGGCCAGGCCTTACCAAATCTTAATAAACTGATATCAGAACTGGCGATCAGAGATGATGACAGTGGGGACTATCTAATAAAAGCATGACAAGAACCTTGCAGGGGGAGATCGAGTATTTTCAATGCAGTTTATTTGAGTTGGACACTTGGGTCATATGCCAGCAAGGCATGGGAACGTGATTGGTATTGACAAACAATAAAAAATGCTCCTTAGTCTAAATTCCTTAGTTAAATACCACGAAACTGCTTTTGAGGGATTTTAGGTGCTCAAGTATGAGATGTGGCGACAGGTAGAAACCAGCTATGGGTCATTATTTGGGAGAGGGCAGGCCTCGTTTCAATTTTGGTGCTGATGATACCCACCATTTATGATGTTAATGGCATAATCAGCACCTGGAGTCATATCGTGATCGGATTGAGAAGGAAGTTAGCATATATCGCTATTATCGCGCCGGGTAGGGTGGAGCCTGTACGGGAGGAACTCCCATTAGCCTAGGGTCCCCAGATTGTATACGCAAACTACCCGAACCACGGCGCACTAGACACACCTTAAGAGCATAGAGACCGCAGACCTTCTTCCTTATCGGGAACTGCAGCAACGAGCCTCACAAGCCCCACGAGGGAGTCTAGTCGCTCCTGGGAAAGCTCGGCAAATAGATTGAGGAGCACCTCCTGCTTTTGCTGCATAACCTCTGGTGCGTGCTTTTGCATGCCACTAAGCTTGTATTGCGTGAGGCTAGTAGGAGCTGGTGCAAGAACGCTCGCGAGGTTTGGGGGGACGGGGGGGCCGGGTTTGCAGAGTTCGGTGGAGCTGTTATCCGAGGGCTGGACTGCCGCATCTTCGGAGATATCGTCCTCCGAAATAGAGCATTGATCATCTTCTAGCATCTCGTGACTCCTTGCCGCCACGGCCGCTCGGCCACCCAAGCCGTCGTGACTACTTGTACGCGGCTGTAAAGTAGAATCGAGGAGATTGCGAGGAGAGCAAGCCGATGGGGGCTTGTTATTTGTTGATTGGAGGCTGGTGACGGACTGTGGACGAGCAGAGTCGGAGTGGCATAGGGACGGTGGCGCTCGAGTGGTCAGACCGCGTCGGTCGACCGCCCACTGCTTATGGCGTTCGTATGTCTGCATCATATTGCATAGTTCTGTGATATGGGCGGAGGATGCCCCTAACCGTGAATGTGGGGTTTTGGATGCCACTGTTGGCGATATGTCGATCGGGTGGGAGAGAGTGCTAAGTTGAGAACTCGCTTCGATGTCTCGGGCCCCCGCTCCGAGTGGAAATCCCATTCCGTCGACAATTAAGAGCGATTTCCGCTGGGGTGCGTAGAGAGCAGGCAAAAGGCGCAATCCAAGTTATATATCTATATATGCTTCACATGCATGTGAAGCCACGTACCCCGATGGTTGGCGCACAAATTTTCGCACAGGTTCGAGTTGCACAGCGATACAGACAGCGGTCGAGGCCAAAGGGCCTCGCCTGGGCCGGCGCTTTCGACCCAGTCAGCCACAGTGGCCCATCAAGGGGAATTGAGATCTTCTTCTTCTTCTTCAATCGCACGAGGGGAAGCCCTGGTTCTACGTACAAGCCCGTCACTCCTCACATAACGCCATTCGTATCGATCCTCGATTGATTATCTATAAGCTTCCTACAAGCTAGACCTTTATTCCCACGGTTCTTTGCTCGGCTTCAAGAACGGCTCGAGGCTAAACTCCACGGCCGAACACGGGTAGGGGAATTCAAAGTTGACGAGGACACTCGGGTGGAGAATTCCGAGAACACCGAGTTCCAAATCCTTTGCGGCATCATTTGTCGCAGAAGAGTGACGCGGCCGATACATAATCTTCGCCGCACGCCCTGGGAAGAATGTGGCATCTAGATCGTGGTCGAGTGCGTGTGGAGTCCGACAACAAACGGGACGGAGGGAGTGCGTCAAAATCATGAGATCAATATATTCGGCTCCTGCAAGTGTGAAGGCTCACCATCGGTTTCCTTGAGGTAATAGCCGGTCTGGGCCTCACTATCTGTGGTCTGGATGCGGGGGACCTCGAGCATAGCCATTATTCGGTCCAGAAGCCCATGAACTACTTCAAACCCTGCCGTCTTATTGCACCACAGCGCGGCCGCATGCCGGATATTCCGGGCCTGTCGCTCTGCATCTGGGACTTTGATTACGACGTCGGAGGTTTCGAATACCTTGAGTGGCAGAGGATGCGCCTTGTTCTCTCGAACAGTTTTGAGTAAGCCGGGAAGTAACGAGGTCCTAACCACTTGGTACTCGAGTGTCTTAGGGTTGGCTAGTTTGACCACTTTAGTACCGTCGTCTACCCTATTCATCCACGCAAAGTTTTCTTCATGCGAGCACTAGACAAAGGAGCGTCAATTGAAATTGATCGTCCCAAAATGGCAGGTAGACCGACCAAGATCAACGGCAGAACTTCCACCCAACCAGCAAACGCCCACTCTCTCCGTACCAAATCGCTGAGCTTGGCAACCTCGAGTGGTTGAGCCACTGTATTCGTCGCCGGGAACGTCTTTTTGAGGTTATTGAACCCATAAGCAATTGCGGCATCTTCCATGATATCGCATTCATGTAAGATGTCGGGCCGCCACGGTGGAACATTGACTAGGATCTCGTCTGGATTACTAGGCGAGACTCGCGCATCTAAGGTCATTCGTTGCAAGAGGGTAGCGACCTCCGCTGAGCTTAGCTGAAAGCCTGTACATGAATTAATGTATGACGCGTGTGCCACGGTGGCCCTCGAAGAAAGGTCTGGAGTCACGGTGACTTTGCCGTCTGGCCAGACGATACGAATGGGCTCGATCCTATGGAAATGTCAGGAGAAGCTCTCAGAGAAAGAAAGAAGCCTCATACGTAAAGGGTTCCTCGCAGTATTCTGCGAACATCATTACAACCGTGTTGATAACGATCGCCAGTTTAGTGGCGTCAGTCGCGGTCGTATCAATGAACACGTTCCTTGTGTTGAGCGTGATCTTAGAGTGCTCAGAGTTGATGATAGGTGGCATCGACAGGACATTGTCCTTGGAGTCGTAAATGATGGGGTAGACCGGCGAGTCACGGATTATCGGCAGGTAGCGCGCTAGGTGCTTCTCGGACTATTTATACACATAATAAGATGGTGGTAGTAAGAAATAGCCTTTCGCACCCACTTCGTAGACAGTCATCAGCTCTGCTGCTGTGTACTGCTTGTTCTTGTTGAGAGGCACAAACTCGATATCACTTGGCTTTCGGGCCTCATATCGGAAAGGTGGGGTGAGTGTATCGAGATCATGGGTGCCTATTGCAACAAACTGTCTCCTTCGGCAGATGTTTTGATGCAGCTTGTCCTGCAAGTCGATGAACGAGGCATAGGAGCGATGAGTAAATTTGATGTTCCTTAGGATGGCACCAGCGAATAATGGTCTAACTTGTGCGGTCTGTTTGTGGTTCAGATGGGCCTCAGCACGCGACGAACGGCCTACCTCTGGCGAGACGGTGATAGTTAGTAAATCGTCCTCACCACCAGGAGGGTAGACAAGCTTGAACTCTGGAGACCTGTCGAGGGTCAAGAAAACGCGCAGTGCGCGTGCGATGCCTTCGATACAGAGGAGATCGGTTCTGTCAACAGCGTTCGAGTCAGGATACACTGGACTGAGGCCTGGCGGGTAATTTGGTGTACCTGTTTGCTGGCACTTCAATCTTGAGTTGCTGGGTAACATGCGAAGCATCAAAAAGAGCGTGTGGACATTGGTATGTAAAAACTTGCAGGACGTTCAGCGGGGAGGCCGTTCTTGATTGCCTCTTCCACCTCTTGGGTGGTCTATGGGCCAATTCAGTAGTGCAAGGGTTACCAAAGGGCTGCGATCGTACATCTTCGTCAAGCTCAATACCAAATTCGAAGCAGAGCTGGTCGAACTCCTCAGTGGCTGTTCGATCCCTCAGTGGTGAGGTGTTAAGGAATCGTGAGGGACATACTATATGTCCTCTCGAGGCGCTCAAAGAGGTCCTGCTTGTCGACGGCGACTGTTGGCATTTGACTGTGGTGGCGGGTTCAAAGCCAAGCTTGACTTGACCTCTGTCACTTCTCAGCCCAGGACCGGTCGCCCCCTCTCGCACTGGCCGGCTAGGCAGACAGTCGACTACCAATAGTGATACCTTTTCGTCGTCGACACAATGTCAGAGCGCGATATAACAAACCGCTTGCGGCGTGCGGTAAAAGGCGTGTCCTCTTTGCCTCGTCCTTGGGATCATTTCCGTCTAAAACTGGGTCATATATTCAGAAAATAACCTTGCACTTGTTAAGCGCCTCATTCAGCGAACGGACATACGCAATCCCGATCCAGGCCCTCAGCGCTACACTTCCCTTGCGTGGGCCGCAGTTTTAGGTCATGAGGAGACCTTTGAATACCTTCTTCAGATGGGACATGATGATGAGGAGCTCAGTAAAGTATGTGAAATGAATTCCGCGTCGCTGGAAGATGGGCTCATCGATCCATTGTCCATCCCTCCACAGGACTCTGAGAATGATACCATTCTCATCATATTGGCTGGCCTTGGAAGCAATAGTGTCTCAAGTCTCTATCGTTCGCCTCAAGATAATCCCGATTTACAAGACACCGCTATGCGCATGGCGAGGCAGTATTGGGAACGTTTCCCTTTCATTACCGACTGGTCCAACCTTCAAGGGAGGACTGCTCTGCACGTCGCTGCACTCAAAGGCAGTGAGGATTTCGTCCGAGTATGTCCTACTTGATGTCCGCTCCGTGACGTCCTCACCCGTGCCCGTGACTTCAGATGATCTGCGACCTAGGAGCAGACGTCGACCTTACAGATACCCTAGGAAATACTGCCCTGCATTAGTGAGTGATCTTACGAGCATACGCCCGCCCTGCTGATTTGTGACAGCGCAAGTGCCTGGGGACATATCCCTGTGAGCCCGCTCAACACCCACCTGAAGCTCCACCTAATATCCGTTGTAGGTTGTCCAATTACTCATTGAGCGGGGTTGCGCTTTCAACGCCAAAAACAACGAAGGTTTCACCGCGTCCGACTACGCATATTCGTTCGTACACATCCTAATCGGATTTATGCAATAATTCATACCAAATCAGACACAATACCCAAGAAGCACTTCAGGAGACGGCTCGAACCCAATGGGAGACAAACAAGAAAGCACGGGTGATCGCACAGCACGAAGCCCGCTATGTAGATATGCGAGAACGGTACCACTCCCCGGAAGGCTTGTTCGGTGAGCTACCTCCAACGAGGCGAATACTTCCATCCGCACGAAATCGACTACGAAGCGGCTCTGCGACGACCTCAGCATCTGATGGCACTGATTATGAGGGACAGTTATCAACCTCGGCGCCCATTCATGGCAGCTCAGGGTCATCCTCTCAATTTTCAAGTCATTCTTCTGGTTCACTACCTCGAGCACCACCATCCAATGGGACTGTCCTCACACCTATACCCTCCAGCTCAAACCAAGGGGTACTCCCTCCTGCCACAGCAGCATCACGCTTACGGTCACATCAGCCCTCATCATCGGCTAGCACCACGAGTTCGCAGAGTAGCAAGCCGAGCATACCTTCTGGTGCCCCTTCCACCGCCGATGGACGAATGACCCCTCAAAATGGTGTGGCACTAGGGACCTCTTCCACAAGCATTTCTCACTTCGCTGCTCGCACACTTGAGAGGGACGCGGATGCCATGGCTCAATATTTGATGCGAGCGAGGAGTAGCAGTAGCAGTAGTGCGAACAATACACCCACGGCTCCGGCATACACTCCCCCACAGGCATCTCCTTTCTCATCTGACGTAGCAATTAGTGACGTACGTGGCCGGAATACCCTCCCTCGACTGAAGCCTTCCATCTCTGCGACTTCCCTCCGAGGCGGTTCACAAGCCACGACGCCTATAGCCACCAGACCTCCGGGGCCAAGCCTACCTCCAGATGACCGTGCCAATTCTCGAATACGCGCCACCACCCTGAACCATGTCCCCGGGCAAACCACCGCAACAAGATCCCCTCCTATGCCCACCTCGAACCTTCCTGGTGCCCCACCCGGCTCCCCACCAGCTCACCGCAGGCAAGGTTTCACGCTCCCTCTAGGGAGAGCAGCCGAACACGCGCAAGCCGCGATGAACGGCAGCCACGGACGCCGGCCGTCGGGCTCATTGCTCAAAGAGATCACTACTTTGAGGATCAATGTCCCATGATTCGGGATTGCCACTTTGTACTATATACCTCTCCGGTCCTCCCGAATTTCTTCTTGCAACCCTGCTCCTGCTCCCTGTGCTCGGGACAATTTCTCACACGCCCGTCTGTATCATTTGCTACCTATATCTCGAACGTCGTGATTTTTTATCATCATGTCCCGCTCCTTTCGGGTCTCCGTGGTAATTACACATGCCCCGCAAATCGGGTGGCCTCTACACTCGGAGGTTTGTCAGAAATGAGGTTGAGAATGGGGTTGAGACATGAACGACCTCTTTTTGCTGGTCCGCTATTTAATAGTGGATGTTCAGCTTTTGGCCGCAACCTTACCTTGAATCTGACCTCATCCCTCACGTCTCAACAAGACCCATACTTACGATGGCCCTTCAACCTTCTCTCAGCCCTACACTGATATACGGAGATTCCACAGCTCCTCATACTCTGTACGTTCGTTCTGTTGCATTCCGAATCCGTTCGTTCGACTTACCCCTGGTTGCAGCGAATTCTTCTGGGACTATGTCTGCCCGTACTCCGGAAAGTCTGCAAAGTGCATCAAGGACATTGTGATCCCGTGGCTGGGATCCCATGCGAAAGGCAAGGTCAAGATATTCTTCAGGCTCCAGGTACAACCTTGGTGCGTTCCTGCGCAACCTTGGCCAGTCGCGCTCATCTAGAACTACCTGAAATCAATCGACAGACTACTGAAT
>Ga0307515_10012754_pt1 | contig 15779 bp, 14 predicted proteins | sample 17_EM_MG_FD_194513 | JGI IMG/M metagenome (GOLD analysis project Ga0307515, IMG submission 194513) | Populus trichocarpa ectomycorrhiza microbial communities from riparian zone in the Pacific Northwest, United States - 17_EM | ecosystem: Host-associated > Plants > Roots > Unclassified | place... | reverse complement strand
TAAAAAACTATTATCTAAGTTTACAACCATAGTTAACAAGCAATATTTTTCATAACATATGACAAATTAAATTGCTATTACAAAGTTAATTAATTAAATTTCACATCCAATCATTTTGGTCTACATACATCATCAGGACCATTGGAAATAAAAGTAAACTTGTTGTATTGACTAATAGCTACTTGAAAAAACTATATTGCTAAGAAATAGATTTGTGATAATAAAACAGACAAAACATGTTGAGAGTGGGATTTGAACCCGCGCTCTTTTGGACTAGAATCTTAGGGTATGTTTGGAATAGAGGTATGATGAGGTGTAGTTAGTTTTTTTGTGGGATTCACAAAAAAATAATAAAAAACATGTATTTTTTTTGCTTTTAATGAGGTATAGTTTGTGTTTTAAGAGGGTTATATCATAAATAAAAAAGCCAACTATATCTCACCACATTTCTACCTCAAACACACACTTAGGTGTTTGTTTACGCGGTAGCTTTAGCTTTTAAAGCCAACCGTGTAAACATCATGTTTGGTAACAAAAAAAACACTTAACTGTTTGTGTGGGACCCATGTTTTTTGAGTTGAAACCGCCAGTTCCACAAAGCAGCTGAGAGCTGCTTCTTCTTGTGTCTGCCATGTGAATAATTCACCTACTTCTTCTTGCGTCTGCCAGGTGAATTAATTCATCTGGGCACTGTTCACGTGAACAGTGCCCAAGTGAATTATCTGGGCACTGTTCATGTGAACAGTGTCTCCACTGGACCGTGTCTGACCCGGTAAAAAAAAATTATTTTTTTAAAATTATATTTTACTCGAAAAACTAGTATTTAATATTATTTAATAACACTACATAAATTAGAAGAACATTGCATGATGACGTAGCATTTATGGAATTTAATCGCAATTTCAATTTTGTTTCTGATGATATTTTACTTGATTTTGTTGCACGCTAAAAAAACCATGAAAACTATAGTCCTTATCAGATGAATTTCATTCGTGATAAAATTGTAGATAAGTTAATGGAATAATAAAAAATATTTGATATAAAGTATTATTTATTTAATGATGTAATAATGGTATTTAAATCTACAATATTTAAATTAAAAACCATAAATATTAATATATATCTTTTTTAATTATTTTATAATCTCAATTTAAAAAGTATGTTTAACCAAACACATTAAACTACTTTTTATTCAACCTCAAATTCAACAACAGTTTTAATCAAACATATATAAATACCAAACTAATCTCAACTAAAAGTACTTTTTATAAAACAACTTTTTTTAAACCACAACTACAAAAACTACTATAATACCAAAGCATCTTAGACCAACTTGGTCATCTCAACAACTAATAGGTTGGAGTCAAAATGTGTTTTCATCTCTAACAAACCTATAATTTAGGTTGATAACAATAATGATTTTATTGAATTAAAAAAATTTGACTAGAAAGATCTAACGAAGAAAGATAAAAAGATAGTTTCTAAACGTATTGGAAGTTATCCAATCCTCTCATGATTTAATAGAAAATATCCATAAATGTTTTACATGATTTTTTCCATAACCTAGAATTCTACTTAAATAGAAGAAAAATTCAAACAAATTCAAATTTAAGATATTTTAATATGATAACCTTAAATTTAAATAGAAGTAAATCAAGGCTAAGACTATTACAATTCTAACCCTATTAAAAAAACCTTACCTTCAAGGTTAAGGTAGGTTCCTTTAGCTGACATGTTTTGAAGTTGTTACATTAGTTCTTCCAAAAAGTTTTGTTGAGTTTGTTGGTATAGTTGATACTTCTATTGCTCTTCATACTTGCAACTACTTCAATAAGTTATGATATCTTTATTTCTTCTGCCATAGATCTAAAGCTCTAATATTAATTGTAATAAACTTGATAATTCAAATTGATAATAATAACAATTTTATTGAATTAAAAAAAATTATAATAACAATTTTATTGAATTAAAAAAAATTGAGTATAAAGACATAATTAAAAAAAAATAAAAAATAGTTTCTGAGCATATTCGAAGTTGTTCGCGCCGAAAAAAAGCATATTCGAGATTATTCAATCCTCCCATGACTTAATAAAAAGTCCCCATAAGTTTTTCTCATGATTTTTTCCATAACCTAGAATTCTACTTAAATTGAAGAGGAATTTAAACAAATTCAAAATATATGACCTTAATGGAATTTCGAAATGCGTTGTGTTCAGTAAAGCTTGTTATCAATTTCTTAGTAGATAATGTCTCAGTGCTTTCGTCATTACATCCTAATGCCAATCAAATTAAGAAGAATAAATCAATGAAAGTTTGAAAACAGAGCAGCAAGCAGCATGTCCATCACCATCAACCTTCCTGCCGTATCTGGAAAAACGCACCAGAAGAACCCACCTTAACTGTTAAGAAAATACTTTCCGGTGAGTCCCCAAACGTCAGGCTTCACACTGTGCTTCGCATGCAGCCATCAATTTCATCATTGCAGATAAGGATTCTTCTCTTAATTACCCTCAAGACTATTATTAACTGTAATTATGATGACACGAACTTGGAATTAAATTCGTCATCCTGGTCAAGATTAAATGCTTCAAGGATGTATAGCAGAAGATCACGACTATGATTATGAGGACGAAGACGATGGGTGCATTACGGCGATCACAAGAACCAAACAACAACGTTGAAGGTGATGGTGATTGTTAATTAAGCGTGATTAACGCAGAAGAAAAATTTATGGAATAAAAAATATCCTCATTACATCATTGATTACGATACTTTTAGGTTGGAAAATAGAACTTCACTGCATAACTTGTTGGAAAATAGAACTTCACTGCATAACTTGTTATCTTAGTGATTCGGATCAAAAGTTAATGTCAATGCGTTTTTTATTTTTTTTTAAAAACTTTAATTGTTAATTTTTTTTATTAAAAACAAATATTAAAAAGACTCATAATACTAATTAAATCAACAAGCTAAGATATGAATGCAGATTCTTGTGCCACTGGGAGCTATTTATTTATTTTTATTTAATTATATATCAAAACTATTTTTAAGAAAAAAAATAATTAATCGAAACAAAATAATTTATTAGTATAATTCATTTTTTTCTTATCAATCTATTTTTCTTAACAAAAAAAAATGTTTTTTCTTGCTATGTGCTTTATTTAATGAAAACCAAAAGCAATGATAATAAATATATAAAAAATAGATAATTTGAAATAAGAATAAAAATAATTAATTAAAACCTCTTGTATAGTTAATGCACTTCTTTTTTTGACATTTGTTTTACTCAAATATATTTTTTTTTTAAAAAACGAAAGCTCATCAGATTCATAAATATAAGTTTTAATAAATAAAATGTAATGTATTGTTGATCTTGGCACGAATGTGTTACAAACTCAAGAACGACACCCTATTTGTGTGTTGTCGTAGTAAACTTTTTGTAGCTAATTTTTTTTTTATTTAATTACAAGATTATAAAAATAGACATGTGCATAATAGTTAATGAATAAAATATAATAAAAAAATAAAAAAGCTAACAAAGATATACAAAAAGAATGCGCGCTAATACTAAAAAGTTATATGATCTTATTCAAAAATTGAGTAAAAATTGAACAATATTTAATAAAACAACATCTCTACTATATTTGTAATAAATTAATTTCAAAGAAATTTAATTAAAATTAAAGGAAAAAAAAAAAGAGCTATAAAAGCCTTTATAAAAAGAGGCGAGATGCTTGGGCATAAGTAGGTCAACGTGCCTAGCCCATAAGAGAGGAAGCCAGACGTGTGGGTCTGCATGCCCTGATAACTTTCTTTTTTTATTTATTTATTTTAAATGAGCAAATGGCATTTCAAAAAAATAATACAAAGTAAATGGCATGTTGCCTGTAATGGCATATGCGCGTGGTTACTAACATGATCCCCAACCACTTCATTGAGTGTTTGTTTTGCACCTGTTTTTGTGTTTGCGGTGCAAAAAACACAGTAAAGTGTTTGGTAACTGTAAAAACTGTGTTTTATACTATGGGGCTCACTAAAAATTGAGTTTGAAACGCAACTTTCATGAAGTAGTTTTTACATGCTTTTTTAACCGCGTTTCGTAAAACACTGTTTTTGCGTTTCAAAAGAGCTTTTGAAAAAATTTAATAATTTTTTATTTTTTTTCTTTGCTTCAAATTAATATTTTTTTGATGTTTTAGATCATTTTGATGCGCTGATATCAAAAATAATTTTTAAAAAATAAAAATATATTATTTTAATGCATTTCCAAGTAAAAAACACTTTGAAAAGCAACCACAATCACACAACTACCAAACATTTTATACATGTTTTTGCTGCACATAAACCTCAACCACAATTTTTACCAAACACGTATCTAAATACAACTAACCACACCTAACCATACTTTTTTTAAACCATAACCACAAAAGCTACATTTCAAACAAAAACATAAGCTCCACCTCATTTGATGTAAACAAAAATGTTTTTTCAACCTTTTTTTATTTATTTAAAACATATGTAACATTTTCATTTCCGAAACCAACACATCAATCATAAAGAAAGGGGAAAACATGGTAAAAATTTATTTTACTTTATTTATTATTATTTTTTGTTGAACTCGTACAAAGTTTACTAAAATTTCTATCGAAATTTCGGTAGAGTCTCCTCTATACCGGAAGGTCCCACGTTATTGACAAATCACTTATACACATCATGTATTCATTTCTCATACACATTCCAATCATTCCAAGTCTTAAATTGTGTCATCTTAGGGTTCAAATCTTAGTAGAGAAATTGAGAGACAAGTTTTGATTTCTAAGTTTAACAAGTATAAATTTGTTTCCTATGCATTTTCCATCATTTCCGGCCACTGTAAACACAAAATGCCTCCATCTATCGTTATTTAACAAACTTCTTAAACCTATACTAAGATATTCTAAAATCTCAATTTTTCAAGGAAAACTCAAACAAATTCAAGTGACTTAATAAAAGAGCTCGTTACCTTTTATTACAAAGGAAATGAGTCAAGAGATTGAGAAAAACCACTTTTCTTCTTCTCATTCCTTCCTTCTTCTAACCCTTCCCTTCCCAGTAGTAAATTCTCTAGGTTTTCTCAAAGTTTTCTTCCTAAATCTTACTTGAAGCACTCTTAGCTCATTTACTCTCACTTTTCTTTGGATTCAAAGGATGAATTTCATTTTTTCCCCTCTTTCTTCCTCTCCTTGGCCAACCATTACTCTCACTTTTCTTAGCTCAATTACTCTCACTTATAGTTATGTTCTTTCCTTATTTGCATCTTACCCCCTCATATTTACTTCTATTTTCACATTGACCCCACCATTCTTTTTATTAATATATTGACCCCACTACTTTTCTTTCTCTTTACTAACTCCTTACTTCTTTATCATTGTTTTCAATTTCACCCCTCCCATTAAATTACTTCTCTTTTAATCCAATTAATTTGTTCAATTTAATCCTTTCTCCACATCCTTTGTATTTTATTTTATTTTACTAAATTAAGATGAGATTATTTTATCCGGGGGTTTACATTCTCCCCTCCTAAAAAATTTCGTACTCAAAATTAAAATTTTATACTGAGTTTAGAAAAGTTCAGGGTACTTCCTCCTCATCTCTGCCTCCTTTTCCCATGTTTCTTCCTCAATTTGAGAACTCCTCCATAACACCTTGACCAAATAAATTTTCTTATTTCGAAGCTCCTTTTCACTCCGATCCAAAATCTTCACAGGTTTCACTTCTAAAGTCAAATCTTTTTCAATCTTTATAGGAACCTGTGGTAGCACTTGAGCCGGGTATATCTCTGCTTTTCATAACATAGAAACATGAAACACATCATGGACTTTGTAAAATGCAGGGGCAACGCCAATTGATACACCAAAGGTCCAATTCTCTTTACCACTTCATAGGGCCCAATGTGTCTTGGTGCTAACTTTCCCTTCATACCAAATCTTAACATGTGCTTCCATAGAACGACTTTCAAGTATACTCGGTCTCCTACATTAAATTCAAGAGGTCTCCTTCGCTTGTTAGCATAACTTTTCTGCCTATCTTGGGCTGCTTTCATATGATCCTTTATAACCTTAACCTTTTTCGTTGTCATTTGAACAATTTCAGCCCCAATTAAACTCCGGCCACCTACTTCTTCCCAACATACAGGAGTCCGACACCTCTTACCATACAAAGCTTCATACGGGGTCATTCCTATAGTGACTTGATAACTATTATTATAAGTGAAATCCATTAAGGGTACCTTTACTTGTTGGCAGATAGCACAACTAGTTACGTATTTAGCTATCTGTTTTTTCATATTTGGCCACCAATACAACTTTTTCAAATCTCTATACATTTTAGTACTTTCAGGATGTATATTAAGTTTGGTCTCATGCACCTCTTTCAACAATTCATCTTTCAAAACCATGTCTTCCGGTATATACATTCTTTTTCCCATTACCACCATTCCATCATCTAAGATTTGAAAAGGTGTTTCAACCCCGAATTCAATCTTATCTTTTATCTTACTAACTTCGATATCATTTTGTTGAGCCCCTAATATTTTTTTCCTGAAATATCAATCTCACTTTCAATTGAGCTAACAAATAACCCTTGGGTCCAATCTCCACCTTGGAATTAATTTTCATTAACTCTAACAATTCTTTTTCATCACAACATTCTGATTCCAAAGTTGATACCCTATTTTTATGACTAAGATCATCCACCATAACATTTGCTTTTCCCGGGTGATAATTTATCACACAATTATAATCTTTAATCAGTTCAACCCATCGTCTTTGTCACATATTTAATTCCTTTTGAGTCATTAAGTATTTTAAACTTTTATGATCGGTAAAAATTTGAACCCGAGACCCATACAAGTAGTGTCTCCACACTTGTAAGGCAAATACTACAGCGACCAATTCTAAATCATGAATTGGATAGTTTACCTCATAGGGCTTCAACTGTCTAGAAGCATAAGCAATCACCCTCCCATATTGCATCAGTACGCACCCTAAATCCTTTTTGGATGCGTCACTATATACCACAAAACCTTCCGTTCCTGAGGGTAAAGCTAACACTGGTGCTATGGTAAGCCTCTTCTTTAGTTCTTGAAAACTCTTATCACATTCGGGTGTCCATTCCCACTTTGTTTCCTTCCGAGTCAATCGGGTCATTGGGGTGCTATAGTAGAAAATCTCTCAATAAATCTTCTATAATAACCAGCTAACCCAAGGAAACTACGAATTTCAGTTACGTTAGTGGGCCTTTCCCATTTTAACAATACCTCCACTTTTCTTGGATCAACAAATATCCCTTCAGCCGATATAACATGCCTTAAGAAAGTCACCTCCTTTAACCAAAATTCACATTTACTCAACTTGACATACAACCGATGTTCTCTCAAAGTTTTCAAAACTATCCTCAAATATTGTTCATGTTCCAAATATGTATTGGAATACACCAGTATGTCATCTATAAAAATCACCACAGACTTATCCAAGTAAGGTCGAAATACTCGATTCATCAAATCCATAAATACCGCAGGAGTATTTGTTAACCCAAAAGGCATCACCAAAAACTCATAATGCCCACAACGGGTTCTGAAAGCGGTTTTTGCTACATCATGTTCTTTAATTCTTAATTGGTAATATCTCGATCTCAAATCTATCTTTGAAAATACCCTAGCTCTCTTGAATTGATCAAATAAATCATTTATTCGTGGAAGTGGATATTTATTTTTTACTATCACCTTATTCAACTATCTGTAATCAATACGGAGTCGGAGAGTTCCATCCTTCTTTTTTACAAATAACACAGGGGCTCCCTAAGGTGAATTACTTGGACGTATGAATCCCTTTTCTAACAATTCTCGCAACTATATTTTCAGCTCAGCAACTCCGTCGGTGCCATTCTATATGGCGTTTGGGCTATAAGGGATGTACTTGGTAGTGTATCTATTGAAACTTCTACTTCTTTCTCCAAGGGTAATCTTGGTAGTTCCTTCGAAAACACATCCGAGAACTCTCTTACTACGAGGATGACTCACCTTTTCTTTCATGGACATCCACGATTAAGGCGAGGTAAACCTCACATCCTTTCCTCGTCATTTTTTATGCCGTCATAGCGGAAATAAGACAATTTGGTATGACATTTCTTTCTCCTTGAAAAACTACTCTTTCACCCGTAAATCTAGAAAATGTTACTGTTTTTGCAAAGCAGTCCATTTGGGCCTTATACTTACCCAAACAATCCATTCGTAATATAATATCAAAATCATGTATCACCAAGGGAATCAAATCTACACACGTTTCACACCCCATGATTTCAAGTTTAATACCCATATATATAATATCAATGTCTACATGTTTCCCTAAAGGAGTACTAATGATAAACCCTTTCCCAACTCTACTTTGACTCTTTCCTAATTTTCTTACTGCCTTATATGTAACAAATAAATGGGTAGCTCAAGAATCAAATAACACATAGATAGGCAGATGATTTAACAGCAAGGTACCTGCAACAACATCACGTGTAACCCGAGCCTTCTTTTGCGTCATGATGAACACCCTACCCTGATTTTGATCTCATTGTGCCTTGACACGGCCTCTGTTTCCACTGGCCCTGGACTGAGTCTGTCTAGTCGGTTGATCCACTATAACCAATTGTTGTTGGCTCCATATATGCTACTGTGTCTGAATAAAAACTAACCTTCGAGGGCAAACCTTTCTAACATGTCCATGTCCATTACAGTAATAACATCCATTGCCTAAATATGGGCAATCCCTCCATCTATGCTCTCCTCGACATACATAACACCACCCTGGTGTAATGAAACAGTCTCCAGGATGCTTCTGTCCACACCGGATACATAGAGGATAAATAATTAGCCTCTGCTTTGACATCCTTCCAACCGATCCGGATCTACTCCTATTGCCCCGCTGTCCTTCAGTAGGTCCAATACTGGAACTTTAAACAATCCCAACTGCTACCCCTTCCTTTCTCCTGAACCTATTGAACTGAGGCTTCCATTTTTTAAGAAAAGAAGGTCTATTTAAGGAAACATCAACATCCTTGCTTTTACCCAATACTACCTAGCCCTGGTGACCCTCTGTTATACATGGTTTTAAAGCCTGAGCCACCTCTATAAGCTCCTTTGTAGACTCAAACCATAAAGCAATCAATCCCTGTCTCAACTCCTGACATAATCCATCACGTAGTCTATCAATCATATACTACTCATTAGCAATGAACTGTGAAGCAAACAGGGAGAGGTCATGGAACCTCCTCTCATACTCTAGTACTGATATGTCCCATTGTTTCAATGCCAGGAACTCCTGCTCTTTGATCCTATACTAATAAGAAGAGAAAAATTACATCTCAAACTGTCTCTTGAATTCACTCCAAGTCCATGTCCTAGTATCCCTTCTAGACTGTATCACCTCCCACTATGACTAGGCTCTATCTGTCAGCAACTGTGTAGCACAATTCACCCGTCAATCCTCAAGTACTCTCATTTGATTCATAGTATTCTCTACTTTTTGCATCCATCTACTTGCAATCTATGCATCTTGTTCGCCTAAAAAAGGCTCACATCCCAACTCCCTCATACTTTTTACAGTCCACACTAGAGCAATTACATTGTCACAATCAATAGCAGTAGCCGGAGCTGTCAGTGGTACTGAAACTGCTGGTGCTACTAGGGCTGTTGGAGCTACTATACCAGGCATAGACTCGATCACAACTCTGACTATCTAAGCAATAAAGACGGGGTCAGTAATAGGAGTAGGGGCTGTTGCTGGTGATGCTCTCTGTTCTTGCGGTCCAACTCTCTCAAGTGGCAAATCTCCAGCTTGAATAGAACTAACCCCAGTCTCGAGTATAGACGACTCCTCAACACTTGGCTGATGAGATGCTGACGGCACATGCAAAGGATCCTCCCACTACTTATCAGCAAATCTCGTATCCTGATCTCTCCCCCTCACTAAAGAGGGATCAGTAGCCACACCTTTTATCGTCTGTACCATCATGAAATAATCCAACAATCATAAGGTTTTCATTTCAATATCCTGAACCCTAACTAGGCTGTGATACCAAAAAGTAACATTTCCATTTCCGAAACCAACACATTAATCATAAAAAAAGGGGAAAACATGGTAAAAATTTATTTTACTTTATTTATTTATTGTTTTGTTGAACTCATACAAAGTTTACTAGACTTTCTACTGAAATTTCGGCAGAGTCTCCTCTATACCGGGAGGTCCCAAGTTATTGACAAATCACTTGTACACATCCTGTATTCATTTCTCATACACATTCCAATCATTCCAAATCTCAAATTGTGTCATCTTAGGGTTCAAATCTTAGTAGAGAAATTGAGAGACAAGTTTTGATTTCTAAGTTCAACAAGTATAAATTTTTTTCCCATGCATTTTTCCATCATTTCCAGCCACTATAAACACAAAATGCCTCCACCTATCATTATTTAACAAACTTCTTAAACCTATACTAAGGTATTCTAAAATCTCAATTTTTCAAGGAAAACACAAACAAATTCAAGTGACTTAATAAGAGAGCTTGTTACCTTCTATGACAAAGGAAATGAGTCAAGAGATTAAGAACAACCACTTTTCTTCTTCTCCTTCCTTCCTTCTTCTAACCCTTCCTTTCCCACTAGTAAATTCTCTAGGTTTTCTTCCTAAATCTTACTTGAAGCACTCTTAGCTCACTTACTCTCCCTTTTCTTTTGATTCAAAGGATGAATTTACAAGGTTTCCTCTCAATTTCATTTTTCCCCTCTTTCTTCTTCTCATTGGCTGACCATTACTCTAGGAATTTCTAGAGATTTCTTCTTATTTATAGTTATGTTCTTTCCTTATTTGCATCTTACCCCTTTATATTTTCTTCTATTTTCACATTGACCCCACTACTTTTCTTTCTCTTTACTAACTCCTTACTCTTTTATTATTATTTTTAATTTCACCCATCTTATTAAATAACTTCTCTTTTAATCCAATTAATTTGTTCAATTTAATCCTTTCTCCACATCCTTTGTATTTTATTTTATTTTATTTTACTAAATCAAGATGAGATTATTTTTTCTAAGGGTTTACAACATACCTCATAAATCTCAATAAACCTATATCCATTCCCAAATAAACATTTAATTGGTAAAGAAACTGAAAAATCACTCCAAATAAAAAAAACAATTTTGAGACCCTATTTACTTTTTCTTGCAAGATGAGTAGTTAAAATCATCGCAATGAAATTGCAATTTCAGAGGGATCAAATGGTACCAAGTACTATTGGCATATGAAGCTGTAATTTCAGACTTCATGGCAGTATGCCAGCACATAAAATGATTAACCTCCTTAAAATTTAGAGGCTTAAAAGTAGGGGGGACATTACATGTGGGGCTGAAGACCGTGATGAGGGAGCAGAGACCAAAGTTATGTTGACGATCTTGTTCTGTTTGGGACTCAACACCATGTTGTGCTGTCGTTATGTTAGGGGGCGGGGACTTGACAGGGGACCTCTATCGTGGAAGAGAATATCTGGAGAGATCAACGTAGAGATCCAGGCCCGACAAAAAGTAGACGATGTGGATGGAGAGGATGAACTGGATGGCGGTGTTGTAGAGACAACAACAAAAGAGGAAGCAAATATAGAAAGAGTCGACGTTGCAGAACTTGTACTTACAAAATAATCAAGAGATATAAAGGCAGATGATGATAAGAGGACAAAGGGGTTAATGGGTTTAAGTGGTGTGTTTGATGCGGGTGTTGTCAGGAATATGGTGAGGGAGGAGAGGTGTGTGATAGTGGTAGGCAGAGGGGTATGACTGGTAGAAGCAGAGTTATTGACAGACTCAAGAAACAGAAAAGACTGTTCATAAAATCAAACATGATGGGAGATATAAATATGATTAGATGACAAATTAAGACAACGACAACCTAGATGGGATGAATTATAGCTTAAGAACACACATAGAGTGTAGTGATAGTCTAACTTATGAGCATTATAAAGTCAAAGAAAGGGAAATCATAGACATCCGAAAGTATATAAGAAGGCATAATCAGACAGTTGATGAAACATACATTCAAATGGAGATTTGTTTCACAAAACAGGTTTTGACATATGATTAATGAGATAAACAGAGGTTTCAAAAGCATAATTCCAGAATTTTAGAGGTGCCTTACAATGACCAAGAATAGTAAGACCAGTTTCGACAATATGACAATGACGACGCTCAACAGTACCATTCTGTTCATGTGTATTTGGGCATATTAAGTAACGATGAATACCAATGGTTTTAAAAAATGAATTTAATTTATAATATTCACCACCCCAGTAAGTTTGAACATATTTTATTTTTTAAGAGAACTACCGTTCAACCAGGACTTGAAATTGATGAAACATATTGAATACATCAGATTTGACGATAATAGGGTAATGCCAAATAAATTTCGTATGTGCATTCACAAAAATAACAAAATATCAAAAGTCATCCAAAGATAATATAGGAGCAGGGCCCCAAACATTACTAAAAATAAGTTCAAGGGAGCAGACGTTTTATGACCCGTAGGCCCTAATGACAAACGAGATGATTTTTATAATGGACATGCTTGACATTGAAAATTTAAATGACGAGAAGTATAAATGACCTTTTTATTTGATGCTAAGAGACTTAGAACACGAGGGCTTAGATAATCGAGTCGAGAATGCCAAACATCAGTAAAAGTAGATCGAAAGGATTGGGGCATAAACGTGGTTGAGGACTCCGAAAGGATATAGAGGCCATCTTTACTCTAACCGAAAAGAAGAACTTCTTTGGTTATGAGATCCATGACATAGAAAAAAGAGGAGTGAAACTAAAAAAACACAATTTTCATGATAAAATTATTGAACAAATAGGAGTCTTTTCTTAATTTACAAAACATATAGTATAGTAGATAGAGTAAAGGCTCGTTTTGGAGTATGCAAAATATTATGATATGTATTAGATATAACAAGTCCCTTACCATCACCAACATACAATTGATCATTACCGAGATAAGGTTCTGCATGTGTCATACCGATAATGTCTAGAGTAACATGTTGATTCACACCTGTGTCAGGAAACCAAGTGACATAATTTACTGCTGAAGCATCACTAAAGAAAAGGTTGACCGATGCTTAATTACCATGATGCACAAACTATGAACATTACTGTGCAGAGTGCCCAACCGTACTGCAAAGTTGGCATCTAATATGTTGTGGCCACTAGTTCTGCCCTATTGACTTGTGCCGCTGCCAATTGCTACCATAACTATGGTTGTTCTGCCAAGAGAAACCCTCATTGTTGCCACGATAAGACTACCATTATACTGGTTATAGTTGTTGTGAGAATGTCCCCTCCAACCTCCTCTTTTTCCTCTGCCCCGATGAGGAGAGGAGCCACTACCATTAAATATAGCAAAAATACATTGTGCAACATAAGTAGCGGGAGGCTGCGAAGGTATGGGCATCAACGGTGCAATAGTCGAAATGGATTAAAGAGAGCTCTCGTGTAAAAACTTGTGTGTAGACAAGTGACTATGGAGCTTAGAGTAAGCAAGGGGCTCGAATTTGGTCGACAAACTTGTAACCAAATCACAAAATTCACCATAAAGGCCTAGAAAAACATAGAGGTTAAAGTCAGTGATGGAGATAGGTTTACTCGCTGCGGCTAATTCGTCAAACAATCCCTTAGCTTTTTGCAGGTAGTGAGTGACAATATTATCACCTTGATGAAGGTCTTGAAGATAGGCATGCAATTGTATAATCCTAGATTTGGATGAAGAGGCAAGAGCACATTCTAAGGTGCTCTAAACACTGGTTGAAGTTGGGCAGTCCACTACAAGATGAAGAACATCGATGGAGAGGGATGCGAGTAGAGCACTGAGGATAAGTTGGTCTTGCTACTTCTATGTCATAAATGCTTGGGAAGGACCAGAACTAAAGCTGACAAAAGCGGCAGAAGGGTCACTGGATAGGTTATGCGAAGATAGGCATGTATGCGATCCATCGGCTAACAAGAAAACCCTTTAGCCAATCAGATATAGGTTCATCTGTATACGCCAAAATAAATAATTGATATTGGTGAGTTTTAAGTTGATGACATGTTGTGTGTTGGAGAGGGGAATAATAGCTGTTGTTGCAGCAAAGGGGAACATGACTGTGTTGATGTTGGGAGAGGATACACTGACATTGGTGTTAGAAGAAGAAGAACTAACATTGATGCCAGTTGCAACAAAAACTGAAGGATCCATATTTGTTGAGAAGACAAAAGACAGAAGTTGAGTAGAACACTGAATCGTAGAACACTTAATCGTTTGTCCAACAAAAAACTTAATCCAGTAGAGGGGAAGATGTTAATAGTGTAGAGCACTTAATCGTTGCTAAAAAGAAGAAGTAGGGAAAGGAAGAACAAACTTCGGCACATTTGCAATAGAGGGAGATAATGTTTGATTCAGTAGAGAATTAATCCAGTAGAATGAATCATGAAGGAGGAATATAAAAATCCTGCTACTGTTTGGAGAAGAAGGTGAAGGAGGGAAGCCGTAAATCTGTTTAGATAAATCAGCTCTGATACCAAGTTGAAACAGAGTTTGTGATAATTAAGAGGCTAACATAATCAGGTAGCCACCTCTACTATTTATATGATTATGGCAGTACACATATGTTATGATGTAGCATACTATACATGATAAATCAATACATCAAAGAACACAATATTTCCTATTCTACAACATATTCCATAATAATGGGAATACATGCAAAGATGAGCCAATAAAAAAAGAGAAAGGGAAAACCTGAGCAGATATTAGTCAAATTGAAGCCCTACAATAACTCCATATCTCATCAAACAATAGTGGAACACCCAAAACTGAAAAGAAAAATAAATACATTATAAAGGAGATAGCCTAAGAAAAAAAACTAAAACTAATCAATTTAACAATGTAAAAAGGAAGTGAAAAAAATTAAACACACAAGTCTAGTTATATGGTATTATAGAAAGTATACTATATAGGAAATATTACTGGCATTACTCTAGTGTTGTATTCTCTACCGTAACTATTGTATATTGCCCTACACATATAAATAGAAAAGGATTGGCTAAACCAAAGGTTAAGCCTCCGAATTATTCTCAACTTGGTATCAGAGCCTTCTGCCATCAGAACTCTTCTCTCCCTCTCCCTCTTGCAGCCAGCCTTCTCTTTTTCTCTTCTAAATGGACTCTACTGCTGTTACCGCCAACTTTTCCCTCACCACCGGTGATGCAGGCCAGTCAGTCAGCCGTCCATAAGCTGCTGCCGGTGGTGTTCTTCCTCAATAACAACAGTCTTTGCTTGCAGAACACGTCAATGACTTCTCCTTGCATGTTTTTGTCGTTCCTCTACACATTATAGGAACACCACCTTTTGCTATCGTTGCTCTATCCAACACCCACCAAGTTGTTTTGTTGAAACTTACGAACATAAATTATCTCTATTGGTGAATACAAATGAAACCCTATCTTCTTGGTCAAGGTGTTTTTCACTTCGTTGACTGCTCAATGTCATATCCTTCATCTCATGCTTCTGATAATTTTGCTCGTTCTTCCTCTATAATCAACCCTTCTTTTCTTTGTTGAAAGCAACATGACCAACTTAGTTTGAGTGCATTGCTCTCTCCCCTCTCTCCGTGGATGTGTTGCATCTCGTGGTAGATTGTCATACCTCGCAATGCGTTTGACGCACTCTTAAGAA
>Ga0307515_10012753_pt1 | contig 15780 bp, 2 predicted proteins | sample 17_EM_MG_FD_194513 | JGI IMG/M metagenome (GOLD analysis project Ga0307515, IMG submission 194513) | Populus trichocarpa ectomycorrhiza microbial communities from riparian zone in the Pacific Northwest, United States - 17_EM | ecosystem: Host-associated > Plants > Roots > Unclassified | place... | reverse complement strand
TCTAAATAGAAGAGGTTAGAAAGCATTTGTCCTTTATATATAAAGATCGTTCTACCTTAACTTATCTTCTACTTACCTATAACTCTTATTCTATACTATTAATTAGATAATTATACGTTCTAGTTAAACTGGCCTCTTACAATTCTAATCGCTTACAATCCTTTATAGAAGGAACGTACAGCTATTAATTAATAATAACGGGCCATACCTCCTTACCCTTTAAAATAACGCCCCCACCGCAAAAGGCTTAGAGAGTCTCCCTAGAGAAGCGCATTCCCTCTTCCTATAAAGAAGCTATAGCTAGTCTATCTAACCTTACAAGACCCTTAGGGATAATTACCACTAGGGAGTTATCGGAGCGGTTACTATACGAGACCCTATAAAAAACAAAGGAGTTAGAGATATAATTAAGATAAGCATATTAAGACTACTAAGAACAATTGTAAGGACAATTAGGGGAAGTATAGACACCCCAGACACGAAGCGGACTTAAAGGGGCAATGCTACACTATGCTATAATATTAGAAAAACCTAAATTCTGTATAAAGGAACCTAATAAGTACTATAGTAATAGTCTCCGAAACTATAATTGTTTTATCCGTTAATATAAAACCAAGTTTTAGCTAGATCTATAACGTTACTCTAATAAGTATAATTAGACACTAATTACTTCTACCTTCCTACGTAGCACTATTAAAAGTTTATAAACACGGTATAAGAAGAAACTTACTACACCTCTTAAATTTAGCAAACTTAAGTCCTAGTTGGTCAATTAGGTCCAAAACCCTACTAATTAAGAGATAGATTATAACTAGCGATACTACGACGCTAAATAGTAAAAAGGCCAAAGTATAGTCCAGTTTGTAAACTACTTAGAAGAACTAGAAGACAATATACCCTACTTAAACCTATAGGATAACACTATATAACTTCACCAGCTACTTACTAAGCTACGACCTAAGATTTAATAGGCTATATAGGAGAAGGGCAAATTTCCTACCTTTTAAGAAAAGCTTATCTCTAAAGCTACTAGGATTAAGAATACTAAAAGAGATTATCTAGGCAAGTAAAAGAAACAAGACGCTAATAATAAAGAGCGTAGGACGAGACCTAGCTTTAATAATAGGGGCAGATTCCGACCTAACTACTTTACGGAAAAATAATGTAAGTAGGCTTTAAAGCCCCAGAGTAATATAGGTTAGCCCTAGAATAATAATAGGCAAAAACCTAATCCAAATAAGTAGAACCAAGAGTTACGCGTTTATTATAACTGCGGCAAAAAGGGCTATATAAGGCGCTTTTACTGGCAGAAAAAACAAGAGTCGGATTAATTAGGAAAAGAAAGAGCCTAGTAGATCTTCACTCCCTTACACTAGGCCAGTAAGAAAAGGAGGGAGTAAGCTACTATATAGTTATTCCTGTCTCTATTTAAGTCAATAATAAATAGGTAACGTAAGACTGCCTTATAGATAGCGGCGCGATTATAGGGTTCATTTCTTAATTACTAGTAAAAGAATTGGATTTAGACCTTAGCGGCTTATAGGTATATACCATTTAAAGTATTAGAGGCTACTAAATTCCATACTATAGGGAATAGGCTTTTTCCGTAGCCAGCTAGGGCCGTAATAGTCTATAGGATATACAGGAGATACGCTTCTATGCCGCAGAAATTAAGGGGTACAACCTTATTTTAGGATATCTATAGCTTCGCCAAGTCAATCTAGATATTAATTAGCCTTTAGCCTTATATCGACATCGAAAGTCTTAACCGCGCATTATAGTTAAAGATTAAAAGACTTTCTTAAACTATATACAAGAAGAAGGGTAGGTATATACTATATATGCCACTTTTAACACTCAGAATAGGGACACGGGATATTCATTTTTGGATATCCAGCTATACGCAGTTAAGGAACTAGAGATTCCTTAAGAATATATAGACTTAGAAGATATTTCTAATAAAGAGGCTACACAAACCTTACCTAACCCTATATTAGTTAAACACGAGATAAATATAGGGGATAAATAACCTTCTTTTAGACCAATATATAACCTATTAGAAAATAAGCTAGCGGTATTACATTAATATATAGTAGACAATCTTTAGAGAGGATGGATTTGGCCCTCTATAAGCCTAGTAGGGGTACCGATTATATTTATACCTAAGAAGGATAAAACCCTTCGCCTTTATATTAACTATTAGGCGCTAAATAAGATTACTATAAAGAATTGCTACCCGTTACCCTTAATAGGGGAGCTTATTAATAGGCTATCGGGCGTAAAGATATTTATAAAATTAGATCTAAAAAATATATACTATTAAATCCGGATTAAAGCCGGCGATAAGTGGAAAACGGGATTCTAAACATAGTACAGCCACTTTAAGTACCTAGTAATGCTATTTAGGCTTACTAACATACCGGTAACATTTCAGGCCTATATTAATAAGGTATTGTCGGGCCTATTAGATATAATATATATAGTCTACCTTAATAACATTATAGTTTACTCTAATGACTATAAAGCATATATATACTACGTGTAAATAGTACTAAAAAGACTGCGGGAATGTAAGCTTTATATAAACCTAAAAAAGTGCACGTTCCATACTACTAGCATTAATTTTTTAGGCTTTATCGTTAGCATTAACAGAGTATTAATAAAGAAAAGTCGGGTGGACGCCATTAGGGAATAGCCCTACCCCACGATATTTAGAGAAGTATAGGTTTTCTTAGGCACGGCGAACTTCTACCAAGCGTTCATTGTTTACTATTTATGAGTAATACTCCCAATTACTAATCTACTAAAAGGATCTAAGAATGGCAAGAAGTTAGGACCCTTTATATTTAGGAAAGCTACTAAGCAGGCTGTAGACCGGTTAAAGGATTTATTTATATCGGCGCCTATTTTAATACACTTCTACTAGGAGCTATATATATACCTTAAAACGGATATATCCGGCTTTACCCTAGGGGCAATTATATCTTAATTAAAAGACGGAGAATAGCATCCTATAGCGTTTTAGTTAAGAAAAATAACCTTTATAGAACAGCGTTATATAACGCACAACTAGGAGCTGCTCGCGATAGTTATAGTAATAAAGCACTAGCGGCATTATTGTATAGAAAGCAATTACCCTATTAAAGTCCTTATAGACTATAATAACCTAGAATACTTTATAACTATAAAGGTATTAAGCAGTTAATAAGCTAGATAGGCAGAGGCACTATTATAGTACGACTTTAAAATTACATACCGCCCGGGAAAGATAAATCCTACTAATAGGTTATTAAGATATCTAGATTACGAGATAGGAAGGATCTAGGACAGTATAGGGGAAATAATCCCTATATTACAAAATTTGCTTAGGAAAAAAAAAGACTCTTTCCCTAAAACTATAGAATTTTATAATAGGGTAGAGGTCCTAGTAATATAGCTGCAAAGCGCTATAATTATAGAGCTATAGGATATAGTTATAGACTAGGTTATAGGCTAGGCAGACGTTATAAAGTTAGCGTACCCTAAAATTAGCGAGAATTCTGCGGGATATGCTAGGGGTATTGCGGCACCTTTAACTTAATAGTGTATTAGCTGCGAGTGTCCAGATCTAAAGGGGATAGGCAAGATACCTATCTATAGCGTAGTATACTATATAACGGTAGGAAAATCTACTAGCACTAATGGTTTAAAACGCCTCGTGCTATACCTTATATCTATAATAGCGGTAGGTAAAATAGAAGCAAGCGATCTATATAAAACCTTTTTAAATCTTCTTCTTTAAGTATAACGGAGGGACGCCTTTATCTCTAGGGAGAGGTAAAAAGATATAGTAGAAACTAACTTAGCTAGAGTTACTAAGAAGCTATAGCAGCAAGACTAAAAGGGTCTATTACGCTTTAAGGGTGCTATATATATCCTAAAGGACCAAGCGGTTTAAGATAAAATTCTAAAGGTCTTCCACAACAACCCTTTTAGGGGTCACTATAGTGCTAATAGAACCCTTAAGGCCGTTTAAAGGAAATACTTTTAGGATAGAATGTCTAAAGAGGTTAAGGACTATATATTAAGATATAATACGTGCTAAAGGGTATAAATATTTAGACATCGCCTATACGGTAAGTTATTAGTGCTTTCTATTCCATAAGGACCCATATTAGAATTAATAATGGATTTTATAACAGGCTTACCCCTTACTAAAATAAGAACTGGAGAGGTTGCTAACGCTATTCTAGTAATTGTTAACAGATATACAAAGTTCTTAGGGTACTTTACTATTATAATAACGATTACAGCAGTAAAACTAGCAGACCTGTTTTTGGAATAGTGGCTCTTATTTAGCATATTAAGCGGAATTATATCTAATAGAGGTACTATTAGCGACTTAGTTAATCGAGGCATGAGCACAGTAAGAGGGACGCGCAAGCCTATATGATTGGATTGCCTATAAACAAGAATCTAAAGCTAGGGAAAGGAAAGGAGAAGAAGAGTAGCGCCGCTTAATGTTTTATAAGATCTTCGCGTCACGTGACCGCAATATGCGGCAATCTATAGCAAATTACCGGTACGAAGTTCTGCTATTTTCTACTAGTGCTGTAATATTACCCCCCCCCTTTAGTAAAGCCTGCCCTTAGGCTTTATGTATCTATATTACTCTTATAAGGCGTTTTTATCTTTATATTCTTCCGGTAGCCTATCGTCTTTACTATACTAGCACTTTATCTACTTGTCTAGCTACTTTAGGGGTCTTAGTTTATTAGGGTAACGGTTATAGAATTCTTAAAGCTTATAGGGACTACTAATAAAGTTCTATATAGGGTACTAGGTAGGGTCTAGGTTATCCCTTAACCCGCTGGTTCTGGCGCCCAGTTATCGATAAGGCTTTAGCCAATAAAGAGCCCTAGATCGACGAACTTTTGGTGTTCCATACACACGGACCATCATCTTATCGATAATGGAGGACACCAGCGGGTTAAGGGATAGCCTTTCCAACTAACGCGGTACTTTAGCGTTTTCCTTACTAGTTTATAGGCCAGTACTTCTTTAATTTCCCATTTATCGTCGCTATTAACTTAAATTGGTAAGGGAGGTTCGTTCTTTTGTTTAGGTAATAGGTTATTTATAGCTTTTTATAGCTTATCCGGCGAGAAAATGGGGTAAACCTTAATTAAATCCAGGAGCTTTACTTTATATAAGTTATCTATCTTCTTAAGGACCTTATACGGTCCCGCTATCTAATAGTCTAGCTTACGGCTAGGCCGTTCCGTCTTTTAGTTCTTTATTATAACCTAGACTATATCGCCTACGGTAAAGTTAGGTTCGCGCCTATACTTATTTACCTGCTATTCTATTAATTTCTGGGCCTTTTTTAGATTTATATAGGCTACTGTCTAGGCTTCCTCTAAGCGCTTAGCGTACTACTGGGCTTCCTTATAAGACAGTTTCTTACGTATAGTCTGTAGTCCTTCTAGTCTATCCTAGTTAAAGCTAATTTAGGGTAAATACCCTATTTCTAGTTAGATAGGTGCAAATCCTATAGAGTTATAGGGTAGGGTTGCCTGGGCGTAGTCTATTAAAAGTAGCAGTTCGCCCCAGTTGTCCTAAAAGTAGTTAATAAAAAACCGGAGTCTCTAATCCAAATATTAATTTATAATCTCCGTCCAGCCGTTTATCTAGGGGTAGTATACTATAAAGAGCTTTAGCCTAATACCTAGGATTTGGATAAACTTGTTTTAGAAGGCCGATATAAATTACGGGCCGTAATTAGATATAATAGTATCTAGTGTTCTATAAATGCGATAGACGTAGTAAATATATAGTTAGGCCACCTCCTTAGCATTAATATTCTTATAATAGGGAATTAAAAACGGGCGCTTACTAAAGTAGTTAACTAGAATTATAACCATATTATATCCGTCGCGGTCTATAGGTAGCTTATAGAAGTCTATAGAGATATACTGCTAAGGGCGGTCGGGTATTAGGAGAGGTTTTAATAGTCTTAGTATCTTATCTCGTAGAATCGTAAACCTACGGCAGTTATTACAGTTCCGTACGTAACGGTTAATATCTATAACTATTCTGGGCCAGTAGTAACGGTTACTAATAATCTTATAGGTCTTATTTTTTCTAGGGTAGGCCGTAGAGACCTAGGTATATACTTTAGTAATAAGCCGGGTTTATAAGTTCCATTCCTCTACTACTACTGGCTATTCCCGGTGCTTAAGCAGTCCATTTTTAAGGGACTATAGGCTAATAACATCTTTTACCTTTTCGCGGTATTCCTATAGAGAGGGGTCCGTATAGTTTACTTGCAGTAGTTTATTAATAAGGTTAAATTCCATAGGGTCGATAGGACATATCTTAGCGCTTAGAGATTTAGTACTTAGTTCTTCCCATATCTAAGGGTTAAGGTGCTCTAGTTATAGTAGCGTCTAGGTCTATAATAAGATCTTTACAACTATCTGGTTATTTAGGTCCTATTTACGTCTTATAAGAGCGTCCGCACGGTTAGTAACGCCTAGCCTATATATAGTTAGGAAGTTAAACTAGGATAGGATATCTGCCTAGCGCGCTTACCGGGCTGTAAGGGCCTTAGTTATTATAAAGTATTTTAGGGCCTTATAATCCGAAACTACCTAGATAGGCTTAGGGGTCCCTTCTAGCTGTGCTCGCCAGTGCTAAAAGCTAGAGATAATAGCCAACATTTCTTTATTATGGATTAGGTAGCTTAGCTCAGCATCTATTATAGTCTTTAAGTAGTAAGTAATAGGGTGCTATTCTCCGTCCGTCTGCTTCTAGAAATAAACACCAGTAATAATACTATCTAAGGCATCCGTTTCTAGTATTAAGGGCCATTTTAGGTTAAAGTGGGCGAGTAAAGGAGCGGAGACTAGTCGTTTCTTAAGCTTATTAAAAGCCTGCTTACATATAGTATTAAAGTAAAAGGGCCGGTTCTTTATGGTAAGGCAGCTAAGGGGTTAAGTAATTCTGCTATAGTTTTTAATAAAGCGTCTGTAGAAGTTACAGAAGCCTAAGAATAACTATATCCCTTTTACAGTCCGTAGTAGTTCCCACTAATTAATTACAGCCGTCTTTTCTAGGTTAGCCTTAATTCTATTTATACTAATAATAAACCCTAAGTACTTTATATACTTTACACTAAATTCTAACTTCTTAATATTGGCCTAGAGGCCAGCCTTATAGAGTTATTATAGGACCTTATAGATGTGCTCCTTATATTCTAACTCATTCTTGGAGTAAATTATAATATTATCTAGGTCATATAAAAGTCGTTAAGGTAGTTAAAGAGTATATCATTTATATATTGTTGGTATATAGTGTGAGGTGAGGATGTGGATAGGGAGTCCAATGATAGAACAATAGGTATATTGTATAGACAGAGACGAATCCTTAAGGGAGAAGGAAGAGTCTGAGGTGCGAGGTAAGGAAGGGGTTTCCCTAGGCACGTGCAGGGCACGTGCCTCACAGGCGAGTCGCATGCGAGTCGCCTGTGCCTCGCAGCTATATAACTATATACTCAGGTTTCACCTGACATATAGCCGGTCCATTAGTTAGTTTAAAGGGAAGTACTTTATACTTATATAATCTATATTAAGTCCGAAATATAATAAGATCTATAGATTTAGGGTCTATTTTAATTCGGTAGAAAGCCTAATAGATATTAAGCTTTATAAATACCTTAGCTCTATTTATTTAGGCCAGTATTTTATTAAGTAGGGGCAGCTGATAACGGTCTTTGCGGGTTATATTATTAAGCTTATAGTAGTTAATATAGAAATAAAGTCCTCTATTTAGCTTTTTTGCAAAAATAAATAAATAGAGGAGGTAAAAGGGGCCTAGCTAGGCTTAATAAACCCTTTACTAGGTTATTAACAAGGTACTACTTAGTGGCCTATAACTTAGCAATAGATTGTTTATAGAGGGGGGTATAGCTAACAGCGTTTTCCTTATCTAACTTAATCTCGATCTTATAGTTGTACGGTTAGTATAGTAAAAGTATATTAGATGCTGCCTTAGAGAATACGTCCTTAAACTTTTAGTATTAATAGGGTAGTTTCTATTCTACTAGCTCCTTATCTATAAGTTTACTTTCCTTTTCCTTAAGTATTTAGTTAATTTCGTATAAGCTAGTTATAAAAGTAATAGTATTAGGTTAGACCAAGTTCTGGTAGAATCCTATGGCGTTAATATAGTAGATATTAACTAGTAGGCGGTCCGTAGGTTTCCTTATAGCTATTTACCGGACCATATTTTACGGTTTAAGGTTTATAATCTTTCTTAGCTCCTATTCTATCTTCCGCAAGTTATCCCTTTAGTCTATTAGTTTAGTATAGCGTCTAATATTCCTTGCTGTTCTTTATAGCTATATAGGCCTAAGCTCTCTATAGAGGGCTTTTCTAGGTTATTACTAACTTCCTAGGTCTTTAATGCGGGTAGCATAATATAGGTAGTCTGGGGGCGGCGTAGTATACAGATCTATTGCGGATTAAGCTATATATCTTTCTTAAAGGCCTAGTCCCTACGCATAGCATTAGCCTAGTAAATAGTATTAATCTAGGGCCGTATAAGATTTTCTATTATAATGCTAATTTCTTTTATAAAGGAAGGAGTTAGGGGTAGAGTTTTAGGCTAAATAAGCCGTCTACTTTATATATCTAGCTATAAGCCTAAATAGGCTAGCCATTTTCTTTTTAAGATTATATTATAGCTTCCTAGGTCCGTAATAAGGAAGGGGACGTTATACTACCTTCGTCCATTAATATAAAGGTAAATCCGTAATATAGTTATAATAGGTAGTCCTACCCGTCCGTTATACCCACAAATAGGAATTAGCTTAGGCAGTTCTTCTAAAGGCGCATTTAAAAAGTTAGCCAGTTTTATAGCACACTTTATATTAATTAGGGTAAAGGTATTTACTCCTAAGTTAGCTAAAGCAGAGGTTAAAACTTAATATTTATTACGGAATAAAGTATAAGGGATAGTGTAGCTTTTTCTACTAACTAGCTGACCTAGATTAATATATAATATATCAATTCCTTTTAACCCTAGGGAGAAGTCTTCCCCTAGGGTTCCTCTTTTTCTAACTCTATACTATCCTCCTAAATTAATAGGACCTTATTTATCTTTACCTTTATTAGGCAGTTACTTATAGGGTAGCCAGGTTAACCGTATAAAAAGTAGGCTCCTTAATCGCTAAGGGCCTATATATAGGGGTCGCTGTATATAGGCCGGGTGTACGCCAGACCCATAGTAGGGGTAGCTGCGCGGCTAGCTGCTAGGTTAACTGTAGGCTAAGCGGCCGGTACTATAGGGGTTGCTAATTATACTGGGGCACTATGGGCCGTTCTCGCAGTACCTATAGCCTAGTTTATAAGGTTTCTAGTTTTTAGCTAATTGACGCGTGCCTTAATTTAATAAAGACCTTAGTTAATAGCTAGGCAATAGTCCATAAGTTCCTTTAACGTCTATACTATAGTATAAGCTAGTAATACGGCCCGCTATAGGTCTAGGGTAAGCTTATTAAAGAGGTTTAGTAGTAAGTCTTCCTAAGGGATCTAGGCCTATCCGGCTAGGTATAGAAAGCGGGTCTAAAAGGCTAAAAAGGTCTCCGTTGTTTTTATATTTAGACTTTTATAGCTAAGGCGGGCGTTTTATACTTTAAAAGGGTCTTTATAAATAGAAGATAAGTATTTAATTATTTCTTCTTTAGAGATAAAAGGGTCTACTAAGTCTTTAGTATATCGCGGGCGTAAATACGTCTAGGCGTCTTCGCCAGTACGGCTAAAGATATAGGCCATCTTAGCTCGGGGAGTAGGAAAGTAGTTAGCATTAACTTTAAGCTTATCCCGTAATTAAAGCTTCCAGTTATTAAATATTAGGTTTATTCTATCCGTAAGTAATAGGGGATCCGCGACCTTTACTAACCGCTTTAGTACTGTATAGGCCTTAGTAGATCTACTAAGGCGCTAAAATAGGGCCTAAAGAACTATAGCAAGTCTTTAGTTATTTAATAATAACCTATTATTAGATATAGGGGTATCTCTGGCTTTAAGCAGCTCTCGCAGTTATTTAATTTTGGTCTTAGCTGCCGCAAGCTCCGCCTAGGGGGTTAAAATATTAATTGTTTCTTTGTCTGAGGTATTTAAGGGTCCTATAGCTGCTTTACTTACTACTATATTTCGTGGCATAGTGGTAGGGGTATTAGGTAATTCTGGGTAATTTCTTTAGGGGTTCTAGTCTATATGTGTCTTATAGGTCCTTTTCTTAAGGTTCTATTTTTTTTCCTTTTAGGTCCTATCCTTATAGTCCTAGTAATATCCTTAAGGTCTTATAGATATATTTAAGTTCCTTCTTAGGAAGAGAAAGTAGAAAGAGCTTTAGATAATATTAGCGACTTAATTAATTAAGGTATAAGCACGGTAAGAGGAACGCGTAAGCCTATACGATTAGATTGTCTATAAACGAGAATCTAAAGCTAGGGAAAGGAAAGGAGAAGAAGAGTAGCGCCGCTCGATGTTTTATAAGATCTTCACGTCACGTAATCGCAATATGCGGCAATCTGTGGCAAATTGCCGGTATAAAGTTCTGCTATTTTCTACTAGCGCCGTAATAGGTACTATATTTAATAGCATATTTTAGTCTTTATTCTATTTCTTATTAAAAATATAGCAAAGAATAAGTACCGCCTTTTACCCGCAAATAGATGGGCTAATAGAGCGTCTAAATGCATTATTAGAACACTACCTCCGATGCTATATTAATTATTAATAGGATAATTAGATATTATAGTTGGCTCTAGCGTAATATATATATAATATAAGCATCTATAGCAGTATAAAAATGACCCCTTATAAAGTATTATTTAGGGTAAAAGTAAATAACCCCTAGAATATTAAGGACATAGTTCCTAAAAGGGAGGCACTAGTAGTATCTAAGAGAATTAAGCAAATAAGAATTCGCAGAGAAGAACTTAAAAAGTACTTACTAAACGCCTAGGCTATATAAAAAAGGTACTATAATAAAATATATATACTAAAAGAATTTAAGATAGGAGACAAAGTTTTACTATTTATAAAACATATCCGAATAAAACATATTAAGAAGAAGCTGGATTACCAATAGCTTAGACCCTTTAAGATCGTTAGGAAAACCAAAGGAAATTAAGCCTATAAATTAGAATTGCCGAAATTATATCTAATACATCCTATATTTTATGTTTCCTTACTAAAGCTATATTAGAGAAGAGATAGTACGGAACCGCTACTACCTAGTAAAATTAATAGGGAACTAGAATGGAATATAGAAGACATTTTAGACTAAAGATGGCGCTAAAAAAAGCGCGAATTTTTAGTTTATTAGGAAGTGTCGGAATATATGGACAGGTTACGTAGTCACGTGTCTCTAATTAGTCACCCTTATAGTGACTCATCAGCCCCCTACTTAGGCACCGCGATCCTTACAATCCTCTGCTTTTTATACCTATTAGATAACGAACAAACCAACGATTAATAGGCCATACAAGTGCACTTGGGTGATACCGACAGGAAGGATACTTTTAGGTATATAATAATTGGGAACTTAAGGAGTACCTTTAGCCGGGATGCAATACGGCAATTAAAACCTTCTTAAGGACTAAAGGTAAAGATTTGGTAATAGTTCCGGATATACCACAGGCAAAACAATAAGGAAAACCCCGCAAATTAAAACCATAAGGTTAAGTATAGGCATTAAGAATGGAAATGTTTCGCTATTATAATAGGGATCCTAAAACCCTATAAGGGGAAGCCTATAAGATTTACAGGAGAACTACTAGGGATACTATCTAAAGAAGATGCTATTTAAAAATAAGCAGTAGTAATATAAGAAGAGGTCTTAGGGATTCGGAAGGACCCCCTAGGGATAAAAGAAGAGTATTTGGTCTAGCACTAGAAATATATAGTAGAGTTAATAGTATAAAGAGGAGCGAAAAGACAGCCTATAAAGAATTAAAAAATTTAAGAAATTGTAAGGCACCTATAGGAATATTACCCGTTTATTACATATAGGGATTATAGTAGTGCACTGCCTTTATATAAATTATTACTAAAGCTTAGAATAAAGGCACCCCTAAAGTATAAAATTAATTCCTAATAATAAGGCATCCTTAAGGCACCTAAGAAGCACTATATAAAGCTATTTTATATATATAAAAAAAGGAAAGAGTCAGATAATAACTTAAATACTAGCAGCAGTAACAGGGGCCTCCTCTTCTATCTTAACGTTATTATTAGTGGTATTATTAGCACTCCTATCCCTAGAAATATTAGCACTTCTACTAATATTTTTCTTAGAGCAATGGGAACTGGAAGGACTAGTATAGGTAGGAGACCAGTAAGGAGAACGTTTATCCTAACTTTTATTACTATCCTTAGTATTCCTAAGCTCTAAATTAGTATCCAAGTAGGGATCCAAAAGCCGTTAGCTAAGAGAATTAGCATAATTCCTAACTATATTACTAGAGAAACTCACCTAGCTAGAAAGGCCCACGTAAAAGTGCGAATGTTATTATTTATAAGGGTAAGCTACTTATATATACGCTCTTAGATACTATATATCTAAGATTATTGCGTCTCTATAGCAGTAGAAACCCTTATTAAATTAAAGAGCCTATAAGTAAGGGTAGATACCTTCTATTACCGTTTATTACTATTTAAATAAAGGCGGAAATCCTAGATAGCGCGCTAGAGCTTATAAGTCTTAATATATAGATAGCGGGGATCTAATATAATTAGTGAAATTTAGAATAGGATAGAATAGAAAATACTAAAATGTAGGTCTTTCTTCTGCTGCGGTAATAGGAATACTTAAATTTATTTTTACTAAAATAAGGCATCTTATAGGCGTAGAACGGGTCTAGTATAAGCGCGTAAACGCAACAACGGCAGTACTTTAGAGAAATTACCGTAAGAGCAATAGAGATAGTCTAGGGTAGCACCAAAACAATACCGCCGCTAGTTTAAGAACGCGCAGCACAACTATAAGCTATAAGAGAATACTACAAGAAGTTAGTATTATCAACAGAGATAAAATAGGGATCCTATTGCTTATAGATGTATCATAAAAAAAAACAGAGTAGTTATAAAAAAATAGCTAGAAATACGGAAGCTAAAAGCTAAAATATAGTAAAAATAGTCTGCTAAAAAATAAGATAAATAGCGTTATTGATAAAAAGACGCGTAAGAGACAACAGCTTATAAACTAAAAGAAATTAAAATTAAGACGTTATTATTAGAACCTATTTTAGGTAAATAGGAATAGTAGCTTATAGACGCGTTATACAGGACAACCTCTAGATTAACTTATAATAAACTCTTATAATAAGAAAGGTAAATCCCATCTAATTTTTATTTTTATTATTTTAGTTCTATTATAAAGGCATTATAAAGAGCTATAGTAGAAAAAGAGTGGAGGAACTAAAGATAAAGTAAGGTTCTATGCTAGTAAAGAACTAGCTATAAGCCGCACTATAGAGTACCTTTTTACTAAGAATCTTCCCTAGTGGTTTTAGCTAAAACTTTATAAAAGCTTAGTAGAGGCGAAGTTTTAGAGGACTAAGACCCTTAAAGGGAAGGCAATTATAACGGAATCCCCTAGAAGGTACATATTAGATAAGATAGTAGGAGGTTTTATCTATATCCCATCTATATTCTATCTACGTCCTAAGAGATATAGTTAGATAGATAAGGGGCGAAGGGTTTTACTAGCGTTTTAGAAGGATTATATAGGGAGCTAGTTCTCCTTTAGAGAAGAACTAGCAATTAGTCTCTAAATAGAAGAGGTTAGAAAGCATTTATCCTTTATATATAAAGATCGTTTTACCTTAACTTATCTTCTACTTACCTATAACTCTTATTCTATACTATTAATTAGATAATTATACGTTCTAGTTAAACTGGCCTCTTACACCTTTCCTATTGTTCTAGAGAAGGATTTAAAGTAACCCTTTCCTAGTTTTAGCTGGAAGAAAGCTGATTATAGCTTTTTAAGATATCTATCCTTAGGTGCTTTAAGAGAAAAGGGATAGCTTCCTTTACAGATCCTAGTATAGTGTTTTCCTTTATTCTTGTTCTGTTGCCAATTATTTTTCCACTATTCTAGTATCTTTTCTCTTGCTACTTTCCCTATATAGGATAAAGAAGTATAAAAAGACTTTATTTTTCTTCTAGAGAGACCTTTTTTAGCTAGTTTATCTATTATTTTGTTTCTATAGATTCTTAAGTGGCTAAGAACCCAATAGAAGCTAATAAAGATACCTTTACTAAATATACTGTCTAGATTATCTAACTCCAATTCTTTTTAGCCTTTAGGCTTTACGCTCTAAATTATATAGCCTATACCTTTTTTTATTTAAAGGTTAAAAGGAGATTATAACGTAGATATATTTAGGTTCTTACTAGGAAATATAACTTAATATACTTAATTAATCCTCTATACCTATTTGTAAATTTTATTTCCTAAGTATAAATAGTATACTTAGTATTTAAACCCTATTATAGTTAAATCTAGAATAAATTAAAATATATAGTACTTATAACTTATAGCCTTCCTAATAGTATAATCCTATCTATTAAAAATCTCGTCTAGTAGAATATAAATAAGAAAATATTTACCGCGGGGCTATATTTAGGTTAGATCTTAAATATAAGCTAGATATATACTAAATATTACCTTAATATAGAAGAGCGAAATCTACCCTAGGCGCTTACTAAGTCCGAGATACTATACCTTAGTATATTAACTAGGGGTACTAAAGATACGCCCCTTTATAGCATTTAGCTAAGGAGTAGTATTAATAGTACTAGAACCCTTACCCTTAGTATTATTTAAGTCTAGATTAGAGTATAGTATAGAAACTACTACTTTATTTACTAGAGTACCGCGTATAGCTACTATAATAGTATTTAGATCTTAAATAGAGCTACTAGCGCCACTAAGAACCTTATTATAACTAATAGAGGTTACTTTACCTTATTATAAAATTACGTGTTCAGACTATTAGGTAGTATTTATTCTATATTAAATTATATATAGGGGTTATTACGGTTATTTTCTAGAGGCTAATAGGGATTTAGCGGTAACTAATATGGTCTAGTTAGATTAAGATAATAATATGGATAAAATATTAATAAATACCTCTCTGTTATAGTGCTGCAATAAAGTAAACTAAATAACTACGTTGTGGTATAAAGAGGGAAGAAGGTGGAAAGGGGGTATTGTATATAAATAGTAGGGCCGGCCGCTAAGTCGCTAGTAGTGGGCTAGCTAATAGTAGGAAATAGTATAAGATAGTATGAAACAGTATGCGTTAGGTTAGTGCCGTAACAGTACTCCTCTTCCCTAAATAGTTTGGTCCCTAAACTAAATAGATAACTTAAAAATAGGCAGTGTATAGGGTTGCCTATTTTTTACCGCGAAGATATTAGTTTTGCTTACCGCCCTTAACTAAGCTAATGGCGATTTTCTATACCAGGCATGGAAAATCTTAATTAGTTAGTTTAGTGGGTAAGGTCGGCAAAACTTTATACCGCCACCCAAATTAATCCGTATGGCGTTTCTTAGCGAGAATTTAGCTAATTAGATAACTTTAACCGCCGGTTAAAGTTTTATAACATCTTAACCACCACAAATTTTAATACGGTGGTCGGCCGCGACCTTAATATAATTTTCCCTTATCTTGTGCCTAGTCTGGGGGTCCTTGCTTCTTAGGGTGTTACTTATAAAAGC
>Ga0307515_10012752_pt1 | contig 15781 bp, 9 predicted proteins | sample 17_EM_MG_FD_194513 | JGI IMG/M metagenome (GOLD analysis project Ga0307515, IMG submission 194513) | Populus trichocarpa ectomycorrhiza microbial communities from riparian zone in the Pacific Northwest, United States - 17_EM | ecosystem: Host-associated > Plants > Roots > Unclassified | place... | reverse complement strand
AGAAAAAGCTTATAACACCTATATAGAATGGGCAAGACGATATAAAGTCTAATTCTTACTAGAGAAATACTAGCTAATCTACTTTATAAGAAAACGCAACTAATCTATAGATCTCTAGCATATAATTCGCATTTAAGGCTTTAGGGGTTAACTAGTTTAGGGCCTAAGGGTATTAGGAGTATAGGTAGATAGTAAGCTCTAGTAGAGCGTATATATGGCGTAAGCGGCCTATAAGGGCTAAGTATAGTATATTATATTATCTAGGATCGTTAATCCTATATAGGGTTTATACTTTTAGAGGTTACGCCTACTATATATAGCAGTTATCTGGCCAACTATAATATATAGGTCTAGTATTTGGGCTATTAGAGAATCTAAAAAAGGCCCCCCTAAATCGCTCCTTAAACTACTCTAAAAGGTCTAAATAGCCTACCTTTAGAGTATAATAGGTGGATATAAGCGAACGGCCACAGCACTACTTAAAAAGGAAGCCAATATTCCCCCCCTATAACTATATATTAAAGCCACTGTAATATAAAGGGCGTAAAATAAACGTAACTCTAATATTATAAAGTATATTAAGACACGCCTAAATAAACTATAGAGGAACCTTAGGGCGTCCTATAGGAGAATAAACTAATAACCCTAAAGTAGGGAAGATATACTAGAGAAATAGGTAAAGAAAGTAGAGGAAGAATAGTGCTGCTTTAAGGCCTAGGCCTATATAGAGGAGAAAGGGAGATATATAAGAGGCCAATAAAGACAATAGTAAGAGAGAGAAAGGAGCTAAAGTAGAGTATAAAAGAACGCTAGGAAACTATCTACTATAATATAATACTAGCTAGACTAACGCTAAAGAGGCGTATAGGAGTTAAAGGTATAGAGGCTAACTAAGGCAAGAGGAACCTAAGCCGTAGTATAGTTAATGCTATAGGGGGTAAACACTTTAGGGCTCTAAAAAGGCCTAATGAAGGTAGAAAATATAATGGCAATACTCTTAAGAATATGAATAATAGGACTAAAAGACTAGCTCTACTAGGTGGGTATTCTAGTAGGTAGCCTAAGATACAAATATAGCTAGCTAAGACAGACACTAAAACACGTAATACTATTATACCCCTTACGCACTAACTAAGAAGTAATACTCTTAGTAGTTAGTATAGAGAACTATAATATACTACTCTTAATATAAAAAGGCCTTAAGGCGGTTACCTAGTGGCTTATTAGCTAAAATATACTAAACTAGTTTTAGGTTATAAAGGAAATAGTAATAAAGGGTGGGGGGGTAAGTAACGGGCGCCCCCTAATAACTCTACAGTAGTAGAGTAAAGTTTGCGATACTAGCGCGTCCGTAGGTTTGTTACGGCAGTAATGGTTCCTAAAAAGGTTAAAAAGTAAGGTAGTAGAGCACTATAGGTAACTTGTAGGCGCCTTATAGGCGCCTTATAGGCGAGTCCTAAAAGGCGGGGAGATGGATTATAGGGTTTTCTTAAATAGAGTTTTCTCCCCACATATAATATAAGGAGTAGTCCGCGTAGGCCCAATAGGGATCCGAATCGGATATTAAGCAATAAATAATAATAATAATACTATTATATACATACATTTAGCGCCTAAGGACTATTAAGAGGAGGCGTACTATTATCTAGGATTTAATATTATTTTATAAAATTATATACTATTTATATGGGAGAACGCTAAGTACTATTAAGTAGTACTAATTATTAAGTAGGGCTTTATAGCATGTATAATAGCCCTCTTTTATACGGCTATATAGCGCTAAGGTCTTCTTATTATAATACCTAAACTATTTAACCTATCTAATCTGTTATTATTGGAACGTATAGAAAATGTTACTTAGGTAATTAATTGCCTTACACTAAAGCGGTTTCTAAAAATAGTTAAAAATATTTAGTTTATTACTTTTACTATTAAAGTATAGAGCGGCGTAGACTTAAGTAGGCGCGTGTACGGCGATATTAAGTTTTAGATAATATATCGCCTACTTTAAAAAGCTAAGCTACTTCTTACTATTTAGTATACCGTTAAATATACCAATATAAGTATACTACAACGGCTTATTAACCCCCTTATCGTCTACTTCTTTAGCGCGTTATAGCATAATTATAGCTATAAGATACTGTTCTATTAGTGGAATCTTACTTTAGTAAATTTACCTAAACTTTAGTATATAATACTAGCTTTAGGGGTTATAAACTAGCTTAGGTCTCCTAATACGCATAAGGCTATTAATCTTAGACTAGAGTACCTAAATAGTAGCTATAAAATTAAGATAAAGTGTTATAAGAACTCTACCTATAATACTAATATTATATTTAATCGAGTATATTTATTAAACGCGACGGTTAGGACAGTATATAGTAAGATAGAGTATATATTTAGCAAGAAGATATTAAGTACTTATATATAGGCTTTTACGGAACTTAATATATTCCTACTTACTTATATAATCTATTTAAGTAATTTAGCTATACTATAAGACCCCAGGCAGCTAGCAGGCTTATAGCTATTTAACTCTTATAATATTCTCTATACTAATATAGACGTTTTAGTAAAGAGGATTAAGTAGTTTAACTAGCTCTATATATAGGACCTATATTTAGCTACTACTTCCTATTCTTTTCTAAATACTAATAACCTAACTAGCTTTACAGATATATAAGAGTTTACCAATATTATTAGCGATAGATTAGATAAGGTGGATCTTACCTCTAATTAAAATATAGGCTAAGAGCTAGACGTCCCTTAAACTCCTTATTTAGATATTATCTAAATTATTATAAACTCCTAGGCTAATTAGAGCGCGCGCTAAGCCCCTTACTACCGTTATTCTCTAGGGTCTCCTAGTAAACTATTATAAACTCCTAGGCTAATTAAAGCGCGCGCTAAGTTCCCTACTATTATTATTATTCCCTAAGGTCTCCTAGAAAACTACTATAAACTCCTAGGCTAATTAGAATGCGCGCTAAGTTCCCTAATATTATTATTATTCCCTAAGGTCTTATTATAAGACACCTCTATAACACCTTATATACATCTACCTATTTCCACCAACTTAGCAACTAAAGACTAACCATAAGATAGCAATTTAATAGCAATCTGCGGCAATTTAACGGTAACCTACTATATTCTACTATATTTTACTAAGTTTTACTAAGTTCTACTAGGACCACTACCTAAATCCTATTTTACTCTGTGTATATATTAACTAAGCAATTAAGTCTATAATATATACCCTTTCTTCCCATTTTCCTACCTTCTCTCCTTATATAGTTTAACCTATTTACATAATTTCCTTATTAAGTTCTTACTTTTAAATGGTTTCTATTTTAGTTTAACACTATAAATCTTTCCTATTTAGGTATATCTAGCTAATTACCTACTAGTTAATTAGCTGGGGGGATATATTGACCTAAATTAGGTTATTTTATTACCAACTTAGCTACCTCCTATTGACTTGGTCATTGACTTGGTCACCTACCCCTTATTTCCATTACTACCCCCCCTATTACCTTCTCGTTCTTATTTCCTACACCTTTCCTATATATATATAGAGGCTCTTAGAGCCACATTTAATAGATAGAGTTATTATTCTTTTCTTATAATTGGTGTATGGACTACCGACTAACACTTAATTACTCGAGAAAATTATCTATAAAGTGGTTAGTATAGTGTTATATAACGTCGCCAAGCTTAAGAGACTGCTAAGTAACTCCCCCTACCTTATTTTATGAATTAGACGCTTTATTGTAGAATTTAACCAAACTTAGTTAGATTAAGTTAGATTAGTATATACTTAGTTATAGGGTAGGATACGCTTATATCTAGGCTTTTAATTAAGTTAAAAAGATTCTTATTAATAAATATAATTGTAATAGCTTGTATAAATGCCTCCAAGGTAAAGCTTGTAGATTGCTATAATACAAAAGATACTAAACTAAGGAGAAAAAGAAGGTCAAGGAAAGAATACGTCTATATATAGCGCCAAGTCTTTCGCCGAGCCATAACTGGGTCTATAACGGTGCCATAACACTCTACGCCTTTAGTGTTAAATATATTCTAGAGGATGCTCTGTAGGAGGCTCTGCCTAACGCAGATTTCCAGTAGAGCTACCTGCATAGCCTTCTGCAGAGCTTCTAAAGCTTCTAGTAAAGCCTTCCGCAGGGCTTCCGCTTAATCCTTCTTTACCTATTGTCGAACGGTAGAACTTGTGTAGTATTGCAAGAGGCTCTAGAGCCTCACTATATACACCAAATAGGTGGCAAATAGAATGACGACTACGTCGTCATTCAGTCAGTGATAGTTAATGGAAACAGGTAATGAGACATTCGATGAGACATACGAAATCAAGAAAAGTGGTAACTGAGACATTGTACGTAAACACGATCTGGGTCGACGCCTATTTTGTAGATTGGTTAATTATAACCCATTAAATATCTGCTGCCTTAGAGTGTTAATTATTATGCCTATTTGAAGCCTGCTGCTTCCGTTACTATTACTTTAACTATTACCTAGTTTAAGACTCTATCCCTTAACCCGTTGGGGTGCAATGCCAAGCTGCACCCCAGCGGGTTAAGGGATAAAGCTGACTTTAAATGCTGGCTTCTTTAAATTTCTTCTCCTTATATTCGGCTGATTTTGGATTGGTTAAGGAGCAGAAGGAGAAGGAGAAGGATTAAAAAGTGGTAGGGCCTTAGAAGGAGCCTTACAGGATTAACGTCAATTTGCTCTTTCTCCGGTGAGTCGAAGCAGCCGTCGATATTACTATCTCTTAGCAATCTCCAACTCTACATCAAACATCACAATCGCTCACTTCCCTCATCCACTTCCTCATCCAGCAACTCCGCGTCATTAAAGTCATCCTCGTCCTTTCCATTATCGCTATAGACATCATAAAACTCACCCCCAGCCTCGCCCTCCTCCTCGCCGCCACTAGTAGTTCCTGCCTTCTTGATCTGGACCTCCTTAATTGGATCACTATCATTCGGTAAGAAGAAGGGGTGACTTTCTAGCAACTGCTTTCCTTGGCAGACAAACCCCATTGGCGTATGCGCGAAATCCTGGCCTTTACGGCGAACGGCTAGCCATTCTTGGAGGAAGATTAAAGGCTTGGGGGTAAAGGCCTTCGTCTTCTGTTCAATATCTAATTCCATCGTGGACGTTTTTAACTCTTCCTCAACCTCGTCTGCCACGTTGTCAGTCTCTTCTCGGACGCTGAGATACTTTAACACTCTGTTGTATTCGGGGTACTCGAAATACAGACGTCCAGAATAGATTCCCAGCTCAGTTCGCAGCCATAACGGAGCTTCCCAATCTGATGGAAGGCTTGGAACGGCATAGTACTGTAAATCGTTGAAGTGCAACATCTTTCGCGTTACGGGTGCAGCATATGTAAGAACATGGGTTGGTGGTGATGCGGACTCCCTGACGAGCGGGAGGAGGTGCTCGGCTTCTTCGGGAATGATGATCAAAGCTGTTTCAGAGACGGTGCTCCACAGGACCCAATTGACTTGGCGCTGGAACTGGTCATAAGGTCGACCTGACGGGACGTTGACAGACTTCGTAAACTCCGTAGAAACATACAGCTTGCCAGATGTAGCATCACAAGTAATGCCATACTTTCTGCCAATAGCAGTGCGCCTGAGGGCTGAGAAAGCCTGCTCGTAAGCAGCTGAATCAGCAGTAAGTCTGCCAGTCTTAGCAAAGCTGATAATGTTCCTATGCAGGCCAGGGAATGTGAATGCCGGATAATGAGCTAGCTTCTGCACTTCGCGAACAGCTTCCACTACAAAGAATGTTGATTAGTTCTAGACTCTACAGGTAGAAAAAAAAGTAGAAACTATCAAGACGAACCTTCATAAGCGACCTCCCTCTCCTGCTCGACCTCCTGCAGTGCAGATCCGTGGACCGCATTACCCGTATCTTGGAAGCCCTTGCGGCGGGTATTGAGCTCCTTCATAAACACTGCTATCCTAGGAGACAGCTTCCCAAGTGGGATGGAAGGCTTTGCCTTCGTGTTATGCCCGTATAGTTGCTCTAGAGTCTGCTGTTCGACCTGTCGCAATGATCCGAGGTAAGCCTCACGTTGCTGTGGATTAGCGACAAATTCTGGATGATCCAAAGCCGCCTGCGCTCTGCGACAGAAGCTGGCACCTTGTGAGAAGTAGAGCGGCTGAAGTTGCTCGATGCCGCTGCAGGTCTGCTCTAAGAGCCAGTATATGACGTCGTGAGAGTAGAGTGGGTCACCTAACTTCTTCTTGCGGAGGTCAAGAATGCTTTGATGGACTTCCGGCGGGGCGAAGAAGGTGATTGATTGCGAGGTTCCCAGTTGCCGCAGCCTCATAGCAGCTATTTTACATTAGCTAGTGGTGAGGAACAGGATTGGGAGAGATAATGAGAGAGACTTAACAAACCTTGAACCGTGTGATCCTTCGTCTGCCCAAGACCAAGAGTTAAAGCCCCGCAAGCATATGTAGGCATCTTCAAGTCCGTGCCTCGAGTATGCGCCTCGTCAAGGTAGACGAGGCATTCGCCCAAGTCGTCGGCGTAAGGGGACGCCACGAGAGGGATCTGATGTCCATGTCGATACAAGACTTGCGGCTTGTTGTTCTTGTCGAAGTAAATGGCAGCCGGAGCCTCGCTGGCTACCTCAAGCCAGGCTTTTACTAGGCTGAGATTGTCCATCTCCAAGATCTGAGCGCCGGCGTCGATCAGCACTCGGATGCCTTCCTGGTGGATTTTTTCGAGCAACTCGTGCTCGGATATATGCCTCCCACTAGAGTTTGCGGCAAGGACATACTTGCGGTTTCGAGGTTGGAGCAGGTAGGTCAGGACCTCGGCGTTTGTGTGCGACAGTCCGGGAAGGTCATGCTGACTGATTGTTAGAGGTAGCATCCCCTTCCAGTCATTCGTCCCACTGAATCCGGTCGTTGATGCTGTGGAAGGCTTGAGTTTTCGATCTTCACCGGCAGAGAACAGCGGAATATCCCAACCAGAAGCTTGCAACTTGACTTGGAATTGCTTAGCGTGCCTCGGGAAAACAAAGTTGTTCAAGAAGTAGTCGATCACTACGACGTTATAACGGACGTGCTGCCATATCTCTTTCAGCTGGACTTCATCATTAACGTTGATTGCATTCCATTCTCTCAAGGAGTCTGGAAGGCTCGAGTGCTGTGAGAATCGGTCGTATACTTGAGAAGGGTCGTCAGATTTAAGAACATGCTCTAGAGTCTGGCGCAGGTGGGCGATGTTTAGGCCGTCGTAGTAAAACGCGAGACAGGTGAAGAGAATTGCAACGTCTGGATGTCCCCACTCAGCTTGATCGCTAGGAATTCCCTTGGCATGGTAAGGAACTGCGATGGGGTCTCGTGTTGGATGCAGCCCGTATTGAACATTCCAACGCTTCTTAAGCGTCATCAGAAGAATCCGGTGAACAAGCAGCCCTCTGAGGAGATAGATCGCTTGCTTAAGAGCCGGCTTGTCGGAGAAAGACTTGGATATCGAATACGTAACTTCAGGGGAAGGTTTAGCATCCGAGATGAACTTTTTAATAGACAGCCGATCGGGTTTTGAGCACTCTGGCAGGATAGATGTTCGGCCACGGTAAATGTCATCGACCAGCCGAGAGATGAGCTCATCTTCGACATCCTTGCGAAGGAAAAATACGATGGGGAATCCGCCCGTATAAAGTCAGCGTTGAACATCTCAAAATGGCTAGTTATTGGAACTTATTTGAAGGAAAAGAGAAACAGCCTCTAAGAAAATTCTCTTACCTTGCTCCCGCCGAACAACCTCAATGCTGTGAGGGTAGCCCTTGTGTAAATTGTGGAGGTGGCCATCGACGCGGCCGAGTAGAGCCTGAACGATCTCCCACCGATGTGGATGCCCGTCAACGGTCTTCTGGGAGCCAGACGGATAGATCAACTGTGTACGCAAAGCTAGGATATTGTCGCATTCATCTAACACGTCTCGTGCCCGCATGGTGAGCCAATCTTGTACCTTGATCATTGATGCCGCCTCAGGTATACGCGCATCTGACAATTGCTGTAGGCCAGACAGCATAAACGATAAGAGATGTTCCGGTAGCGCCAGCAAAATGCCTGATGACTTTTGAATATCCCGATGAATTCTGTGAAATGCCTCAATTGTAGCTGATCTGGTCGGAGTTTTGCGGGAGAAAGGAATGTGCCTCAGTTCTCTACCAAGCAGTCCGCCAAGTCGAGCATGCAGTAATTGGGCAGTCTGCAACAGCAAGGGCTTAGGCACAACAACCCTCAGAAGATTGCTGCCATCCGCGAGTACTGCAGCAGCCATCGGCATAATGCATGATGTCTTACCTACAAAAAGGTTTTAGCTCCGTCGTTGTGCACGGAAAACTGAACGATTTGGACTTACCCTGGCCCATGTTCATCTGCAACACTGAATTAGACCCGGACTCCGGGGATATCGTTGCAAGAGTGACGTCGACCTGACCGGGGCGGATCAGGGTATTGGAGTCAATCTCAAAGAGAAGCCAATCTGGGCAATTCAGTGGTTCCCAATTAGAATGTCCAAGGTTCTCTTGCTCCTCCATCAACCGTTGCATATTCCCTTTCTGAAGGGCATCTTCAACTCGCAGGAGTCGCTGTAATGCTGTAATTGATTGTGCGTAGGAGTGTAGGAGATTCCTTATCCCATATCCGAACTCACAACTCGAGGTAGACCGCAAGTTTTCGAGGAGTGTCACGGGTGTAATTGGTGGCCAGAGCCCACCTCGTTGCAACCAATGAGCGGATTCGCCCCGCTCCAATGCCTTCTGAAGCCGATCCAGTTGATTTTGAATGTCCAATCGAGCCTGGGAGATTTCTGCGGCTAGTCTAGCTGCATTAACTGAATTGTGCTGGTGCTTCTGTGAAGCGCTCTTGAGCTGTTGTAACGCTTTCAGACTCTGAAACAAATCCTCCCCATACTGCCGCCGGACTACGGATTTGGACTTGGCAATAGTCCCAATGATGGTCTCAAGCTCTCGGATCTCAGGAGACAGAGCTGGGACAAGCTTCTGTGGTCTGCCATTGTCTAGATATAGGTTCGACGTTGCCTTCGAAACGATCTGGTGTAATCCCTTTGGCACCGATCCGCTCAACCCGGATATCTGAGATGAAGTGAGGTTTCCGGGCTTGACTTCAGCTTTCGAAAGCAGCTTTTGTAAGGTTGGGAATGTCCCATCTCGGACGTGACATTGAAAAATCTCTTGCTCTCCAAACCCGAGGACCGGTGGTTCTTCCTGGTGGCGGGGATTGGCGCGATGGCAATCCAGGACACGTTGTACTTGAGAAACATAGTTAGAATACTCCAAGTTCTGGAACAAACGCAGCCACTCGGGTCGGATGACTTGCAAAGCCTTCCCGACATCAACCAACAGAGACGTGGACGTGAGAAGTCCCTCGATCGTTGGCTCAGGGCAGGGCCACTGCTTGAGAAGAAACTCAGCTAGCGCTTTTGAGTCCGCCTCTTGTTGCTTCTCATGTGATAACTCAGCAGATTCGAGTTTCCTACGCTGCTTTGGATTAAGATTGAACGCGAAAGTAGGCAGTTCATCTCCCCTATATGGAACGAGACAAGACTTCATCAATTGCAAGAGGTAGTCAATTCGAGGGACTTGGTTCTGTCGAAACTGACCGTAAGCTGGCCACTTTGGCGGACTGAGTACTTTCAAATCCTGCAACACAGCGAAAGCAACCAAGGTCCTGAGAACATCCATATCCACGTCATGACGGAAGGACATGATGGCAAACAAGAACATCAGTCGATAAGCATCTTTAAAGCTGGATTCTCGGCAAAGATTGACTAGGGATCCCCAGTCCGTCGCCCATTGCACATCGAGGAGGTCCGTGAGTAGGACTTTCCCAAAACATCCATTACAGCATCCAATAGTTGGCCAATTCTGCAAAATCCCAGCCAGGTCTCGAGTGGTTGGGAGTGCTGAAGGCCATACGCGAATGAAATCTGTACATTCGGCGACATTAGTTCGCTCTTGGCTAACCCGCCAACGGTCTCGCGCAGCGTAGGGCTCGTCTTTGGCTGGTTGTAGTCCGTGCGAGTCTGAGTTTTGTCGTTGGTAAGACTCGCGCCGCAAACGACTCCGCAGAATCAGGTGAGTCTCACCAACGGGCTCCAGGGGAGGCAGCTGGATCTTTTGTAGAGAGAATACAGACAACTGTCTTGACTTCTCTAAGATTGCATCCACGATGGCCCAATATCCGTCATGCTGGATAATTGTTGTCAGGTGAGGGTCCCAGAAAGTCGTTTGCATTACTTTCATATCCTTCGGGTAGTATTCTCGCCGAGGAGTCAGCTTCGCAATCAATTGCAGTCCTCGGTAGGGTCCAGTCGTGACGGGAGTCCACGGCTGACAATATCCGGATTTCAGACAATGCAAAGCCTCTTCGGTTCCAGTACGGCTTGTCAGAGGATCTGGGAGCACAAACGACGTGTACGCATGATACATGGCTTTCAAGTAGAGAAGTCGGGGTTCAGCTGGACAATCAAGACGTCCAAGAACATCATTGATCGTGAATTTCGCATAGTCACCGTTGTTCGCAACAAAGAGTGAAATATGCGGGCCGTGACGGATATATCTAATATCTCCCATAGGCACCAAAATACTCCTTTGACGCTGTGGAACTGAAGACAAGTAATGGGTGACTGGATCACGCACTCTCACTACTTCTCTCAGGACAAGCTTCGAATTCAGTCCGTACAACGTACCAGCGTCTTGGTTGGGATCAATCTCTGATCTCAATTGAGGAGACTCAAACAGGTTGTTTCCATTCACAATGAATGAGAGCTCTAAGCGCCGCAGCTCGACGGTCAATTTGCCCGGGTCTGGCTGGAATGCCGTCAAGTGTCGACGGTTCTCGAAGTGCTCAAAAGTGCGCGCAATACGTTGGAACAACGGAGAGTGCGGATCAACTAGAGTAGAGGTGCAGCGCGTTGCGTGGCCAGTGCTAAAATTGAGAATCCAGTTGCTTTGATTCGACTTCCATATGTTTGGTGGCTGCCTAATCTCAATAACTCGGGTCCTGAGATCCAGCCAATGTACACAATTGTCGACTAACGATGCAGGTAAATCGAAATGATCCAGACCCCCAAACACTTGTGGCGGGATCAGCTCTAAAACAGTATCACGCACTCGTGCCCTAACAAATATCTCCCTATTGCGGAATCCAAGATGTATCTGATGGTCGTTTATGATGATGGCGAGCATGTAGGTCATGCCAGGGAGAGATGAAGGATATGCCAGCAAGCTCTGATTGCCAAAGAGCTGCTGTAAAACAACTGCTGTCCTCCATTCCGGTGGAAGTTTGCCGATAGGTTTCCCCATCACAAGCAGATGTCCTTCTAGTAGGTGGAAATGCACAATCTGCTGCGTAGTTTGGGCGGTGGCATCAATAATGATCTGGACCCACCATTGGTCTGGATCTGGAAGAAATTCGAATCGAGAGAACTTCCTTGATTGGGTCCCTCCAACATCTGGCCAGATAGTAGTAATCGACGATATCAGACTGTCTTGACTGGCTTCAAGAGAATACTTGAGGGTGAATCTCATCCTGTGGACCATTTTGAAATCGCGGATCAAAGCGTTTTTTAAAGCCAACGGTAGCATAGCGGGATTGCTGACCATGTTATCTTGCAAAGAGATGGAGCACTCAATGAAACTCTGAAGTGCTGCAGGCTCCAATTTTGGCTGATCTCTGTATAGGGCGAACGTCTGTCTGCAAAGTAAAGCGGCCCGGAATGCATACCGGGAGCATCTTCGGGAGGTTTCTGCATCCGTTGCTGTCTGGATCTCCGATCGCAACGCAGAAATCCAGTTAGAGGTGATTGCGCGTGCTTTTTCAAGCAGCTTAATAGAATCTGCAGACACGGAATCGCCAAGCTCAAACAGTCGATGTGCAATAGTGATCGAAGTCTCCATGCAATTTGTTTCCCGCCAATTGGAGGAGATCCCGTCAAGGCGCTGGTCAAGCTGATCCACAAGTCTCTTACAAAAAGCCTCATCTCGGAAGACTCCATGAACAGCCCCAAGAGGATCTCTTCTACCTCCAGGTCCTATTTGCAGTGCTAGTAGGGTCATTAACGTCGTCGTCGCTTCCGTACTAAAGTTCAGATTGGAAGACCCAAGTTCGACCAAAATCTGAGGCCATCGTCGAGATTGCCCAGAGAAAAGGGTTTGAAACGACATATATTCATGGACGTTGAGCCCAGAAGGGCACCTACTTTGGCTGGCAACGATTTCGTAGGACGAAGGCCCCTTCAAATCCATACCAAAGTCAGTTGAGAAGTTCAAAGACGAGAATGGCGAATTTGCTGGCATGGTGAACCGGCAGTGGTGCGTAAATGTGGTTTTTTGGGTTTGTGGCAGTCGAGCTGGCCAGACCTTCAGCCGTGTATCAAAGTACCCAAGTTTCAGGCCGTTTGGGAGACAAATGTCTTCGACACCGACGGGAAATCTTGGGCTCGCGTAATGTGTTGTCAAGAACGATTTTGTTGTTGACGCTAGGGAGAACTTCGAAGGCCTCAATAAAGTCAGGCTTAAATGTCGAGAATTAACCCCAGACAACGGGACTATGTTTATAATCAAGCCCAACATATATTTTCGAATGTCCACAATCCAAGCCAGACCATGGTCCACGAATGTCTATAGTCGAAGCTGGGCCTGCAATGTCATTCATACCTTTTAAAAGAGATACTTGCTTACCTGAAATGTATGTAGGGCCTGAGCTCGGAATAATCTCTAAGGAGAACTCGAGGCTCGAAAGCCGGTACTTGAGTTGTTGGGGACGCTAGGGTGCTGATTATCTGCCAAGAGCAGTCCCGGTATGCAGCGAAAGCTTTGGGACAGCTGAGTTCAAATACGACCGCTTTGGCATGGGTGGGATCTGCCGGCAGCGGGTGTTCGTGAGCGTCCATTCTGAATCGTCGAACTTTGCGATCCAGGTAACACTTTGTGCAATGTCTGTCGTCGTGAGTCGTGATGAGGAATTCGTCAGTGGTGAAGACACAGTGAGCTTCGGATGCCTCTTGGGCGAGTTTCTGAAACCTAAGAGTTTTTAAAGTCAATTTCCCGTTCTTGTAGTTTCCGAATTCATCATCGACTTTGATGAGAGATCTGGCGAAGCCTTTGAAAGTCAATGTGGTAGCCCATCATGGACTCCGTGGTGAGTATGCCATAGCCTCGGATATTGTAGCAGGAGTGGGAAATAAATGAAATTGGGGGAACTTTACTCTGAGGTCTTTTCTTGCCATTCTTGCTCCTTGGTCGCGCGTGCTTGTTCGGCTTCGGTTTCAATACGTTGATGAAAGGTTTGCAGCCTTAAAGAATCGTCCGACTCGTTGTAATAGCGCTCTGCAAAGCAACCTTTTCCTGGATCGTTGAAGATAGTCATCCGAGAGCCCTTGCAAGTCGCATGTCTGCCTTGCAGATATTCTCGGATCTTGTGAAGACGGTGCATATCCTTAAGGCGAGCTATCAGCAGGACGTCCAAAATATCAGAAGGAATGCCTGGATTATAGTCCTTCAACAGGCTGAACATCTCGGTAGCATATGCGTCCATCACTACCCAAAGTTCCATGACCGTGATGAGCATGATACTCTTCTGTTCGGGGTTGTTGTCGTAAGCATCCTCAACACTACTTAGATAATTTTCAATCTTCCTAGCAAGCTCTATGCAACGTTGCTTATAGAGAATACCCGTGGCCGGGGCGGGCACATCGAAACACGAGTCTCCAATTTCAATCTCCGTCTCGATCTCGGAGAGTCTGAAATATCGATTGGCGAAGACTGTCCCAGGTTTTGGAACGAAGGAGGAGAACTGATAATCCTGCGGCAGCTTGTAGAGAGGAACCAACGGAGGTGCAGTGTATCGATAAAAAGGGTCGCTTAGAACACTCTGGATATAGTTTTTGCTGCTGGGAAGCGACAGGAAAAGATGCCGCGGGTCGGCGTATTTTGGCAGGGTGAGGATGGGGCGCTGTATACGCTTCTTAAAACCTTCCCAAGCCACACTAATCTGCTCTGTAGCAGTGCTAGTAGATCTGCGGAAGTCTGGCCCAAGAACTTCGAACCAGTATTTATGATGAACGGAGTGGTGGGCCGGAGCTCTGTCTTTGTCAAACTCAAGCTTGACAAGACGGCGGCACAGCTTGGTCTTCAGAAAGAGCGCGAGATCAAGGCCTATCTGACCAAGGCACTCGTCAAGAAAGCGTGAGAGGGCGAAGCAAATCAGAAATTTGTATTGTATTCTTCCAACACCGCCACCAAGGGTGATTGACAGGTGTCTGTGCACCGCCACGCGAAGCACCAGCCAAAAGGGGCATCGTCTCCAGGGCTTTTCGCCTCCTTCGCTCCAGCAAACATCATCCCGTACGCGTTTTTGAAGTAGTGGAGGAAATGCTCGGCAGCCATTGACTTCCAGGAGAGTCATCAGCATCTGTGTGATGAGCGCAGGGTCGACAGTATCCCGGCTTTCAAATGCGAAGGACCCAGCTTTGCTTGTATGCGCGGCGAACCTTTTAATCGACTCGGTGCTCACCTTCTCCAGGAATGTCGCCAGCTCATCTTGGAAGCAGGTATTTTCGTATTCGGAGATTGGAATCGCCACGGCGGAACCAGGGAAGTCCCATCGTAGGACGTTCTTAGAGGCAAGCACATCTTCGGACAGAGGAGATGCTTCGAATGCTTCGAATAAAACCGAATCTCCACTAATAGAAGAGGAAAACATTATTCAGGACCAAAGGAGGAAGGGGACTAGTAGATGGCGATATGTAACTTACTCTTCTTGTAGTCGTATGATGAGAGCGGCATTTTGCTCCGTAATGTGAAGAGCGATGAAATCTCGACCTTGAAGTTCTCGCAGGGCTGTCAAAAGGGAGGTTTTTGTGAGCCTACCACCAAAATTCACTCGCTTGCAAGTCTCAAGAGAACGACGAAGTGATTCCCACTCGTCGACAGAGTCATTGTGTGGAAGACGCGACAATTTGACAGCTGCATCTAGCAAGCGTTCAACGAGAGCGCGTTCGACTTGGTCGAGTCTCGTATCTTGTCGACCGGGGAGACGGGGAGGCAATGCAATATGATTAAAGAGTGACTCTAGGAGCTCCTTAGGTGAAGTGGCCATCGTATAGAAAATATAAGTAGGAGGTTGTAGTCAAAGTCCAAAAACCCAAGAATTCGTAGAAGTTTATGGAGGGTGGGAGTCGGAAGAGGCAGAAGTTGAAAACGTAAACACATGGACGTGAATTTGCCTTTCGCAAAATGAACGTCTGACGGGGTCCTGGATCCATGAAAAGCTTCAAGATTGAATTGGATAACTGCCTTGAGGTGGAGACTCGAAACGGATGGTCGACGGAGGATAGGAAAACAGGGGGGTGTGAGGATGGCGAAGAAGTTGAACAAGTTATAAGAAGTGGCTCAGTTTCTATGGCCACAAGACAAGGCTGTTTGAACTTCTCTTATGGAGGCTGGGACCTGGCGACAGAAGGCCTTTCCACCTAGTGCACGATCCCGCCTCATGCACACTTTCCAATCTTTTATATTTAAAAATCACCCTTTTAGTAAAATGTCGAACGGACCACCCTATGTCTCACTACCCCGCTAATGTCTTACGAACCTGTTTCTATGGGGTTACAGCTGAGCGTGGTCCGGAAAAAGTTGAACGTGGTCGCCGATGTGGGTCGGCGAAAGCTGAGCGTGGTCGCCGATGGAACGCCGGAAAAAGGT
>Ga0307515_10012751_pt1 | contig 15781 bp, 11 predicted proteins | sample 17_EM_MG_FD_194513 | JGI IMG/M metagenome (GOLD analysis project Ga0307515, IMG submission 194513) | Populus trichocarpa ectomycorrhiza microbial communities from riparian zone in the Pacific Northwest, United States - 17_EM | ecosystem: Host-associated > Plants > Roots > Unclassified | place... | reverse complement strand
CCCTAACCCTAACCCTAACCCTAACCCTAACCCTAACCCTAACCCTAACCCTAACCCTAACCCTAACCCTAACCCTAACCCTAACCCTAAATCCTCTCACCAACCCTACTTGGTTGTCGATCCACAACGCGCCAGAGCTCCAAGTACGCGGTCAACGGACCCGGCTTGCTTCCGGACCGTAAGGAAAGTGCGTTAGAATAGGCAGCGTAAGATTTTATAACTATCTGGCGTAAATTTTTAATTTTATAGTTACTACTTTTAGTTATATGATTCTTTCTGTAATATCTCGTGCCATTCTCTCTTCCCTACTCGAGTCTCTCGTTTCCCACCACTACCACTTCTTGCCCTGTCCGTCTATAACAGCCCTGCTGTGTGTCATCACCCCATCTGTACTCTGGCCCGTGTCTGCTCTGCGACGCCGCCTAGTATCAACCTGAAGTTGTATAGTTCCTGACTCAATATTTCCAGATGTCCGCTGCCGCTGGGTATTCCTCCGTTCTGCTAGTTCACATCATGTAAGCGTACGCGGTGCAGCTCTACCCTTGATCTTTTTTGGAACCAGTCCGTTTGTACGGGGTGGTGTAACAAAGCGGATCTCTGGTTCAGAAAGTTCCGTTAGGTCACATCCGGAATCAAACTCTGATTCCCCACCACGAACTGAGACTGCAGCTACACAAAGACGCGAAGGTGTAAGAGGGTGATAAGTGTGAAGTGTATCCTCTGATGCTGATGGTAGTACCCGTGTTGACGGTAGTTGACTGACGTCACTCGGAGTTTAGCCCGGGATCATTCGACGACACTCGGTGATGACTCCGGTGGCGCCCCCGAGCAGTTCCGGACCTCAAGCCATCAAGCCACCAAGCCATGGCGCAGGCTCCGAGCACTTCTGGGCCGAGCACTTCCGCTCCGAGCACTTCCGGCTCATGGCTCGGGTATGATATTCGGCATCTGGCGATGCCTTCTCTTTTCTATATATAAGTAGATCGTTTTCTCTCTTTTTTGTTAGATCTTTAGACTTTGTACGATAGACAATCAGTGTGCTCTTTACATTGCTCTCAACAACCCGGACAAATGGATGCATGACTCGGTTATGCTCTGAAACTGACATTGTCTACGAAAGTGCTGGCGCAGTGTATTTCATTTTCCAATTTGCCGGAACTACTGCTGCTCCATCCAACCACCATCGGGGATGCAGTAGAGAAAGCGGTACCGGTGTAGACGTTTGGGCTGCTGGAAGCATGAAGTGACGACAGGGAAGCCCCAGGCGAAGTGGTAATGGACAGGTAATGCAAGTCTCAGCTGATACCTGGAGTAATCTTGAGTAAATTCCGTACTCTCATTACTACTTGTAACGGTTCTAAGTTGTTGGGCTTTTTCCCACTCGGGCTGTAGTAATTATGGGGCATAGTTGTTGTTGTTGTTGTAATCATGATGCATTCGGCCGCGTGCGGCCATGGCATAAATACACAATGTTGACTAAAGATATAGCCCGAAAGGCCTATGATTTTTTTTAATTGGCCAGCGAAGCTGCTAGAACATACTAGAGAATGGTTACTAATGATCTGAGTCACCGAGTAGACTCATACATGATGAGTCACTCGCCACCTGCATAGCCCCTGGTGTTGCAATAATGAGGGGAGAACCGTGTGTATAGATTAAGATACTAAGTGTAAAGAGAGAGAGAAGGAGAAAAACTCGAAATATATAGTACAAGAGAGCGGTGTGCCTTATACCCTACCATCAGCCGGCTTACAGTCAGCTCCGTCATCGGTCAGATCTATTTATGCAACAACTGGCGATTTGTAATGTATGTTCGCGATGTTTTCTCCGCGGAACCTCAGTTTTCCTTGAGTATATAAAGCATAGATTTTTCCTGTAGTTAGAAAGAATAGACAGACAGATTAGATCTTCTCCTCCTGCCCTGAATATCGTCTCAACACACAACCATATCGCCGCCACTTCCAATATTACTACTGGCAAAGTCGTGGCTTCCCCACCTACTACCCACATTCCCGCGAAATGACCAGTCCATGCTAATGCACTGAGTCATTAGCGTACTCATTCACAAATTTTCACTCCCCACTCTCCACTTTCAGTATCTCCGCGGAACCTCATGTATATAAAGGCATAGGTTTTCCCTTTGATAGCTTTTGTAGAATAGACAACCACTTGTGTACAATAGACAATTCAACCTCTTTGTTCGTAGGTGATTGTTCGCATCACGGAGTAACATCCTCCGTGAATGGACTAGAACATAACCCATACCCAATCGAATTATTGGCCCGCGTTCAATCATACCACACAATGTTCGCACAGCACCCGCCATCGTCAATGCTCACCTTCGCAACATCCGTAAGAGTTTCCGCCTCCGGATCAAACCTCCACATCTGCACATACCCCGTCCCAGCCGAACCCCCATGCCCATAATCGGCCATGGCAACCCACTCATCAGTCCAGAATGCTGGCGACACCTGGTTTGTTCCCGCGTCGAATGTGTACGTGGGTTGCATGAAGAGATGCTTGGTGATGTGTCCGTCTTCGTCGAGCCTGAAGGCTGAGATGTAGCCTACTTTTCCCGAACCTTCCTGGCCGCGGGCTGATGCCCAGACGTACTTGCCGCTTGGAGAGAAGGTGACTTCGGCGGACCAGTAGAGTGTGTTGTTCGAGCCTGGAGATGTACAATCGTTGGCGGCCCGGTATGTTAGACTTTGTGGTAAGAGCAACTAATGGAAAACATTACCTTCAGGAATGAGCGGAAAGGCTTGATGAAACGTCGGCGATTTCCTTCCATTCTGCAAGTCATACACCACAAGCTCATTCGTAAGCTCCATAAGCACATACAAATACTTCCCATTCTTATTCACAACCATATGTCGCGGTGCGGACCCGGGCTTCTCAACATCCATCCGAAAAGCCTCCTTCAACAAACACGTCCCCTGCTCAACATAGTGTCCAAATATCGCATTCGCAAACATGTCGGCGGAATAAATGAACCGATTATCGGGCGTAAAAGCTGCGCCATGGATTCCGGAATCAGGTCGGTACGGGAATGTCTGAATGTTGTGGGAGAGGACGCCGCTTTCGGCGTCTATCGCAAACACACCGCCGCATCCGCCACGGAGTCCGAACGAGTATACGCAATATGGCGGTTCCGGACTTTGTAAGGCGAATACAGTGGCACCATTGCGGCCTACGGAGCTGCGTCAATAAGAGCACACAACTGCACGGTGAAGGTGGGCTACAATTGCCGACATCTTGAAAAGCTACGTCGCCGTCGTACCGCAGTGTTTCATGGTCGATTACGGTGTAGCTCGAGATGTTGGTCGCCGTCAGATACAATGCATAGAGGTTTTTTTTGTTTTGCTGTTTCATTGTTAGGCGGTGAGAGCGGTTGGAGAGAAGCGACAGCCTACATCGAAGGTGACCCACGAGTGAGCGCCGTGGGATGGGAATTCATTCGTGACGCGTAAAGTTACGGCCTCATCGTCGAATTCAACTGCGTGAAGTGTTGCTACACCCCTGAAGTTTCCTGTGAACATATGGTGCCGAGCAGCTGACGCCGAGGACGCCAGCGCGAGAAGAAGTAGGGGTGGGTATGAAAGGACAAGCATTTTGTCGAGTGCTACGATATGAATATCCGTGCACCGAGCAGGAATCGGTGAAGTTAAGCCTTACAGAGCGGGGTTGAAAAGGTGGCATCTTAATTTAAGGACATAAATTGAGTCCAATTGCGATAAATTGCAAATTACGGCCGAGTAAGGAACACTATGCGCAATCAAATGAACAGCATGCAAGTCAACGCAGACCCGGGTTAACACACCTAAAGGGTGCAACTCCATAGAAAGTTTGGATTAAGCAGCGTTCAGTGAAGCTTAGCTCTGCAAGGAGAAAGATCTTCACAGGATTTACTCGGCGAACAATCTACTGATATGAGAGCTTGACAAGGCCCGACAAAGTGGGCAGCTGGTACATCGTCGATGCTCCGATCAGACGCACAACACTATGGAGCTTGGGTAAGCAGTTTGGAGTTGGATAAACCCAGTCGCCATGTGTCGTTTTCGATCTGTGAGACCGCTGAAAACGGGTACCTTGCTGCCGGTATTTATTCCAGGCAGCTGTGGCGGGTAGAACTCCATAGAGAAAAACTCTGGATATCTCGCTAATGCGTGGCGGCAAGCTTGGATCGTGTGGCGGAGATCTCCGAGGCTGACCAGAAGAGAGACCGGAAATCTCGCTACCGTCCAGTTGTGCTTCCTACAATGTTTGTGATGTGAAGTGGACCCGACCCGCAATCGCCACTAAATTTTCAAGGCCAGTATCTAGAGTGCCTCTGATACTGGAGGAATTGGGGAGATAGCTCCCCATGGCGATGCAGGCGCGCTCGACTCGAAAGTTCTTCGAATGTGCAATCCATCTTCAGCACTTCCCCCAACCTCCAACCCCAACGGGCGTTCATGGTGCTTGTTCACTCGATCATATGGGTATGCCCAACAACCTTCCTCTATTCGCCATTAATGCATTGCCGATACGAAGCTGGAAGTCATTCTAAACCAAGCTCTCCTCGCTAACGCCTGAAGTCTACCTTAATCGTACCAGATGATGTTAGAACAACACCCGCCATCCTTGATATCCAGCCTCGCAACTTCCTCCATCGTTTCATTCTTTGCATCAAACCTCCACATCTGAACATAGCCAGTCCCATAATCCGCATACGCAACCCATTTATCGCTAAAGAACGCCGGTGAAACCCCATTCCCCCTGCTCAACACAGTCGTAGTAGGCACCGTAACCACTTGTTTCTTGACTGCGCCGTGCTTATCCAGCTCCCAACCAGAGATGTATCCCGGTCCAGTACCAGCACCGCCTGAGCGTGTTGATGCCCATACGTACTTCTCGCTGGCGGATAGTGCAACTGTGTTTCCTCTGAATTGAATGAGATTGCTGCCTTCTCGATGTCAGGGGGTGTTCATATGATCAATGCAGGGATCTTACCAGGTGGATAAATCGGGTAGCTTCCACGGAGCTTAAGCTTTTTCCCATTCAACGAGTAGACAGCCATCTCGCTTGTGGTTTCCATAAGCACGTAGAGATACTTCCCGCCACTATGCACAGACATATGTCGTGGCCCTGAGTCTTCGGGCGCCTCCAGACGGAACTCATCTTGCAGCATACCGGTGCCCGGTTCGATCAAATGTCTCCACACCGCATTTCCTGTCAGGTCCGCAGAATACAAAAACCGATTATCCGGAGAGACCGCAGCTCCATGGGCACCTGAGCCGTTCGCGTAGGTGAAGTTCTGAATCACGGAGGAGAGGGCACCGTTGGCATCTACAGACATCACGCTGCCGCATGTGGATGGCCATCCCTGGCCGTAAACGACATATGGTGGTTCTGGATTTTGGATGGCGAAGATGGTGTAGTCGGTGCCTAGGCAGAGTTAATGGAGACTACGAAGACGAGAAAGGGGAGGATATTTACAGTTACCGCCGAGTTTTATCAGAGAGTCGAGCTGGACTGTAGAGCTATCGACAATCGAGTAGCTCGCGAAATCTTGTCCGCCGTTAAGGGATGAGCCATAAATATTGCGTTTTGTATGCTATTCTTTTGTTGAGCAGCCAGCTTTATGGGGGGCGTAAATGGAGAAGTACATCGAATGTTATAAAAGAATGAGCGGCATGAACTGTCTGGTTCTTTAGAATCTTCAGAGTCAAGAGCTCATCGTCAAATTCAATGCTGTATAGAAATGGTGTGGTAAACAAGGGTCCTACGAATAGGTGATGCAATGCGGCTGAGGTAGTGGAAGCTAGAAAGAGATGCAGAGAAACATAAGAGAACTGCATAGTGTGCACAGCTTGGAGGAAGACAGTGTGCACAAAGTCTGGGTCTTCCAGAATACAGAGGAAGAGGTGTTATATACAGCTGACCGGATAAATCATAAACTAAGCGACGAACCCTGAGTGGCCTTGTATCCCGGCCCGTGATCTCATGTGATTTGATACTAACCGAAATGGTGAGTCTGACCGAAATTGAGATTATGAAAAAAGTCTCTTACACCCCTGCCAGACTGTTCTAATTTGTATCACTTCAACTTTTATCATAGAGCAAACCGGTCTCAAATCAGACTCTTGTTCGTCCGACATGGTGTTGTGGTACAGGTTATATGCACATTTTGCATTTTTAGTATACTAAAGGCAATACAGTGCTAACCCAGATTGAGTATATCCATATTCTGTATAGTCCAAATAGTTATAGAAAGGTTTGAGCAGAAAGGCTGCAAACATTCATTCCCAGTCAGTTCAGATGATTTGTGGTAGCTGATATCAGAGGTAAAGATGCGATATGGCAAGATTTGATTGAGGAAGAAATTTCACTCCATGGATTCCAGAAGATGGTAATGATGCATGGTGGTCAAGCTTCGAATGATCTGATGGAACTGTGTATCACAGTTTCAGGGTAGATTAAATATCAGAAGGATCTCTTGCATAAAGATGATAAACAGAACTAGATGACTCATCAGAGGGTAACTATAATTGGCCTGACAGCTGTCGGTGAGATGAAGATATTATTGATGAGACTTGGTAGATCCAGATTATGAATTCAGGATAAACAGACTTCTTCCACGATATCAGCTGGGAATAGGTTGCACATCAATGCATCAGTTAGAGCCCAGTTGTCCGAAACATTGGATCCCAGAGAAATCGGTGGTGCCCAACTCTGATGCCCTGTGAGATGAGCGCAATTGTCCCACGATGTGCACAATTGAATGCAACAGGTACACTATGCACCAGGTATCCAGAATGGAGTATGTGCAAACAGTGGGGAAACTCATTCCACATTTCGAAATCAGTGTTTTCTTACTATAAATATCTCTAAAGATGTGCAGTTTTGCAATAAGGAGGTGCAAGTTACCAGAGATGATAAGTTGTAGGAGGAGGAGAATGAGAAAGATGTAGGGGAGTGGTATGAGAAAGAAATTTGTTGAAGCATCCAGAAGAGAGATGTTGGAGCGACAATCAAGTCATATGTTCGTATCTGACAAGTGCAAACTGAAACCCTGCGCTGTAGATCAACTGCAAGCTGTACAAACTGAAGTATGATAATGAACCATGATCTCAGCAGGAGTGTGTGATAATATCGAATATTTTGTAGATTTGATTATGTGTCAAACTTTGGTAACAGTCGAAATGTACTTAGTTAGGTATTGCCTCTACGTTTGATAAGGATTTATGCAGCTAGAATATTGAATTTTTGGGCAAGTAAACATCTTGCTTGTTATGCTGCTTAGGTTGAGTGTACTTGGTTTTGTGTTGACTATTTGGCCTGAATGGTAGGTGGTAGGGAGTCACGGAGAGATTAAGAACATAGTGTTGGTGAGGATTTATTGGAAGGAATATTATTCTAGATGTATATGTTTCGAAGCTTGCCCGCTGCATTGTATGCTTGGCCCAGATTAAGGTCATCCAAAATCCACATAAGTACAGGATGTTCTGTATGATACGTAGTGGTTGAGTATTCTAGACAGCAAGATTAACAGGATACAATCTATTGAAATGATAACAGCTGGACCAACAATTGATGAGGGTGGAAGCAAAACGAACTAACCTCACACATCATCCATATGAAGAACTTCCCAACAGCCTGTAGAGCATATTTGGAGTGACATCCAAGCTACAACAGATATTAGCAATAACTGATTTTGCTTTACAGAATAAGTTGTCTCAGTGCTGTTGGCAGAAAGCTGTCCATGCAAGAGCAAGGTTTTCTGAGTAACCCCAACCACTATGTTAGCTGACATCCTTCGTATGATATCTCTGATGCATGCAATTATGGACAATGATATAAGTGAACTATAAAGGCATATGAGTGTTCTCTGAAACATCATTGCTATTACGATGGGCAGCTAATGATATTCAGTTGTGCAAACTGTCTATTGAGACGATGAGAGTCGATTCTAATCAGCAGCATTAACATCAATGATCAGTATTATGAGGCTGTACACACGTTCAAAACAAAACTTTGATTTGATACATTCCACTTGTAGTTGAATGTGATACGGTAACACTGTTGCGCAGTCTGGAATAGGTTCATAGTATTTGAAATGAATGAAGATGTCATAGTATGGGGTTGGACAGCATTATGAATGGTTCATTGGCAGGTCTAGTACAGGGTTAGGCATGGATTCAGAAAAAGAATAGTTATATCAGACTATAAGTTCACTCTGAGTAGATTTCATCAATATTCCACTAATGTCACTCATAGTGACTGATACTCTGAATGTATTGTCATATGAGCACACTACAATCTGAATAACCCTTGGGTAAGCACACATGTCAAAGCTATCTATTGATTAACTAAACCTCCAGCGATCAGTTGCAATGGTCCTGTGACATATATTATATTCTGCTGATAGCCACTTAGATTATTGGCAAATTGAGACAATTTAGAGCTGCTATGGATATTTATTCTTCTCACCAAAGGTGATGATCTTGGTGGTCAGTATTCATGGCACACAGAATATTGCAATGTACCTAGTGGAACTCATGAGGGCATAATTCCGACCTAACTAGACCGAGATGTTGAACCTCAGATTATAATATCTAGAAACAGCCGGCTATACTAAATTAATGGAAACAATTGATAACGTTGAAATCAAGACTGTAATATGTTGTGAAATCACTGGAAATACTGTGGATATTACAGATGGTAATCTGGTAATCTAATGGAGGCTGCATTGGCATCTTACTCATAATATGTTATAGTAATTGGTAGAATATGATGGATGACTAAAGCCAACAAGTGCTGATTTCATGGTGTTTGTTGAACTGTTGTATATAATTGCCATGTATCATCCACTGGGTTGAGTATAAACCAGGTACCAACAACCTGTTGGTGCTAAACATGAAGAGCTCTGAATTGTAATAAGACATTTAGTTGAGCAGTTCTATACCGACAGAGCCAGAGATAAGCAGACTATTGCAGGTAATTTTAATGACAGAATTGATGAACTGCAACTCTTCAATCTCAATATGACAAGTTGTAAATGCACAGTGGAAATGGCTGCAATACTAGATACAAGATTCAAGAAGACTGATGAATTGAAATATTGTGACAATACATTATACTTGGACTCATACGATGAGATACAGGACTGTATGTGATGTGGAGGCTCAAATCAAGATAGTATGTGTGTTAGGGGGTTTTCCTTGGCAGTGGTAATAATAGATGATGGATCTGAAGCAAAGTACATGTGGCTACTACTATGGTAGGCGTATGCCAAATGCCAACTATGCAATAAACAACATCAAAGTTTGTCACCCTAGTCATCTTTAGTGGGATTCCACTTGGGCCACATGTCGATCAATTAATAATAGGTACATCCTCACTCGCGGACTCACTTATGATGATGCAATTATGTTGCCTGTACTGGGATCTGTAAAACCATCGGTATTGTGCACGATCATTGGTCCGATCTACAATATCTTCTCTAGCGGGACAACACACAGTTAAATTACGCTTACGCAGTTTTGTGTGTGCAACAGACAAACTGCAATATGCAAGAAAGAGAGATCTGCAAGTTCACACACAGAGCGGTGAGAACAACTTGGGGCACTCCCAAGTGTATGGAATGTAGAGACTAAAGCATGCGGTGTCTGAGGGATTAATCACATTGGTTGAAGATAAGAGGGCAGAAGCAGACCTGTTCATTTAATTGAGTCAGTATGCTTAGCAATGCTACATGCATGTCATGATCTACATTGGCGAAGTATTGGTTGGTCGCCAATTGAAAATCTCCAACACAATGCTGAATAGCCATATTGAAGGTGAGGCATATGATAACCTGCACTGTGTATGAAGTGCGATAAGTATTGTGCAGGCTACGTGTTGGCAGATGTTCCAACTACTGAACAAATGGGAAACGAGATGTCCAAGTTGAAGTTATGAGTTGTCAATATGTGCGTTTGATATGATGATGTGAGGATAGCCCCAGAAGAGAGCGTAATGCTTCAAAACCACTCATGCGTGATCACAATAACCAAACCGGACTCGTGGCACAATGAATGATACACTGATCTCGTTCTCAGCGATTCACTATCAGGGAATCATGGTGTCATAGTGAAGATTCCGAAGTTGAACATGAACTGAGGGACAGACCACACAGAACTCACATGCTCACCGCAATGAGAGGAAACAGCTCTACCAGTGAACAGTCCAAAACACCTACCTGCCAAGAAGACCTCAAAATATTATTGCATTTTTATGATACCTATATCTATTATTAATGTATGAAAATATTTTTAGCTGCGTGTAGCGGCCGCCCCACACCCTAGGTGAGTAGTACCATTGAGGACAAGGCCGACGTGTTGTTGTGGGCACTTGCAAAGCTATTGCATTTTAAACAGCAACAATACCGATTTGCCACTCAGTGCATCTGGTGGATCGCAGCTTTAGTTCAATTGCATTCAGCATTTATATACTTCTTGAATAATTGAAAGTTTCCTTTCGAAAGCTCACAACTGACAATAATTCCAAACATACAAATGGACATGGACCATGGAGAAATTGCTTCAATGCCACGGGGAATTCAGTGACGATCCATTTCAGACAAATAGGAGATCCCAATCAATATTCAATATCATGCGGATCCCTTGAGACCAACTCGAAGAGGGAGAGTTACTTCTATACCAATGACAACGAAACAACTTAAGGCTGATAGAAAGGGATTAGCCAGGCTTCAGAAATAGAAGGAACAATTGGAAAGGGTTTTCAGGCTCAAGTAATCATATGTACTGTCATCACTTTTTGTCACCTCAATCTGATTTAGTTACCATCCTCCTTGAAGCATTGGAAACAAGGTTAATCATTTCTCCCATCTGCATATTCGAGTTATGTCGGTTACCAATCTACTTTATGTGGAGATATGACTAGGAAGAATATCAGTATCTGGGGCCCTGTAAAAGTAAGTATACTTATGAAAGGAGCACACCCCTAACGATGTGGTATACCGGCAGTGCCCAAAACCGGCACCGAGTATCAGACCACGCCAAGGTTATCGACTGTTTGCCTGGGAATACACCCAGTGGTGCAGAGACTGGAGTTGGTCATATAGCAATTCAGTGATTTGTTGAGAACAGAAATGTACTGAGACACTGGAACAATACTATCTCGAAATTTGTGACGTAATAGTGTCCCAGATTGTTGAAGCATTTCAAACCTCTCATATCTATTATGCGGAGGCTTGCAACGTTGTGAAGAATTGATTGAGCCAAATAACCCTGAACAGCTGATCATATATATACCATCTTGAAGTTACTTGCAACAGTTTCAAGATTCGAAGTACCACAGCTAGATCAAATACATCAATACTTGCCCCAGATATCTGTATTGCATATTACAACTTAGTTAAATGCACATGTAAGGTATTGTTCCGAATTCATGTCAACTAGACTCCGATCATTTTTATGCTGATAGGGTGCCATATGTCAACCCTTGCAATCCGCAGCCTTCTACAGCTGGCATGATTCCTAACAAGAAACACCCTTGCAAACTCAATACTGACTATTCCAGACATAATCATGGATGCAGTCAACATCTCGATTCTGCCAGATGGCCTCCACCTGAGCTGTATTTGTGGCCACTCAACCTGTATGTATCAAATCAAGATAGATTCTACATTTTATCAATTCAGCCAGCTATACCTCCATCAATACTACCATCACCATTGCCCTTCATTACTGAGGATAGTCTACCCACATCTTCACATGGAATCGCTATACTGAAACCAATTCCAGATCCACCATGCTGAATTCCTTTGCGATCAATTGCACTCACAACGCCAGCAAAATACACCTTGCGGCATAGTACTTTACTTCCATCATTCTCTCCAGGTTCTACTCTGGAGATTATCAGCACCGCTAGCGCAATGACAGTTTTGCTACCTGCTTTGCCAACCTGCAGCATTGTTAGATATCCCACTATATTAACAACACAGCCTACTAGGTAGATTGCAGTCAAATTAACAACACAGCCTACTAGGTAGATTGCAGTCAAGATATTCCATTAAACAGCAGGGTACATAATTACCCACATTGACCCCTGAATGTGTTATGTCTAGTGTTGGCAACAGTTCAGCGTTACCCGGCTTCAGTCTTAGTTGCAACCACAATAGGGACCCTGGTCCAGGTTAGGAACTGGCATGGGAACAGAACTGGGTGACCAGCAGTGGGTTCTTACCTGGACTGGACATAAACCTGCATGATATCAGCCGGGTTCGAACCGGACAGTAGTTCCATTTCGTGGTCTCTGCAATTGTGGCTCGAACTACGTGTTAGAGTTCTTATGGTATCATGAAACGGTCTATATGTAAACGATGCAAGTTGTGGAAGACTTTCACACCCTGGCCTCCAATTTGAACTCCAATCAATATTCGTTGAGTAGCTATGAAATAGCACCCAGAATCACGCCCGAATCCTGGGTTCTCAACAGCTACACAGCGAATATTCCTCAGATTCACATTTGCAGACCAGCAGGTGAAAGAGCTCCCAAGACTTCATCATTCACATATAGATCTTGTTGCGATACAATCACGACTCCATTACTAATTTGGACTGAAAATGCTGCGCATGCCCAGGCCGCGTGTTCTGGTGGAAGCCAGCCCAGACGCAACAGTCCGAGTTTTTAGGGTGGTAAGACCCATTGCAATAGTTCAGTTCTAGTCCCAACCCTAACCCGGAACCATTGCTAACACTAGTGATATTTTTCTTACAACCCATCTCTAGCTGAACCACCCCAAAGAATGAAATCAATAATATCCAACCTCAGCCAACAGTATATATTCCAATTCTAGAATTCTCCCAAATCATCATCTTCATTGACCAGCAATATAATAATGCTCGTTTCAATTGAAAACATTGTATTGGTTCAGGGATGAACTTGATCGTTCTATTCTCCATCATTATCTAGATTGTTTCTCTCCACGTGTAATACATCATTGGAATCACAGTGGTATTAAGCTACTGCTAGTTAGTTTCCAATGGAACTACGTTTAGATTTTGCAGTGTCGTTTGGGTAGAATGGGTGCATCGATTCGATTAACTAACTGACTCGTTTCTGGAGAAACTTTCATACCACACTGTGTTAAACCTGTATCCTAGATCAAGCTTCAAACAGCATCTATCTGATGTTGTATGTAATTGATTTCTTACAATGTAATATAATAGTTGGTTGTGCCAAGTCATTTCAACATGGCATGATTACTTCTACTATACAATGTGACATTCCTGGATATAACATTAAAGAAAGGCACCTGGTTGTTTGATTTAACCCATGGCCTCACCCAACCTGCATCAAGATCCAACCTGAAATTGATAGCATACATTACACACTTTGTACTCATCTATTGTTAAAATCTTTTCCGCATGTTGATCTACCATATAGTACCTGCTGGGTCAGTCATTCAGATTGATGCCACAGCAGTCCGTCCAACTTTTCTTGCACAGATGCTTCCATGTGTGAGTTAAACAAGTTACTAGGTATATAGACTCAGTAGCATTCTTTGTACACTGGCTTACCTCAAACTTAGCCGCAAATATTCCAACCCACTGTCCTTGTCTTCCTCTGAATGAGTAGTGGCAGGTCTTATCATTATGCATATATATCATTGCAGACTGCAGAAACATGGTGGCATACTGCACCACTGTATTATGATTCTTTGCAGTTAATGGCCTGGTATGTTCTGCCACCACTTCTTATCACTTTGACTTGGTGTTGATTTGCAAGTGTGGTGCTCCCATTGATTGCTTTTCCTGCTTGCGCTTACTGTGAAATTCTCTCTATTGTTCTTCTCTGAGTTTCACATACTCTTAAACTGCCGATTCAATTTTAGTTCATACAACACTCAGGTTCTGTACATGAAATGATGCTTTCATACATGATATGGTCTTTTGAATTGATTTGTGGCAACCAGATCTAACTAAATAATGTATAAACTATGTCCTCCTTTCCATGACCATCTAGTTCATATAGTAGGCAATGACACAACAGTCAGGTACACTCCAAAAATGTATGAATCCCTTCAAAAGATATATCATGGTCCTTCTGGCATAGACTGGTCTTGCATCTTCCCAGGGAACATGGTCCAGCTAGTATACCATCCACTATATGCATCGATAGCTGAAGAATCTTCATCTCCTGGTCATACACACCTGTGATTGATTCAAATCAAACAATGGGCAAAATTCATTCAAGCTTGACAACTCTACACAATATGCATCTCATGAGTCACTACACAGTTTGGTTACCTCCATGGTTGAAAACCCACCAGTGAGCAATAACTTCAGCATCTAGCCATTGCTTGTCTTCAACCCATTTCCAAATCTTCTTCATCTCACTATTTGATACTTCACCTGTTTGTACTTATTTGAGGATATATAATAGTGCATGGCTCTGCATATCAAGTTGCACAGATAATATAGAATTAACATTGAGTAACCAACAGTAAATGGTAAGCAGATCAACTTGTGTAAATATTTTTTGTACTTATTACAATTCTATAGTTGTTCGCATATGAGATACTATGACCTATGGTAAAAACTATGAAGCCAGGCTGGTGAAATCTACATCAGAATAGGCAGGTTGCCAGACTAATATGTGGAGGATACTACCTCCAGGTGTAAACTCACAACTGCCAGTCGGTCAGTATTCATTTGCATTGGGAATGCAGTAGTTCATGACGAATATATACTTCTTACTAGAGTTGGCCAGGTGAGGGCCTCCAGTGTACTGGTACTAATTCCAACCATTCTAGCGGAAGCATATACCATCGAATAGTACGAGTAAAGTAGAGAATATCCCCTGCTGTCTATTTTGGGCTGTGCTGCGTTACAATTGTCCAGATAAAGCCGGGTTGTAGCAATGTACCTTGCTGTGACTCCAACAGTGGGGATGGCTTCAACTGGGTATTAGGAACCAATTAAAGTACATGAGAACTAACTTATAATATACTTTCACTGTATCTGGCATTTCTGACCCAAGCTGCTATATGACTCTCCTAATTTAAAGAAGTTGCAGTTGAAGTTGAAAGCATATCCAATTGTTCAGATTGCGGTAGTTGTGATTATTTTCTGTTCAAATTGCTGAGACTTCATTCCATCTGTCATGGTGAGCTCTCGATTGAAATGTTCTGGAGAATTTACCTAGGAGAATGCGCATACTTCTTGTTCAAGATCTGCAGTTACTTCGGTGAAAAGTTTTCAATCTACTCTATTGTAAACTTTGACATAAGAGATTTCTGTTCCTCACTCCTCACCAATACAAATATCTCTAGTTGAGTTTGACAGACAGTGAGTTTCAACAAAAACTTGATTAAGATTTGGTTGAATATCTGGACTGTACATACATACTGCTCACATGCTACAATGGAGTTACACAATGTAGTATGTGTGTAATGTAGGTTACCCTGCCATGCAACATGACCGGGCGATGCAACACCCGCCTGCTCCCACTTCCGGCCTTCTCTAGCCCAACCAAAAATAAACTGGAAGGGTTAGAACATAAAACGAGCCATATACAGATGATTTAGAATGATATGGGAGGGAACTAAATTTATTGAACCAAAAGAAAAGTCATAACTCATGAGCAAACCAAAAAAAACCTCGAAATTTCCCTACCTCCTACTCCTCACAACAATCACATCTTCCAGCTCTGAGTCCCCACCACTCTCAGACTCACTTACAACAATCTCATCATCATTCTCTTCCTCTTCCGCATCCTCATCCCACTCCTC